>MDTG01082785.1_pt1 | contig 12666 bp, 9 predicted proteins | sample 811421 | NCBI WGS metagenome assembly MDTG01 (sample SAMN05326645, study PRJNA326480) | marine metagenome | isolation source: seawater | place: Pacific Ocean: South East | collected 2011 | reverse complement strand
GAAAATGGAGGAACTCTTGAAACTACAGGTTGTGGATCTCCAAAAGGATGGCTTAAAAAAGCTGCGCATATTAAATTTCCAATAACTCATCCAGATGCATATAAATTTTATACAAAAATGTCATTTACAGCTCCACAAATTGGCTTAATGGCAGATTTAGTTGACAGTCAAGGCATGGACCATGCTGCAGCTGCTTCAGAATTTATTGCTCAACATAGAGATCTAATTGATCTTTGGAAAAATTAAAAAAAGATAAAATATTTAAAAATCCTCCCACAAAATGGGGGGATTTTTTTATTTTAATTGTCTTTAAAATATAATATTGTTTAAAACTATGTCTCAATCATCTCATGAAGAAAACAATACACCGGTTATTAAATGTGAATCTGTTTATAAAATTTTTGGAAATAACGCTTTAAATCTTTTAGAAAATTCGAAAGGCCAAGTCGATGCAAAAAAATTTCAAGAGGCTGGTTGTATTGTCGGTGTAAATAATGCTAGTTTTGGAGTAGCAAAAGGTGAAATGATGGTTGTTATGGGTTTATCTGGCTCAGGTAAATCTACTTTACTTAGATGCATATCAAGACTTACTGATGCAACAGCAGGGAAAATTTATATTGATGGAGAAGATTTGCTGGCAATGAACAGTAAACAATTAATTGAATTAAGAAGGAATAAGATGGGAATGGTTTTCCAAAGTTTTGCTCTCCTGCCTCATAAAACCGTTATTGAAAATATAGCGTTTCCTCTTCAAGTTAAGGGAACTAGTACTAAAGAAAGCATGTCCAGAGCTCTTGAAATGGTAGAGTTAGTTGGATTGAAAGGAAGAGAGAATTATTTCCCTAGAGAACTATCAGGTGGTCAACAACAACGTGTTGGTATTGCAAGGTCGCTTGCAGTTGAACCTGATATTTGGTTTTTAGACGAACCTTTTTCTGCTTTAGATCCACTTATACGTAAAGAAATGCAAGATGAATTCTTAAGATTACAAGGCGTTTTAAAGAAAACAATTATGTTTGTTACACATGATTTTGATGAAGCTTTACGTTTAGCTGATCGAATTGCTATTATGAAAGATGGAATAATAGAGCAACTTGATACTCCTGATAATATAGTTTTAAATCCAGCTACAGAATATGTAAAAAAATTCACTGAAGATGTTCCAAGAGAAAAAGTGCTCAAAATTGAATCTATTATGGATCCTTATGATTCAAATAATTCTAGCTCTAATGAAGTTTCTAAAGATGCTATTATTGAAACTTTAGCTGAATCAATACTTAACAGTAAAAAAATCTTAACTGTAATTGATAAAAACGATAATAATAAAAAAGTAGGATCTTTAGATCCTTCAAAAGTAATAAAAGTAATATTTGGTAGATGATAATATACAAGGATGTTAGAAAGAATTAAAAATTCAAGAGCTAATCAATTTAGTTTATTATTTTTTGTTTTCTTAATCTTATATTTTTTTGTTCCAGAGGATGAAAACAGTTTATTGTGGAGATTGCCCCCTCTTTTACAGGGCATTCCATTAATGATTAATAATTTTCTTGATAATCTTATGTTTAATTGGTTCACAATTCCAATTTGGGATCCAGATTGGCAAATGTATGAAGACAAACCATTATTTAGACTAATAACAAGATCAATTTCAAACTTTTTATTATTTCTAATTATATTTATAAGGGAAATTTTTCTTGGTGGCCTTCAAACAATTGGCTCATTAACTGGAGATTCATTAAAATCAATTAAATGGTTATATTTACCTGCTCTTCCATGGACAGCTGTTGTAATTGGTCTTTTTATTTTAGGCTATAAATTAAAAGGATTAGGCTTAGCTTTAATTGCAAGTATAGGATTTTTTTATGTTTCAATTTTTGGTCAATGGGAACCAACTATGGAGACATTATCCTTGGTACTTGTAACTGCACCAATTTGTTTCATTTTGGGTTTATCTTTTGGAATTTTAGGTTACTTAAATAAAAAAATTGAAGCAACAATGCAACCTATATTAAATGTTGCTCAAACTATGCCTCACTTCTCTTACCTTGTACCAATTTTAGTATTATTTGGTATTGGAGATCATGCAGGAGCAGTAGCTACAATTATTTTTGCAACACCACCGATGATTCGCTTAACTATTCTTGGTTTAAAAAAAATATCTCCAGAAGTTGTTGAATCAGGCTTGATGAGTGGATGTAATAAATTTCAACTATTGTTTAGAGTTTTAATACCAACAGCACGAAGAGATATTTTAATAGGAGTCAATCAGGTAATAATGCAATGCCTTGCCATGACTACAATAGCTGCATTTATTGGAGCCAAAGGTTTAGGGTTTAATTTAAAAGTAGCCTTAAATGGACTTAAAATTGGTAAAGCTGCTGAAATAGGCATTTGTGTTGTTATCATTGCAGTAGTATTAGACAAGTTATCCTTGGCTTGGGCTAATAAGCAAAAAGATTATTTTGCAAATTTAAACTTTTACGAAAGAAATAAAGCTTTAATATATTTTTTATGCTCAACTATATTATTTGGAATTATAGCTTACTTTAGTGCATTTTATTTTGATAAAGGATTTAATTATTTATATTTAATACCTTTCAATAAGGGATTAACTATTGCTCCAATTCTAGATTCTGGAATAGATTGGATTTGGGAAACGTTTTTCTACTATTTAAATACTTTTAATAAATTTTTAATAACTTACGTTCTCTTTGTAATGCGAGATGCATACCTTGGAATGCCAGTGATATCTACTTTTGTTTTGGTAATGGGTGCAGGTTATATAATAGGAGGTATAAGGTCGTGTTTAATTGTTGGTGGATTAATACTTTTTATTGCTTTATCTGAATATTGGAACAGAGCCTTAATTACTGCATACATGGCTACTTTCGCTGTAGGCATATCTGCAATATTAGGAATTGTTGTTGGTTCAATTTGTGCTCGAAATGAATTTTCAACTAAATTTATTCTTGGGGTTTGTGATTTCTTTCAAACTTTTCCATCATTTATTTATTTAATTCCAGTTATTCTTCTTTTCGGAATTACTGATACATCAGTTATGATTGCTGCAATAGCCTATGCTACAGTTCCAGCAACAAGATACACTGTTGAAGGCCTTAGAAGCGTTCCTTCAGCTTTGCATGATTCAGCTTCAATGTCAGGTGTTTCAAATTTGCAAAGATTAATATCAATTGAGTTTCCTCTAGCCTTCCCTCATATAATGCTTGGAATAAATCAAACAGTTATCTTTGCTTTGTTTATGGTAATTTTAGGCGCGCTCATTGGAACTGAAGATTTAGGCCAAATCATTATGGGATGTTTGTCACGACCAAACGGAGCTGGCATTGGTTTGACCCTAGGTATATTTGTATCGTTTATTTGCTTAGCAGTTGATAACTTAATAAGGACATGGGCTGATGAAAGAAAAAAATTATTGGGTTTAGATTAAAGAAAAAAACTTTATGAAACTAAAAGATAAAATAGCAATAGTAACTGGAGGTGCATCAGGTATTGGCAAATCAACTGCTGAACTATTTGCAAGAGAAGGAGCTACGGTTGCTATACTTGATATAAATGAGAAAGAAGGAAAAAAAACAATTAAATTAATCAAGAAAAATGGTGGGAAAGGTATTTTTTTAAAAACAAATGTTTCCAAATCAAATCAAGTTATAAAATCAATAAATCATATAATAAAAATATTTGGAGAAATTAATATTCTATTTAACCACGCAGGTACTATAATTGTTAAACCTTTTCATAAAACAACTGAAAAAGACTATGACTATTTAATGGATATTAATGTTAAGTCTGCATTTTTAGTTTGCAATAAAGTTTTACCACATATGAAAAAAAATGGAGGAGGTTCTATAATTATTACTTCTTCTATTGGAGGGGAAAAAGGATTTGCGTATGAAGCTGTATATTGCATGTCTAAAGGAGCAGTACTTCAATTAGCAAGATCTATAGCAATTGAATATAGAGACGATAAAATAAGATGTAATGCTATTTGCCCAGGCTTTGTGAAAACAAACCATGGATTAAGTGAAATAGTTCAATTGGATAAACTTGGTCAGAATTGGAATGAAGAGGATTTAAGAACTGTTCAAGGGAGATTATGCGATCCTTTTGAAGTAGCAAATGCTGTTTTATATCTTGCATCTGATCAATCCAGTTTTGTTAATGGAAATGCTTTTTACATTGATAATGGCTGGTATTCTAAGGGATAAAAACCCATAAATACTGTTTTTTCCCTAAATTAATCTATTGAACAGATAGCTCAATTTAGTTAGTTTAATTTCTATTATAAAAATAGGAGGTTTTTATGACTATTATTAGGAGATATTTTGTCTTTCTAATCAGTATTGTTTTTTTTGGTTTATCAACAAGCTCGATAGCTGTTGAATCTAAAGATCCAATAAAATTAACTCTTCACGATTGGACTGGGCAGTTAATAACTACAAATATAATGGCAGAAGTTTTAAAAAAAGCAGGCTATAACATTGAGTTAGTACCAGCAGATTATATTGCACAATTTGCAGGTCTGCAAACTGGTGATCTTCATGTAGCTATGGAAATGTGGGAAACAACAGGAAGAGATGCAATTGATGAATATACAGCTGATGGAAGAGTTGTAAATGTCGGCTCTACTGGAATGGATGCTATTGAGGAATGGTGGTATCCAACTTACATGAAAGAAAAATGTCCTGGTTTACCAAATTGGGAAGCTTTAAATGATTGTGCAGAAGCATTTTCAATTCCAGAAACTGCTCCTAAAGGAAGATATTTAGGAGGCCCTGTTACCTGGGGTGGCTTTGATGATGAAAGAGTGGAAGCTTTGGAACTTGACTGGGAAGTAATACATGCAGGTACAGATGCTGCTCTATTTGGAGAATTAGAATCCGCTTATCAAAGAAAAGCTCCAATAATGTTATGGGTTTATGCTCCACACTGGGCTCCATCAAAATTTGATGGGGAATTTGTGGATTTTCCTCCATACACAGCAGAATGTTACAATGATCCTTCATGGGGCGTAAATCCTAATCTAGCATATGATTGTGGAAAGCCAAGAGGCCCTATATGGAAAGTTGCATCAAGTATGCTTAAAGATAAGTGGCCAGGTGCTTACGATGCAGTAGAAGCATTTACTCTTGATAGCAATGAAATGGGCAACCTTGTTGCAGCAGTTGACTTAGATGGCAATACTGTTGAAGCAGTAGTTGCTGATTGGATGAATAACAATGAAGATAGATGGAGCTCTTGGATAAAATAAGTTCCAAGAACAAAATAATTTTTTTTATGGGGGAGATCAATTCCCCCATAATTTTTTAGTTGTGACTAATCTAATTAAAAATAATAAAATATATTTTTTTATTTTCTTTTTTTTAACTTTTTTTTTATTTCTATATGGAAAAGATATAGCAGGCCTTTTAGATGCAAAATGGATAATAAAATATCCAAAACATTTAATATTTCCTTTAGCTAAATATTTAAGTGGATTTGTAAAATGGTTAATGGATGACGCAAATTTTATAATCTTTTCTTTCAGAGATTTTACGCGCTTCATTGCATGGATAATAGAGATTCCTTATAATTTGATCTTAGCATTAATATCAAAAGGTTTTTTAAGTGGACAAGGTCAAGATGCAAAAGAAATACTCGCTCCTTTAAGTTGGATGTCAGTCATAGCAATAATTATGTTTATGGCACTATACACAAAAGATAAATTATTAGTTTTTCTTGTTTTCTTCGCATTTCTTTATCTTGCAATATTTGGACAATGGAAAAGTTCAATGGTTACACTATCTTCAATAGTTATAGCAGTACCTGTTGGAGTAGTCATTGGATTATTTTTAGGAATATTATCTTACAAATCAGAAATTTTAGAAAAAATTATATCACCCGTTCTTGACTTGATGCAAACTATACCTGTTTTTGCTTATCTAGTTCCTATTCTAGTAATGTTTGGTTTTGGGCCAGTTGCTGCTTTAATAGCTACTATTATTTATGCTATGCCACCTATGGTTAGAACAACTTTATTAGCTTTAAAAAATATCGATCCACAAATTAAAGAAAGTGGATTGATGTCTGGTTGTACCAAAAGACAATTAATGTGGCGAGTTTTAATCCCTACTTCAAAACCAACTTTAATGATTGGTGTCAATCAAGTCATAATGTTATCTCTAAATATGGTGATAATAGCTTCGATGATTGGTGCTGGAGGGTTAGGTTATGATGTTCTAGCTTCTCTAAGAAGATTAAATATTGGTGCAGGAATCGAGACTGGTGTAGCAATTGTAGTCTTAGCAATTGCTTTAGATAGATTAAGTCAGGCTTTTGTAAACATTAAGACTGAAAGAAAAAAAATTAACATTTCTTTTTTAAAAAGATATTCAAGAATTATATTTTTATTTTTATTTATAATAATAATATATTTTCTTAGCACTTATTTGCCTTTTCTTAAAATTTTTCCTGAACATTTAGTTATAAATACTTCAGCTTTTTGGGAGTCGTTAATTAAATATATAAACATAAACTACTTTGATACTCTTGAATCAATTAAGGTAACCTTATTAACTTATTTCATGCTTCCTATTAAAAGATTTTTACTAGGAGTGCCATGGCCGTGGTTTGTTTTAATTATAAGTTTAATTGGATGGCATTATGGTCGTTTAAAACTAGCAATGCTCTGTTTTTTACTTTCTTTATTTATTGTTTTCACAGGCCTTTGGGAAAAAGCAATGGTTACAATTTATTTGTGTGGTTCAAGCGTAATTATTGCAAGCATCATTGGAATACCATTAGGAATTTGGGCTGGTATAAGCTCTAAAGCAAATAGAGTTTTGACGGTTATAATTGATACTCTTCAAACTCTTCCAAGCTTTGTATATTTGATACCAGTAGTTATGCTTTTTAGGGTTGGCGATTTTACAGCCATGCTGGCTGTTATATTATATTCATTAGCACCGGCTGTTCGTTATACTGCTCATGGCATTAAAAATATAAATAAAGAGATAGTAGATGCAGGATTAATTTGTGGATGTTCTCAACGACAAATATTATTAAAAATAAAGCTACCTTTAGCTATTCCTGAAATCCTCTTAGGAATTAATCAAACTATAATGCTGGCTCTCTCAATGTTAGTAATTACAGCATTAGTTGGTACTAGAGAGTTAGGTCAAGAAGTTTATATTGCTTTAACTAAAGCAGATATAGGCAGAGGTCTAGTTGCTGGTTTATGTGTTGCTTTTATATCTATTATAGCTGATAGAATTATTAAGTCTGGAAGTGATAGATTGAAAATCAAATATGGAATGAAATAGTAATTAAATTATTCTCCTAAAATACTATCGTCTAAAATTTTAGTCTCATATGCTGAATAAGAATGCCATCCCACAACTGTTTGATCAAAATCAACTAAACTACCTGTCATTAAACCTGATTCATCTGAGCATAAAAAAGCCAGTATTCTTGCTACATCTAATGGTTTATTTAATCTTTTAAAAGGAACTTTTTCTTCTGCTTTTTTTAACCAATTGTTATCTGCATCATGAAATTTTTTTTGTATCATGTCCTCAGCTGGAGTATCAGTCCAACCTAAATTAAGGCCATTTACTCTGATTTGATGTCCTGATACTGAATTAGCTACATTTTTAATCATTATACCAAGAGCTGCTTTAGAAGAACTATAAGCTGTTAAAAATGGCATACCACTGTAAGCGGCTACGGACAAAACATGAGCTATCGTTCCTTTAACCTTGTCCCTAATCATTATTTTTATTGTATCTTGCATTAAAAAAAATGGAGCCCTTGTGTTTATATTAAACATTTTTTCAAAATTTTCAGGAGTTGTGCTTAAGATTGTTCCTCTTTCAGTAAAAGCGGCTGAATTAATTAAAGTATTTATCGTTCCAAATTTTTTATCTGTTTCTGATACAATTTTTCTACAATCTTCCAAGCTTTCTAAATTTGCTTTAACATAGATACATTGAGACCCAATCTCTTCAATTTGTTTTTTAATTTTATTACCATTTTCCTCATTCCTACCGCAAATAGTTATGCCTTTTGCACCACGACTAGCCAATAATTTTGCTGTTTCAGCACCACTTCCCTGTGTGCTTCCTGTAACAATAATAATTTTATCTTTGAATTGACTTGATTCATCTTGTGTATATTTGTTTTTCATAACAATTTTGATAAAATCATATTAATTAAAAACAATCAACTAATCAAAGTTTATATTTATTACTTTGCTAGTTTCATAAGACTCATACGCTGCATTAGCAATAATTAGAGCATTTCTTCCATCTTCAAATGAAACCAATGGTTTTGAATTATTTTTAACAGTATTAACAAAAGAGTCAAATTGATCTTTATAAGCTTGAGAATATCTTTCAATAAAAAAATAATGAATTGTATCTTTAGAACTCGTATTTTCAGCAGAAAAAAACTCAGTAGAGGTAGGAGTTTGGTTGTTTGAAATAATCATTCCCTTACTTCCAAATACTTCTACTCTCTGATCGTAGCCGTATACTGCTCTTCTTGAATTATTAATGTGAATTAAAACTCCAGCTTTTGATTTTAAAACAAACATTGCTGTATCAAAATCTTTTGCCTTTTTTGCATTTTCATCAAATAGATTTTCTCCAAATGCAGAAACTTGGATAATAGGGTCTTCTCCAAGAATGAATCTTGAAAGATCAAAGTCATGAATAGTAGTATCTCTAAAAAAACCACCAGCAGCGTTAAGGTAATCTAAACCTGGGGGTTCTGGATCTCTACTTGTAATTATAATCATCTCTAATTCGCCAATAGTTTTTTTAACTCTTGCCTGTTGCGCCTTAGCATGGCTATTATCAAATCTTCTGTTAAAACCAATTTGTAAGGGCACATTCGAGCCTTCTATATCTTGCATACATTGATTTACTTTATCAATATTTAGATCTATTGGTTTTTCACAAAAAATAGCCTTTCCTGCTTTGACGCCCATAGTAATAAATTTTGTATGAGTTGGAGTTGCCGAAGCGATTAATATAGCATTAATTTCATTTGAGTTAATTGCTTCTTCAGGTGAATTTACAGCTTTAGCATTGAATTTTTCTGCAACTTGATTAGCAAAGTTCTTATTAATATCATACACATATTTTAATGCAGTTTCTGAATGATTATTAATAATTTCAGCATGCATTTTTCCTATACGTCCAGCACCTAATAAAGCAAAATTAAGCATAATTAACTAGATCAGAATTAAAAAATAAAATCAAGAAAGAATAATTAAATTTTTATCCACTTTGAGTTTTGTTTGGATGATTTCTTAGCAGCAAAAATAAATTTGATTCCTTTGACTCCATCTTCAATACTAGGGTGAGTATATTTAAGTTTCTTATTTTTATTATAATTGTAGATTGAGTTTGCAAATTCTGTATAAATATTAGCAAAAGCTTCAAAAAAACCTTCTGGATGGCCTGCCACTAGACGTGAAGATTTCATAGATAAATCAGAAACAAAATTACTTGCTCTAGTAATAATTTTTGTCGGTTTATTCAATTCAACAAATTTTAAATTATTAGGATCATCTTGGAACCATTCAACCGACCCTTTATTACCATAAACTCTAATTTTTAATCCATTTTCTCCACCCGTTGCTGCTGAGGAGACCCATATTGATCCTCTTGCGTTATTCTTCATTCTTAACATCATGAAAGCATTGTCATCTACTGACAATTCTGGTGACAGAGAATTAACCTCAGCAGAAATTTCTTTTACTTCTAAGTTAGTGACATATCTTAAAAGATGGTAAGCATGCGTTCCTATTTCAGCTAATATCATCGATGGTCCGCACAATTTTTTATCTAATCTCCACTTTAAAATTGTAGATTCATTTTTTTTACTAATTCCAACCGTATAACCTTGGGGATATTCTACATTAAAAAGCATAACCTTGCCTATCATACCGTTTTCAATAATGCTCTTAGCTTCACGTAACATAGGATAAGCAGAATAATTATGAGTAAGAGCAAAAACAACTTTATGTTTTTTAATTAACTTTTCTAACTTAATTGCATCTTCTAAAGTAGCTGTAAGTGGTTTATCACTTATTATATGAATTTTTTTTTCAATAAAAGGTTTGGCAATCTTATAATGATCTCCTGAAGGTGTCATGATGCCTAATGCCTGAATACCATCTTTTCTCTTAAATTCTTTTTTTGCCATCACATTGTAATTATTATAACAACGTGAAGGGTCTAAGCCTAAGGATATACCAAATTTAATAGATTTTTTAATATCACGAGAAAAAACTCCTGCTACAAAACTAAATCTATTATCAAATCTTGATGCTAGTCTATGAGAATAGCCAATAAATGAATTAGGGCCTCCTCCAACAAAACCTATTCTAATTTTAGGTTTTCCATCAAGCAAATCATTGCGCATCAAATTTAATTTTCCAAATGCGATTTTTTCTTTTTTTGACATTTATTATGCTATTCCGCCATCAACTATGTAGTTTTGTGCTGTTATACCGGAGCTTTGATTTGATGCAAAAAAGAGAACAACCTTAGAAATATCTTCAGGTTCAAGCAATTTTTTAATACATTGTCTGTTCAGGGTTTCCTTTTCTATTTCTGGTGTTAACCATAACTTTCTCTGTCTTTCTGTAATAATCCAACCAGGCACAACACAATTGACCCTAATATTATAAATACCAAGATCTCTTGCTAAAGTTCTGGTTAAACCCATAATTGCTGATTTAGCTGTAGTATATCCAGGCATTCCTCCTTGAGCCAAAATCCATGAATAGCTTCCTATATTTATAATTGAACCCTCGCCTAAATTTTTCATGTCTTTATATACTGACTGAACGGTAAAAAAATAATGTCGTAAATTAGTATTCATCCTATTATCCCAAAATTCAGGAGTAACATCATCAATACTGTGCCTTTCATCATTTGCTGCATTATTAACTAAAATTGAAATAGGTCCAATGTCCTTTTGAATTTCTTTAATTATATTTTGCATATCTGTAATATTCAATAAGTCACATTCTCTAAAAATTGATTTGTGATCAAAACCATCAAATTTTTCTACTAAACTTTTTCCTAATTCTACTTCTTTGTCCAGAAAAACAACTTTTGAACCTTGTTGAAGAAATTTTTCAACAATTGAAGAACCGATACCCGATGCTCCACCTGTAATTAGAACAACCTTTTCTTTTAATGAGGGATAATTAGGTATTTCTTGCATAAATTAATAAAATTTATTTATTTCTATTTTTATGTTATTTATTAATTGTTTAACATAATGTTTAATATAATCAAATTAAATGAAAAAGATAATGTTGGAATTGCTCCGATGCCAATTCCAAAAACGAGTAAAGTTAATAAAAACCTAATAGCAAAAGATAATATACCTTTTGGTCATAAAGTAAGCTTAGTAAATATAAATAAAGGGGATTATATTTATAAATATGGACAGATTATAGGCATTGCTTCAAATAACATACTTATTGGAGAACATGTACATTCCCATAATCTTGTTTTCAAAGATTTTAAAAGAAATTATGAAATTAAAGCAAAACATAAAATAAATACAATAAAATCTGATTTGTTTTTTAAAGGATACAAAAGAAAAAATGGTAAGGGGGGTACGAGGAACTATATTGGTCTTATTAGCACTGTAAATTGTTCAGCTACTGTTGTTAAAAGAATTGCAGAGAATATTAACAATCATTTATCTAAAAATAATTTTCAAAATATTGATGGTGCAGTTTGTCTTAAACACTCTTCTGGATGTGGAATGAACACCTCAGGTTATGGTATGGAAATTTTTAACAGAACTATAGAGGGTTTTAAAAATCATGTAAATTTTGGTAAAGTTTTTGTAATAGGTTTAGGTTGTGAGTGTGCTCAAATTTCTCTTTATGAAGATAATAATGAGGAAAATAAAATTGAATATATGAATATCCAAGACGAAGGTGGAACAAAAGAAATAATAAAAAAAGTAACTGACAATATAATTGATAATTTAGATGAAATTAATTCAATTGAGAGAACTAATATTCCTATTTCAGAATTAACAGTAGCCCTACAGTGTGGTGGATCTGACTCATATTCAGGTATTACTGCTAATCCAGCTTTAGGTTTTGCTTCAGATTTGATTGTAACCCATGGTGGTAGTACAATTTTATCCGAAACCCCAGAAATTTATGGGGCTGAGCACTTGCTTATAGCAAGGGCCCAAAATAGTGATTTAATTAAAAAAATAAATAATCAGATTAAGTGGTGGAAAGATTACACTTCTATAAATGGAGGAAGTTTGGATAACAATCCATCACCAGGAAATAAAAAGGGTGGATTAACAACAATTTTAGAGAAATCTCTTGGTGCAGTTGCTAAAAGTGGCTCATCAGATATGATTAATGTTCTTGATTATAGTGAACCTATCTCATTGAAGGGTTTTAATTTCATGAATTCTCCTGGTTATGATCCAGTTTCAGTAACTGGACAAGTTGCTTCTGGTGCAAATATAATATGTTTCACAACTGGGAGAGGATCATGTTTTGGTTTTAAGCCATCTCCAAGTATTAAAATTGCAACTAATACTAACATGTATAACAAACTAATAGAGGATATGGATATAAATGCTGGCTCAATCATGGATGGAGAATCT
>MDTG01189162.1_pt1 | contig 12667 bp, 8 predicted proteins | sample 811421 | NCBI WGS metagenome assembly MDTG01 (sample SAMN05326645, study PRJNA326480) | marine metagenome | isolation source: seawater | place: Pacific Ocean: South East | collected 2011 | reverse complement strand
GGCACTTCCAACCTAGGCCCGATGAGCCGCAAGATGAAAGATGCCGAGCTGCAGGCTTTTGAAGAAAAGTATGGCTACAAGCCAACTGCAATCCCGGTAGCTATCGACGCCCTGGCTGTATTCGTACACAAAGACAACCCGATCAAAAGCCTGAGCATGCAACAGGTTGACGCGATCTTCTCGAGCACCCGTCTTTGCGGCGAAGCTAAAGAAATCAAGACCTGGGGTGATGCTGGTCTGACTGGCGACTGGGCTAGCAAGCCGGTTCAGCTGTTCGGTCGTAACTCGGTATCCGGCACTTACGGTTACTTCAAAGAAGAAGCCCTGTGCAAAGGTGACTTCCGTTCGAACGTAAACGAACAGCCGGGTTCGGCTTCGGTTGTGCAGTCGATCTCGAGCACAGTTAACGCCATCGGTTACTCGGGCATTGGCTACAAGACCTCCAGTGTTCGTGCTGTCGCGCTGCTGGACAAGAACGGTGTGGCTGAAGAGGCTACTGAAGGTAACGCTCTGGCAGGTAAATACCCGCTGTCGCGCTTCCTTTACGTCTATGTGAACAAGGCTCCAAACAAGGCTCTGAGCCCGCTGGAAGCTGAATTCGTGAAGATGGTTCTGTCCAAGCAAGGTCAGGAAGTTGTGGTCAAGGATGGTTACATCCCGCTGCCTTCCAAAGTGGTTGCCAAGACCATGAAGGACCTGGGCCTGTAAGGCGTCTTCAAGACTTCTTATAGCCTCAAGCAGCAACGCCCGCCCTCCTTTGGAGAGGTGGGCGTTGTCGCGTCACCTCGCTGTAATCTTTCTGTCACACAAGATCGTTAAATTCATGCTTCCGCTTTAGTCAGCGGCGCGAGTGCGTAACCCGCCCCAGAGATTTTTGTATGAACGACTTGGCCAATGAAACCATGACCGCTCCTTCGAACAGCAGCCAACGGCTGGACTTCAATACGCCCGCCTTGCTGCGCAAGCGTCGCTCACGTGCGCTCAAAGACCGCATGGCGCGCTGGTACGTTTCAATCGGCGGCCTGGCCGTTCTGGCTGCAATTACCCTGATTTTTTTCTACCTCGCCTACGTGGTTATGCCGATCTTCTCTGGCGCCAGTATCGAGGCAAAAACCGAACAGCAGCCTGCCTGGTTGGCTGGCGAAGGCAAACCGCTGATGCTCGCGGTGGAAGAGCAGAACAAGGTTGCCATGCGCCTCAATACTGAAGGCCACGTGCAGTTCTTTGCTATGAAAGATGGCTCGGCCCTGACCAACTTTGATCTGCCGCTGCCAGAAGGTGCCACCATCACCTCGCACAGTGAAGATCAGCCGGGCAGCCGCCGCACGATCATTGGTCTGTCGAATGGACAGGCGCTGGTGTTCAAGCAGAATTACGCCGTCAGCTACCCCAACAACGTAAAAACCATCACTCCGGTTCTGCAATATCCATTCGGTGAAGATCCAATCGCCCTTGACCCGCAAGGTCGCCCGCTTGAGCACGTGGCGATGAACCTGAATGGCGATAACCTGATTATTTCGGCATCGACCGGCAATGAATTGCACGTGTTGTCGATGACCAATGAAGAAAACGAATTCACCGGTGAAGTCTCGCAGTCGCAAGAGCGCCTGAGCTTGCCGCAGATGGCTGAGCCGATAAGTTCGATGCTGATCGACCCGCGTCAGCAGTGGCTTTATGTGTTCAATGGCAAGTCTGCCGCCAGTGTGTTCGACCTGCGAAGCAAAACCCTGAATGGCCGTTACAACCTGCTTTCGGGCAATGCCGAAGTAACTGCAGTGAGCCCATTGCTGGGCGGTATTTCGCTGCTGATTGGTAACAGCCTGGGCGGCATTGATCAGTGGTTCATGGTGCGTGACAACGACGGCAAGTCGGTACTGACGCACATTCGCGGCTTCCAGATGAGCGACAGCCCGATTACCCAATTCATGCCGGAAGAGCGCCGTAAAGGTTTCATGGCACTGGACGCGAAAGGCAATATGGGTATTTTCCACAGCACCGCTCACCGCACCCTGCTGGTTGAGAAGGTTGCTGATGGCGATGCAGTCGCGGCCCTGTCACCGCGTGCATCGCGTGTGCTGGTCGAGTCGAATGGCACGCTGCAGACTTACAAGATTGATAACCCGCACCCGGAAGTTTCCTGGAGTTCTCTGTGGGGTAAGGTCTGGTACGAAAACTACGACGAGCCCAAGTACATCTGGCAGTCGACCTCGGCCAACAGTGATTTCGAGCCGAAGCTGAGCCTCGCGCCGCTGACGTTCGGTACTTTGAAAGCAGCCTTCTACGCGATGCTGCTGGCTGCGCCACTGGCAATTTGCGCCGCAATTTATACCGCCTACTTCATGGCTCCGGCCCTGCGCGGCAAGGTCAAGCCGGTCATTGAGCTGATGGAAGCATTGCCGACGGTTATTCTCGGCTTCTTCGCCGGTCTGTTTCTGGCGCCGTATGTCGAAGGTCATTTGCCCGGCATATTCAGCTTATTGTTGCTAACGCCAATCGGCATTCTGCTTGCCGCCTATGGCTGGAGCCGCTTGCCTGAGCGTATCCGCCTGATCGTTCCGGATGGCTGGGAAGCCGCTCTGCTGATTCCGGTGATTCTGCTGGTAGCCGGCGGTTCGCTGAGCATGAGCGGGCACATGGAAAACTGGTTCTTCGGCGGCGACATGCGCCTGTGGCTGAGCAACGATCTGGGTATTGCCTTCGATCAGCGCAACGCACTGGTGGTCGGTCTGGCGATGGGTTTTGCGGTCATCCCGAACATTTACTCGATTGCTGAAGACGCCGTGTTCAGTGTGCCCAAGAGCCTTACATTTGGCTCCCTGGCGCTGGGCGCAACGCCGTGGCAGACCCTCACCCGCGTGGTGATCCTGACAGCCAGCCCGGGTATTTTCTCGGCACTGATGATCGGTCTGGGCCGTGCGGTTGGTGAAACCATGATTGTACTGATGGCCACCGGCAACACCCCAATCATGGACATGAACATCTTTGAAGGCCTGCGTACGCTGGCCGCCAACGTCGCGGTGGAAATGCCGGAATCGGAAGTGGGCAGTAGCCACTACCGCATCCTGTTCCTGTCGGCGCTGGTGCTGTTGAGCTTCACCTTCGTGATGAACACGCTGGCTGAAATCATTCGTACCCGCCTGCGTAAGAAATACGCTTCGCTCTAAGACTCGGGAAGGTAGACGTCTGTGAAAAAGCAAAACCTCAAATCCTGGTTCAAGAGCGGTTCTCCTTGGGTCTGGATGACAGCCGGCGGTGTTTCCATCGCCGTGATCATGACCATCGGCCTGTTAGCTGTAATTGCCACGCGTGGTCTGGCGCACTTCTGGCCAGCCGATGTAATTGAAGCCACTTATCAAATCCCGGGCGAAGCGCCACGGGTGATGGCCGGTGAACTGGTGCAGGCTGAAGAAGTTCCGCGTGCTCGTCTGGCGGCTGCCGGCTTGCCGGTGGATGTCAAAGGCGGCGAGTTCATGACCCGTGAACTGTTCAAGGTCGGTAACCGTGATGTTTACGGCGCGGACTTCAGCTGGGTGGTCGATGAGTGGATGAGCGACAAGAAGACTCCAGAAAACATGGTGGTCATGGAGCGCCGTGAGTGGGGCAACTTCTACGGCTATCTGGTCAATGTCAAAGAGTCCGGCAATTTGGTCGCTGAGGGCGATGCAGCATGGGATGAGCTGCAAAAGCGCATCACCCGCATCGACGAGCTGCATGCCGAGATCAGCAAACTTGAGAAGAAAGACATCGGCCGCATCAACTACGGCTTGGAAGGCCTGCGCCTGAAAAAGCGCAGCCTCGAACTAAATGATGAACTCAGCCCGGCCGCTCAGGCGGATCTCGACGCTGAGCGTGCGCAGTGGGATGCCGAGTACAAAGTGCTCGAAACCCAGCTGGTTGCGCTCAACAAGGAGTTCAATCGCGACACCGTAACAGTGAAGACTGTTGATGGCCGCGAGCAGGAAATCAGCCTGGGCAAAGTGGTTCGTGCTTATCAGCCTAACGCCATGGGTATTGGCCAGAAACTGAGCTTCTATGGCGCCAAGGTGTGGGAGTTCGTCAGCGATGATCCGCGTGAGGCTAACACTGAAGGCGGTATCTTCCCGGCGATTTTCGGCACCATCATGATGACCTTGATCATGGCGGTCATCGTCACACCGTTTGGTGTACTGGCGGCAATCTACCTGCGTGAATACGCCAAGCAAGGGCCGCTGACCCGCACGATCCGTATCGCGGTAAACAACCTTGCCGGGGTTCCGGCGATTGTGTACGGGGTGTTTGGTTTGGGCTTCTTCGTCTATGTACTGGGCGGCTCGCTCGACCGGATCTTCTTCCCCGAGGCCGCACCGGCACCTACTTTCGGTACGCCTGGCTTGTTATGGGCATCGTTGACGCTGGCCATTCTGGCAGTACCCGTGGTGATTGTGGCGACCGAAGAAGGCCTGGCACGGATTCCCCGCGCTCTGCGTGAAGGCTCACTGGCGCTCGGCGCAACCAAGGCTGAAACCCTGTGGAAAGTGGTGCTGCCAATGGCCAGCCCGGCGATGATGACCGGTCTGATTCTGGCGGTTGCCCGCGCAGCCGGTGAAGTAGCACCGCTGATGCTGGTGGGTGTGGTCAAGCTGGCGCCGTCGTTGCCGGTTGATGGCAACTACCCCTACTTGCACCTCGACCAGAAGATCATGCACCTGGGCTTCCATATTTATGACGTTGGCTTCCAGAGCCCTAACGTCGAGGCTGCCCGCCCGCTGGTATACGCCACAGCGCTGTTGCTGGTGCTGGTGATTGCGCTGCTTAACCTCAGCGCGGTATTCATCCGTAACCACCTGCGCGAGAAGTACAAGGCGCTGGATCATTAATCATTTTTTCGCAGATGCCCGCATCTGCGCAGATAGAAACCGCTGAAACCTGATTGCCTGAGTTTCAGTGGTTTCTCAACAAATTGTTAGCGTAGGGAGCATCCCATGCAGCACGGAACACCCACACACGGTATCGACATTTCAGCCCTTGGCCGCGAAAAGCAGAGCCTTGATCTCGCCTCGGAAACGACCGCGATCGAAGTGCCGGGCCTGAACCTTTATTACGGCGACAAGCAGGCGCTGTTTGACGTCAGCCTGAACATTCCGAAGAAGCGTGTTACTGCCTTCATCGGTCCGTCGGGTTGCGGCAAGTCGACCCTGTTGCGCACCTTCAACCGCATGAATGACCTGGTTGATGGTTGCCGCGTTGAAGGTGAAGTGAACCTCGACGGCACCAACATCTACCGTAAGGGCGAAGACGTTGCCGACCTGCGTCGTCGCGTCGGCATGGTGTTCCAGAAGCCGAACCCATTCCCGAAAAGCATCTATGAAAACGTGGTCTACGGCCTGCGTATTCAAGGCGTGAACCAGAAGCGCATTCTCGATGAAACCGTTGAGTGGGCACTGAAAAGTGCAGCGTTGTGGGATGAAGTAAAAGACCGTCTGCACGAGTCGGCATTGGGCATGTCCGGTGGTCAGCAACAGCGTCTGGTGATCGCGCGTACCGTTGCGGTACAGCCAGAAGTTCTGCTGCTCGATGAGCCTTGCTCAGCCCTCGATCCGATCTCGACGCTGAAAGTTGAAGAGCTGATCTACGAACTGAAATCCAAGTACACCATCGTCATCGTGACCCACAACATGCAACAGGCGGCGCGGGTTTCCGACTACACCGCGTTCATGTACATGGGCAAGTTGATCGAGTACGGCGACACCGATACGTTGTTCACTAATCCAGACAAAAAGCAGACCGAGGATTACATCACCGGTCGCTACGGTTGATGATCGCTTCGGCCCCTTTCAGGCGCACTGAGCGGCGGCTGGCCTTCTTGCTCGGCACTGCCTGACAGGGCCCGACTCCGGCGAAGCGCCCAAGGCTTGAGCCCTTGGATCAAGCGTCGGGTTCGACTTTGATGAGTAGCGCTTTGGCAGTGGGTTTGAGATTTGGCTTTCGGTTTTTTGGGTTTAACTAATTTCGCGTCGCAAGGGCTTGAGCATGATTAATAAAGACAGTCTTACCCATCACATTTCTCAGCAGTTCAATGCGGAGTTGGAAGAGGTGCGCAGCCATCTTCTGGCGATGGGTGGGCTGGTTGAGAAGCAGGTTAACGATGCGGTGACTTCGCTTATTGAAGCGGATTCCGGTCTGGCGCAGCAGGTGCGCGAGATGGATGAGCAAATCAATAAGATGGAAACCAACATCGACGAAGAGTGCCTGCGCATTCTTGCCCGTCGCCAGCCGGCGGCGTCTGATTTGCGACTGATCATCAGCATCTCCAAGTCGGTAATCGACCTGGAACGCATTGGTGATGAGGCGAGCAAGATCGCCAAACGCGCCATCGAGTTGTGCGAAGAAGGCGAAGCGCCGCGTGGTTATGTTGAGGTTCGCCACATTGGTGATCAGGTACGTCGCATGGTGCAGGAGTCGCTCGATGCCTTTGCCCGCTTCGACGCTGATCTGGCACTGAGCGTTGCCCAGTACGACAAGACCATCGACCGCGAGTACAAGACGGCGCTGCGTGAGTTGGTGACCTACATGATGGAAGACCCGCGTTCGATTACCCGCGTGTTGAGCATTATCTGGGTGTTGCGCTCGCTTGAGCGTATCGGCGATCACGCGCGCAATATCTCCGAGCTGGTGATTTATCTGGTACGCGGTACCGATGTTCGCCACATGGGCCTCAAGCGCATGGCGGAAGAAGTTGAAGGCACCGCCAGCAACCCAGACAACAAAGGCCAATAAGCTTTTTAGCGGCCTCTCATACGCAAGTTGAGGGGCTGCTAATTTATACTGCGATAGCGCTGGTGTTTTTAGCTGCACTGCCGATACCTTGCAGGTAACTGTTTGCAAGGTAGGTCTGATGAGCAAAGTCCGAGTGCTGGTAATTGATGACGCCAACTTCATCCGCGATCTGGTGAAGAAGGCGTTGCGCGACCATCTGCCCGGCGTGCAGATCGAAGAAGCGATTAACGGGCGCAAAGCTCAGCAGTTGCTCAATCGCCAACCTGTAGAGCTGATCCTGTGTGACTGGGAAATGCCGGAAATGTCCGGCCTTGAGCTACTCACCTGGTGCCGTGGACAGGACAGCCTGAAGACGACGCCGTTCATCATGGTCACCAGCCGCGGTGACAAAGAGAACGTGGTGCAGGCCATTCAGGCCGGTGTTTCCGACTTCATCGGCAAGCCGTTCTCCAATGAACAACTGATCACCAAGGTTAAAAAGGCCCTGCATCGTTCCGGCGTTTTGCAGAATCTGGAGCCGCGCACGCCACCAAAAATGCTCAGCAGTGGCTCTTTCGCCAATGACTCGCTGTCGGCATTGACCGCCGGTAAGACCGAAAGCGCGGCGCCCCCAAGCGCTGCGCCGACGCAGGCGCGTGAGTCTGTTGCACCGCCAATACCGAAGAAGACGGCCGCCGGTTACGGTCAGGGTCAGTTGCGCCTGGCTGACTCAAGCACGGCTTGCGTGATCAAGGCGCTGAGCCTCAAGGAAGCCCTGCTGGTGGTCAAGCGCACTGAGTCGTTGCCGCAAGTGCTGGCCAGCGCAGTGCTGGATCTGGAGCAGGGCGATAACGCCGAAGTTGCCCGCTTGAATGGTTACCTGCATGCCGTTGCCGCCTTCGAGCCGAAGCCGGACAGCGAATGGCTGCAACTGACGCTGCGCTTTGTTGACAGTGACGCGCAGAAACTCGATTACCTGTCGCGCATGATCGCTCGCGGCTCCCCGCAAAAGCACTTCATCCCCGGAGCTTGAGAACGCCTTGCAGGTGAGTTGCGCAACTCACAGCTTGCCCACTGGTGCAAACCACCGGTTTGGGGTTTTTGCTGCGGCCAATGGCGAATAGGTAGATCGTGCGATTTGGCGAGGGTGACAAAACAAGGCCCGCATTGCGCGGGCCTTGTTTTAGCGATTAGCTTGCAAGCATGCGTCCGCATTCTTCCAGATTGATGTGCCAGCTCATGGCCTCGCGCAGCAAGTGCGGGGTATGGCCGCCCTTGGCGCACGCACGGTCGAAGTAATCCTGCAGCGGAGCGCGGAAGTCCGGGTGCACGCAGTTTTCGATAATTGCCCGGGCCCGTTCGCGCGGTGCCAGACCGCGTAGATCCGCCAACCCTTGCTCGGTGACCAGAATGTCGACGTCGTGTTCGGTGTGGTCAACATGGCTGACCATTGGCACCACGCTGGAGATCGCGCCAGCCTTGGCAATCGACTTGGTGACGAAGATCGCCAGGTGCGCGTTGCGGGCGAAGTCACCCGAGCCGCCAATGCCATTCATCATCTTGGTGCCGCCCACGTGAGTCGAGTTGACGTTACCGTAGATGTCGAACTCCAGCGCCGTGTTGATCCCGATGATGCCCAGACGGCGAACCACTTCCGGGTGATTGGAAATTTCCTGCGGGCGCAGTACTAGTTTGTCTTTGTACTTGTCCAGATTGCCGAATACATCGGCATTACGCCGGCCCGACAAGGTGATCGAACTGCCCGAGGCAAAGCGCAGCTTGCCCGCGTCGATCAGGTCAAAGGTCGAGTCCTGCAGCACTTCGGAGTACATGCTCAGGTTCTCGAATGGCGAGTCGATCAGACCGCACATCACCGCATTGGCGATGCTGCCGATACCCGCCTGCAACGGGCCGAGTTCGTTGGTCATGCGCCCAGCAGTCACTTCGGCTTTGAAGAACTCGATCAGGTGATCAGCGATGCCCTGGGTTTCGGCGTCTGGCGGCAGCACGGTAGACGGCGAGTCTGGCTGATTGGTGATCACGATCGCGGCAATTTTCGCCGGGTCGATGGCGATGGCCGGTGTGCCGATGCGCTGTTGTACATCAGTCAGTGGAATCGGCGTGCGGGTCGGCCGGTACGTGGGGATATAAATGTCGTGCAGGCCTTCGAGATTCGGATTGTGCGCCATGTTGATCTCAACAATGATGCGCTTGGCGAAAATCGCGAAGCTGGCCGAGTTGCCCACCGAAGTGGTCGGCACAATATGGCCCTGCTCGGTGATGGCGACAGCCTCGATAACGGCAATGTCCGGCAGCTTGAGTTGGTGATTACGCAGCTGCTCAACCGTCTCTGACAGATGCTGGTCGATGAACATCACGCTGCCGTCGTTGATTGCCTTGCGCAAGGTCGAGTCCACCTGAAACGGCATGCGGCGGGCCAAAACCCCGGCTTCGGTGAGTTGCTTGTCGAGATCGTTACCCAGGCTGGCGCCCGTCATCAGGGTAATTTGCAGCGGCTGCAAGCGAGCGCGCTCAGCCAATGCTTGAGGAACCGCCTTGGCTTCGCCGGCACGGGTGAAACCGCTCATGCCAACGGTCATGCCGTCTTCGATCAGCAGGGCGGCGTCGGCCGCACTCATTACTTTGTCCATCAGGGCGGGTAGGCGAACACGGTGCATGCAAAACCTCAGAACACGGCCTAAATAAAGGGCCGCAGTCTAGGCGCACCGCGCCGTAAAGCCTCTAGTACATAAGTCCAATAGCCCGCTCTATTCTGCCTGTTGTGGATGACCGGTCGTCGGTTTTGCCCGAGAGATAGCGCACAACCTCGGCCCGCGCATCTCGCACCCAAACAACGGGGCTGCTAGTCTGCAAATCGGCATATCTCACAAATACATAAGATCAGAATTTTTATGCTAGGGCGTTTCATACTGTTATGCATGATGCTGGTTGCAGCCGGGGAGGCTGCGGCTCTGACCATCTACAAATACACCGACGCGAATGGAGTGGTGACATACACCGACCAGGAAACGGCGGGTGCCAAGGTGTTCGTGTTTCGTGACCGAATGGTTGAGAAGCTCGATAACCAGGTCAAACTTGAAGTGAAAAAGCATCAGGCCGGTGAAACCCTGATTGTGCGTAACGACCTCTATGCGCCCGTGCAAATCCGGCTCAATCTGAGCAACCTGAGTAATGTCACCGGCGTATCCGAAGGCCCGATTGAATGGATTCTGCAGCCACGCAGCAAGATTCGTCTGGCCACGCTGGCAGCGCTCGACCCAACCAAGCCCTTCAAATACAAAACCTCACTCAACTATGCGCTGGGTGATCCGCGGCTACTGCCAACCCAGAAAAAGTATCCATTACCCTGGCGCGGAGGCCCATTCCGCCTGTCTCAAGGGGCCAACGGCAAATACTCGCACTTCACTCCCAAAGGGCGTTACGCACTGGATATAGCCATGCCCGTCGGCACCCCGATTGTTGCGGCGCGCGGAGGCGTCGTGGTGAAAACCGAAAATCAGCAAAGTGGTCGCGGTAACAACCCCTCCGGCAACTACGTTCGCGTCCTCCACAGCGACGGCACAATGGGCGTCTATCTGCACCTCAAAAAAGGCTCAGTCAAAGTCCACGAAGGCCAGCACGTCAGCACCGGATCGCTCCTGGCGTTGTCCGGTAATACCGGCAACAGCAGTGGCCCGCATCTGCACTTCGTCGTGCAGCGCAACGTCGGGCTGGCGTTGGAGTCGATTCCTTTTGACTTTAATCAGCCCGTGAATTCGCTACCGAACTTTGCCGTAGGCGGCGATTAGATCGCTTCGAGGGGCTGTGAGCGTGTGATGCTGCGTTACTGCACAGCTCATTTGGTAGACCAAACTTCGCTGCTTGCGCCTTGCCTCACCCTGCCCACAGACCCTCGATATTTTGAATGGAGGGCAGGGGCGCTGGTTGGGCTGAGCAGATCTTAATGTCTTAGTTTTGTGTTGCTCTGTTCGCAGACCTTCCTTTTATGTTCTGGATAGAGGGCGGGGCGGCGTCGCGCTTATTTTGGGTGTGTTAGCGGAGCAGAGTGGGTTTATTCCTGAGCTGCGGGGGTTAGTTGTTCTTTGCAGTATTCGACGAACAACTGCGCGGGTTTGGTTAGTTGTGAGCGTTTTAGCCAGGCGGCGATCAGGCCGGAGCCGGTGACGGCGTCGGCGATGTCGACGGTGATGACTTTCTGGCCGTCGTAGGTGCATTCCGAATGCGGTTTGGTGACGAGAATAGAGAAGCCGAAACCTTGGCCGACCATGCCGCGGACCATTTCGATCGAGGGTGAGCTGAAGCCGATGTTCGGGTTCAGCCCAAGTTCTTCGAACAGGCTGACGAAGTAGGTACGGCTGGGCTGTACGTCGAGCAGGATCATGGGTTCGAGGACCAGATCACGCAGGGAAACCTTGGCTTGTTGGGCGAAGCGATGGCCCGCAGGCAGCAGTGCGTATGGCGGCTGTGGCGGCATCAGGGGTGCGGTTTCGATGGTGGCGTCGAGGTCGTGGTCGTAAACAATTGCCAGGTCGAAGCGTCCGGCGGTCAGCCCTTGTACCAGTTCCTGTTGTTCGCCATCGAAGATGCGAATTTCAACGCCGGGATAGAGTTTGCGAAAGCCGGCAATCAGGCGTGGCAGGTAGAGCGGGGCGACGGTTTCGAAGCAGCCGATGTCAATCTGGCCGCTGACTACATCGTTGTCGGCCAGGGCGTTTTGCTCGAACTCGTGCGACATGCGCAGCAGTTCCTGAGCCTTGCGGTAAAAGCGTGCGCCACTCGGTGTGAGTGACACGCCCTGAGCGTGGTGACGGATGAACAGCTGCACGCCAAAGCTTTCTTCCAGGCCTTTGATGGCGGTCGAGATCGACGGCTGGGCGATGTACAGCTTGCGGGAAGCCTCGGCCACGCTGCCGCATTCGACGGTGGTTACAAAGTATTTGAGTTGACGCAGGGTATAGGTTGCCACGGTTAGCCTCGAACGTGCCTCCGAGAAGTCTCAGGATGGGGCACGGGGTTAGTCACTATCTGCAGTTTGCATTGATCAGGTTCAAGCAAGGAGTGCGCCTTGCTGCCTGTGGATAACCCTCAATGCGCTGGTTTTATTGGGTTTCGTATTCATTGCAGCGCGGTAACGCCTATTGGGAAACCGACGTTACTGTCGCGACTGCTGTGTTATGCACAATAACCCAGCATGGCGCACTTTGTTGGTGCTTGCCTGACCAGTTTTTTCATATACCCCGAAGACATATTTACTAATTTTCCTTCTTGCCCGCTTGAGCCACCATCTGCCTTATCGTAATTCAACTCGCCAGTACGCTTTGAATGTGGCACGGGAAGGGGATGTGAAAGTGTTGGAACTGACTGATTGGCAACAACGCGCTCAAGCGCTGAGTTTCATCGACAAGGCGCTGATCAATGGCGAGTTTTTAGCGGCCGAGTCGGGTGCCACTTTTGCCTCGGTCAATCCGGCCACTAATGAGTTGCTGGCCAATGTTGCAGCGTGCAGCGCAGGCGACGTTGATCGCGCTGTGAGTGTTGCCCGCGACACGTTCGAGAACGGTCCTTGGGCGCGCATGGCACCGGTTGAGCGCAAGCAGATTTTGCTCAAGCTGGCTGATTTGATGATGGCCAATCGCGAAGAGCTGGCGCTGCTCGACTCGTTGAACATGGGCAAGCCGGTAATGGATGCCTGGAACATTGATGTGCCGGGTGCGGCTAACGTGTTTAGCTGGTACGCGGAGAGCGTCGACAAGATCTACGATCAGGTCGCGCCGAGCGCCAGCAATGTATTGGCCACGATTACCCGCGAGCCGCTGGGCGTAATCGCCGCCGTTGTGCCGTGGAACTTCCCGCTGGACATGGCCGCCTGGAAGCTGGCGCCGGCGCTGGCTGCCGGTAACTCAGTAATTCT
>MDTG01011775.1_pt1 | contig 12667 bp, 6 predicted proteins | sample 811421 | NCBI WGS metagenome assembly MDTG01 (sample SAMN05326645, study PRJNA326480) | marine metagenome | isolation source: seawater | place: Pacific Ocean: South East | collected 2011 | reverse complement strand
TTTGGAATTGAAGCGGTTTTTGGTCGTTTGTTTTTTCGGACTATTTGTATCGCTGTCGGGTGTTGCCCAGATGAATGCGTTAAGAGGGAAGATTCTCACAGAAGAACGCCAAGACCTTTCCGCAGGAGAGCCTTACTACGTGCCCTTGCCTGGAGCATATGTGCGTTGGTCGAATGAAGAGCAAGCAGCAGCAGTTTCAGACGGCTTTGGGTTTTTCAAAATTGCAAAGGCTGAGATTGGTGACACTCTTGTGGTGTCTATGATTGGTTTCGAGACGGTGGGATGGGTGTACAATGGCGAGTCATATGTGGACATTCCGTTAAAGGCAGGTGTGGATTTGGAATCTGCAGTAGTGGTCGAGAAACAGACGGCGATTCAACTTTCGCTTTTGTCCCCGCTGGACGTTCAGTCACTTAATCGCAAGGAATTATCGAAGGCTGCGTGTTGTAATCTTTCCGAAGCCTTTGAGACTAATGCTTCGGTGGACGCTTCGTTCACGGATGCCGTCACAGGTACCCGTCAGATTCGCATGCTGGGCTTGGCCGGTAAGTACAGCCAAATTCAAGTTGATAATTTGCCGGGTCCGAGAGGGCTTAATGTTGTCAAAGGGCTGGAGCTTATTGCAGGGGACTGGATCCATGCTATACATATTAGTAAAGGCTCGGGAACAGTAAACCAAGGGCACGAAAGCATAACAGGACAGATTAATGTGGAGATGAAAAACCCTGAAACTGCTGACCCTTTGCTTGTAAATTTTTATTTAAACGGGATGGGTCGCTCGGAGATAAATGTTGTAAGTAGCCAAAAGATTTCTCGGCGATGGAGCACTGCAGTGTTGTTAAATGGGCTGAGAAATGAGAGATTGAATGATCGGAATGAAGACGGATTTTTAGACGTTCCTCTTCACTATCATCTCATTGGGCGTAACGAGTGGAAGTTTGTTGGGGACCGCGGCATTCGGGGGGAGTATGCAATAACATTGCTTCAGACCGGTACCGGAGCAGGAAAAAAGAAGGCCTATGAGGAGGGACTGACATCATCTCAAGGCTGGCAAGATTTGCTGAACGCTCATACGGATTTATGGTCTGCCGTCACACAAATCAATCGAATGGAAACGACGGCTAAAACGGGCTATGTTTTTCCAAATGCAGATTGGCGGAGTATTGGAACTCAATTTACATTTTACGACCACAGGCACGAACAGCGATTTGGGGACAATGATTACGAGGGTTATGAGCGTCTGTTTCGAGGCAATATTTTATATGCAGATATTATTGGAAACACAAACCACAGCTTTACAACATGCTTGAGTTACGTATACAACTCGTTTGATGAACGGCTCCAATTTCAAGCCAATGACAGCATTGATGTATATAAGCGCGAGGAACAGGTCCCTGGAGTCTCTGTTGAGTACACCTGGTCTGGCAAAGCCCGCTGGAGCGTAATTGGTGGTGTTCGTTATGATCAGCACAACATGTTTGGTGGCATACTGAGTCCGCGGTTGCATGCGCGTTGGAGCCTTACGGAAAACATTTCATTGAAGTTTGCCGCTGGCCGGGGCTTTCGAACCCCTAATCCATTCATGGAAGAGTTGGGAACGTGGGCAAGTCAACGCCAATGGTACTTGGGGCGTGATACTTGGAGACTTCAACCAGAAATTGCTGTGAATGTCGGAACAAACGTGACTAGTAAATTCCGCCTCAATTACCGCGAAGCGAGCCTAACCGTAGACGCCTATTCCACGCGATTCGAGAACAAATTGGTGGTTGACCTAGATCAAGCGACGGATGCCATTCATTTGTATAACCTATCGGGGAACTCCTTTGCCAACACCGCTCAGGCGGAGTTCAACTGGGATCTTCACCGCCGATGGGATGTGCGACTGGCGTACCGATGGGTAAATGCCCACACAGATCGCATACTTGGGAATCCCACAGAAGACCCATTCGTCTCCAAGCACCGGGGCTTCAGCCAACTCAGCTATGCTTCCCAACTGGACGAACGTGAGGGTCAATGGCTTGCGGATGCAACGTTACAGTGGATTGGTGCTCAGCGTCTGCCTTCTACAAGCGAGAATCCGGAACCATTTATGCTCCCGGATGAAGCTCCTGACTTTTACCAGTTAAATGCCCAAGTCACTCGTCAGATAAATGCGGAATTTTCGGTTTACCTAGGCGTCGAAAATGCATTAAATTATAAACAGGAACGCCCTATCATCGGTGCTGATTACGGGGATAACCCGGTAACAGAGCAGCAATTCAACAACTATTTTGACGCCAGCCTCGTTTACGGCCCGATTTTCGGCCGTATGTTTTACATGGGACTGCGTTGGGGCATACTGCCTCCGAAAAGCGGAGAGTAAGGGATTTAGCGCAACGAACGCTTGAGGATGCCGCCGCTGCTGCGGGCGCCCATGGTTTGTCTTCTTCGCGCTGCGCGGCCGTTGTTAGGCCTCTTCTCGTGACCAGCCAGCCCGTCTTCCGAGTACCGCGGATCGGGAATGTAGTCGAGCTTTTGCATGAAGGCGGCTTCGACATGGATGCAGCCGAACTCCTCTTTGGCCACCCCGCGCACCAAATAAATCCCGCGCCCGCGGAACGCAAACTGCTTCAAAGACGGGGGGAAGTGAACGGTGTCGAGCCATTGGCCCTCTACATCGATAAAGCATCCGAAACTCATACGTTCCCGCTTGGCGGTTTGGGTTTCTTTGATTGTGACCAAGTACCCAACGACTTCGACCGTCTGCCCAATGCAGTCTGACAAAGCTTCGCTGCGTACACCGCGCTGGGCAATGGCTTGCGCATCGGGAGTCAGGAGTCGGAACGGCGACAGCAGCGAAAAGCCAAACAGTTCGATTTGGTCGAATGCGACTTCGAGGTCGTTGGCTTCGAAACGGGGTAGAGTAAACCGGTTGACGTCCGGTGTAAAGAGGGAGGCGTCAGTGGTTCCTTTTTGGGTGTGCCCGAGCAGGAAATGGGCTTCCCATTGGAGGTGTTGTAGACTTTTTTCAGTGAACCGGAATCCACCGCATCGGATGATGAGCAGGCATTGTTCGAGGCCAATGCCGGCACGATTGATGGCATCTTCCAGTGACGTAAAGTCACCGTTTTGTTGTCGCTCCTGCATGAACCGAGCTATGGTTTGGGCTTGAATGCCCCGGACGAGGTTGAAACCCAGTAGGATGGTACGGCTTTGCGGTTCCACGCATGCTTCCCACCCGCCGCGGTTGACGCATGGTGCCTCGATACGACCTCCGACCATTCGGGCCTCATGTACGTAGAATTCTGTGTGGTAGAACCCGCCGAAGTTATTGATGCATGCAGCCATGTACTCGATGGGCCAGTGCGCTTTTAGGTAAAGGCTTTGGTAGCTTTCCACTGCATATGACGCGGAATGGCCTTTGGCAAATGCGTACCCCGCAAAACTCTCAACTTGGCGCCAGACCTCTTCGACCAGTGCGGGATCCCGACCGCACTCGAGTGCTTTTTGATGGAAGGCATTGCGAGCTTTCGCGAATTCCTCTCGCGATCGGAACTTTCCGCTCATGCCCCGGCGGAGTACGTCCGCTTCACTGAGGTCGAGTCCGGCAAAGTGGTGGGCTACCTTGATGACATCTTCTTGGTAGACCATTACGCCGTACGTTTCCGGCATCAATTCGAGTAGTACGGGGTGGGCGTCGTCTCGTTTTTCGGGGTGTCGGTGCCGCTCGATGTAAGCTCGCATCATGCCGCTGCGCGATACGCCAGGGCGGATGACCGAGCTCGCTGCGACGAGCCCGAGGTAGTTGTCTACACGGAGTTTACGCATTAGCATTCGCATAGCAGGGGATTCGACGTAGAAGCAACCCACCGCTAAGGCCTCCCGAAGTAGGTGTTGTATGCGCGGGTCTTGCTTGAATCGGGCCATGTCGTGGATGTCGATTTGGGCGGATACTTGAGGCTGGTGTTTGGCGATTAGGTCAATGGTGTCGCGGATTTTACCTAGCCCACGTTGGCTGAGAATGTCGAATTTGTATAGGCCAATGTCTTCGGCGACGATCATGTCAAACTGCGTCGTAGGGAAGCCCTTGGGCGGCATGAACGTGCTCCCAAAATTGTGGATGGGCCGGTCGGCGATGAGAATGCCGCATGCGTGGATTGTCAGGGCGTTTGGGAAGCCTTTAAGGTAACTAGCGTATCGAACCACGAGGGTCTCCATGTCGTCGGTGCCGGGAGGTAGAAGCTTGCCTTCAGCGATGCGGTCGATGTCTTGTTTGGGTAGGCCGAAGACCTTTCCTAGTTCTCGGATGACTGCTCGATGCTGGAAAGTGCTGTACGCTCCCACCAAGGCCACGTGGGGGAATCGATTGAATATGTATTTGGTCACATCGTCCCGGTCGGTCCAAGAGAAGTCGATGTCGAAGTCCGGAGGATTGCTGCGGTAAAGGTTGATGAACCGTTCGAAGTACAAGTCGAGTTCGATGGGGTCTACGTCAGTGATTCGCAGTAGGTAGGCGACTAGACTGTTGGCCCCACTTCCTCGCCCTACATAAAAGTACCCGCGGCTGCGCGCGTAGCTAGTGATGTCCCAATTGATGAGAAAGTAGGCCAAATATCCCTGCTGCTGAATTACGTTCAGCTCCATTTCCATTCGATCGATGACGTGTTCTTCGTGGTCCGGGTAGCGGTAGGCCAATCCCTCCGCACACAGCGCCCGGATTAGCTGTTCGTCTTCGTCTTCGGCACCAGTGTAAGTGTGTTGATTGTTGTGCGACCGGCCCTCGGGAGGGTCGGGCAAGCTTATTTCGCAAGTATTGAGTAGTTCCTTGGCTCGTTTTACCCAATCAGGGTGTTCGGCAAAGGCTTGGTGGAAATCGGTTGTGGAGAGAAGCCTATCGTAGGGATGGCCGGTAGCGGACTCAGGGAGTTTGCTCAACAGCTGATTTCCGTTCACGGCTCGGAGGATGCGGTGGCAATTCCAATCCCTTTTGTGCCGGAACGTGAAGGTGTGCAGTGCCACAAGTCTTGCATGCGGTACATCAGCTGTGTTCTCTAGCAGTCGGAATTCGGCCTGTTCCCATGGTCTGACGCCGATGTATTCGTTGGGCCGGAGCGGTTGACGGGTATTCTTCCAACGTTTCCACGGGTATATGATGAAGGTATCGTTTAAGGCAGGAGCCACTGGTTCGAAGGGCCGGTGAGTGTGCAGATGCGCGTTGAGGTGTGCACACAGGTTGGCGTAGCCAGTGTTATTTTCAGCGTATCCGATGTAGAGAGGAATTCCGCTGGAGTTGTGGTCGGTTGTAGGGTTGCGGAAGTCGATGCCGATGGCTGGTCGGATGCCGTATTCCGGTGCTATGCGTACAAAATCCCAGTGGGCGGATGTCGCGTTTATGTCGGTTAGGGCTAATGCAGTGATTCCTGCGGATTGGGCTTCGGCTAACAACTCGCGGGGCTGCATGAGACCATATCGCAGGCTGAACCAAGAGTGGCAGTGCAGGTGCATGGAAAAACAAGCAATTATTGGTTAGAAGAGGGAGCCTTGTGCCCCCGGGTCGTAAGACTGGCCCCCGTGTTTCTGGGAATCGCCCGTGCCGAATATTTCTATTTCTTGGCAGATTTCGAAACCGTGCTCGGGGTAGATACGTGCGCCGATGGGCTGGAGCAGCCCGGATCTGTTGGCGCGTGGATCTCGTATGTCTGGAGAGATGGGATAGGCGTTTAGTTTTGCTGCGGGGTATGGCTTTAACATTCCGGTGATTACCGAGAGTGGCGTCGAGAGGTCGACCCACGCGTGCTCTTGTGCTTCGTCAAGGACTACGGGAGAGCGGTGGTGGCCGATGGTCTGCATAAGTTCGTTAGCAACGGTGGTGAGGATGGCAAATGACCGGGTGATTTTGCCCGTGGAGGGGTTGGCCCATTCGTCCCAAATGCCGGCGAGGCCAAATGGTCGCCGCCCATGACGAGCGTAGACGAGGTAGGGTTTGGTGAGCTTTTCTTGGCGCGGCCCTTCGATGAAGGCGTCGGCGATGACGATGCAGCGCCGGTCTCGGATGGACTGACGAAACATGGGTTTTTGAAGTATGCCCATGGCCCCGGCGTACTCTGGCCGGTCTTCTTTGTTGTGGTCACCCTCGGAGCGGGCGTTGATCATGTAGAACTGCTTTTTGGCCCACCGCGGGGTGAAGCCAAACTGTTGCATCTGCAGGGCGCTCGGGTTATCACTGGCGATGACCGGAGCGGCCTCGCCGTGGCTTACGTTGGCGTTGGGGGACCACTGCGCAGACACGTCGGGTGTGGTCTGCACCCGGAAGCGGTTTTCGATGGTTTGAACGGTAGAGACGGTAACGTAGCGGCCACACATGAGGCAATGAATTTATTGGTGACGGTTGGCAAGAAGCAAGGGGGCGTCGCCATTGAAGGGGTTGGAGCGCCCGATGGAGCGCGCCTCCATGCCGGCGGCGGTGACTATGCTGCGGTCGCCGTATTGCGACCGAATACGATCGAGTGTGCGGTAGAGCTCGAGGCGTTCGTCGACATCGTCGAACATGTCCATTTGAAAACCACCTTGTACTAAATGGCTGAAGCGTACGCCGATAAGCCGTACCTGCACCCGACGGTTGTATAGTTGGTCAAAAAGTGATTTAATCTTGGGGATGAGGATGTGGTCGGACGAGGTGTAAGGAATTCGCGCTTGGAGGGAGCGGGTGTCGAAGTCGGCGTAGCGCACTTTGACGGCGACGCAGGCTGTGAGCTTGCATCCGCGCCGGAGCTGGTAGGCGAGGTTCTCGGTCATGGCGATTAGTATGCCTTTTAGCTTTTCGACGTCGGTGGTGTCTTTGGAAAAGGTGCGTTCGGTGGAGATGGACTTACGTTCGTTGAAGGCGATGACTGGGCTAGGGTCGATGCCGTGGGCTTTGCGCCAAATGGCTGTACCGTTCTGACCGAGGACTTGCTCCATGAGCTCAAGGGGCATTCCCTGGACGGTTTGGATGCGCTTGATTCCCAGATTGCGTAATGTCTGGTAGGTCTGGGTGCCGACCATTGGGATTTTGCGAACAGAAAGAGGTGCGAGGAAGGGTCGCTCGGTGCCATGGTCGATTTTGAGGGTGCCGGAGGGTTTAGCCTGTCCGGTGGCCACCTTGCTAACGGTCTTGCTGGTACTCATACCGAATGAGATGGGTAGACCAGTCTCGCGGATGACCCGATTGCGCAGTTCCCGTGCAAATTGCCAACAACCAAAGAAGCGGTCCATGCCGCTGAGGTCAGCGTAGAATTCGTCGATAGAGGTTTTCTCACACACGGGAACTGCCTCTTGAACAATCTCGGTTACTGCACGTGAATGCTTCATGTAGTTCATGGAATTGCCTCGGATGACTAATGCCTCCGGACACATTAACCGCGCTTGCCGCATCGGCATGCCCGAGTGTACCCCAAAAGCCCGCGTTTCGTAGCTGCAAGCTGCGACGACCCCGCGGTCACCAGTCCCACCAATCAGGATGGGTTGGTGCGCAAGACGTCGGTCCATGAGCCGTTCGACTGACACAAAAAAAGTGTCGAGATCCAGGTGCAAAATTGCACGTGCAGAAGTGGGGGGTATTCCATTCATTTAGAATTGCTAAAATAATGAGCAAAGCCAAAATTAAACGCAACTAAATGCTAAAATATTTTATGAACAGATTTCGCCAAAGGCTGATAGCACCGCTAGTACGTCTTCTACATTGGTCGCTCCGTCGCCATTCACATCCCCTTCGCAACCTACGAAACACCCGAAATCAGCTAAAATCAAGAGTAAATCTTGCACTTCTGTAAAACCGTTTCCACTGAGATCGGTTAGGCAGTAACAAGAGGCTGGTGCCGTAAAGGCTTGTGGGATAAATACGCTGCACTCTGGATTGGCTGTGAAGCCGATGTCCAAGTCCACCGCTTGCCCATCCGAAGATAGATTCAAGAGTACAAGGGTTTGAGGGCTTTCACCGAGTGAAAACAGGTTGCCATTGACCTGAATAAGGCCGGTAGTGGGTGGCGTTTGGTAGGTTATTACCAATGTTTGGGTGTAGGTGTCCGAATCGGAGTTACACACGCTTTGGTCGCCCATTTCAACTTCGAGGATTTCGCATCCGCCAATGACCCACCCCATGTCGACGAACATGCCCAATAACGCTGGACCGGGGTCGTGATTGGATTCGGCGGTATTCAGCCCTGGGGTCATCAGACTGTTGGGTGTTCCCGGAGCATACGACGTTTCGTTTAAGTGGGAATAGCTCGAACCAACTTGATAATTTTCAGGGGCATACAACCGTGGACGCCCTCCGCCTACACCCTCCATTCCGTTGGCTCCATCCCAGTACACATGATCTGACGTTAATGCCGCTCCCAAGGTCTGCGAACCATTCGGGAGATCGAGCAAGGCGACGGAGTCTTGAGTCTCTGTGAAATGGTCGTACGGATACGGGATGTTGGCAGTGCCTAGGAAGCCGAATCCATTTGTGTAGTAAGCGCTTCCAATGAAGCCGAAACCGTGCGCCAATTCGTGTAACGCCGCGGTTACAAAATCATACGTGCCCAGGGGCGTGTTGCCGTCGATTCCGAGGTACCAATTGGCCGTACTGTTGAATGTGCACTCGAGGTCCGGTTGTTCAGAGAGATCTTCACCTGAAAGGGCATTGGCCAAAGCCGCTGGGTAGTAGGTGTCGCTGATAGGCGCATTGGCAAAATTCTGGTGGAGATTCGAAGGCCCTGCCTGCGCAAGTGCACCAGAACCCAAATCCGTCCAAAACGCATCGATGCGCACGGTCACCTCCGAAGTGAGTAGTACCGACCAAATGTCCACGGCGTAATCGAAAGCCAGCACGGCCTCTTCGGGGAATCCGTTATAATTTACAATTACCGTGGCGTCCCGGGGTGCATCTGGTGTGTACCACGCGGGCGGTCCAATGTGGGTATTGGCATCCACCTCAATGCCTTCGAGACCAACTCCGCACGCAGCGTGCTGATGATTGCAGGGATGGAGTTGGCTGATCGGGTCAAAGGTTCGCTGCGCTCTACCGTTGTTAAACACCGATAAGCTCATTGTCAGGCCGAAGGCCCAACCCATTCCACATACGATTTGCCAACGCATCATTGTTGTCATTTGGGAAATACAAGATACAGAAACCTCGAGGATTTCTCTTTTTTACCTTGCATTGCTATTTTTGTTAGCAAAACCTTCTTATGCCGGAATCATTGTCTCATTTTGCACATCATTTGAAAACTCTGCGCAAGGCGCGAGGATTGACCCAGCAACAATTGGCTGACCGCATTGGATTGAAGCGCGCGGCTTTGGGAGCATATGAGGAAGGCCGGGCAGAGCCACGACTAGTTAATGTGGTTGCCTTTGCGGACTTTTTCAGAATATCCGTGGATGCTTTGTTGAAGGGGGATGAATCGGAAGAAAGTCGCACGCGTGGCTCTTCGTTACGCGTACTTTCAGTTCCAGTTGATGCCTCTAATGATAAAGAGTGTGTAGCGGTGGTGCCCGTCAAAGCTGCTGCTGGGTATTTAGAAGGTTATGGCGATCCAATTTATGTGCAGGGTTTGCCAACGTTTGGTCTACCGCTTCCTGAAGTAACAGCCAATTTGACGTATCGTTTATTCCAAATTGAGGGCGAGAGTATGCTACCGATCCCAAGTGGGAGCTACATTCTGAGCACGTATGAAGAGGACTGGCATCGAGTGGGAGGCATGCGACCATATATCGTAGTCACTCGCAATGATGGCGTCGTTTTCAAGCGGATTGAAAACCGGCTTGATTCCGAGAAAAAGGACTTTTGGCTTATATCCGACAACCCGGATTATCCACCGTATTCGGTCAAACCTTCCGACGTGGTAGAAGTGTGGCGTGCGCGAGGGTATCTCGCGTTCAACTGGCCCACGCCGGCATTCTCAGGGATGGAGCGAATCCAAGGGACATTGGATTCGCTGCGAGCAGAACTTCAGGCAATCAAATCGGGGGGTGCCTGTTAAACGCCGAGTGCCACCACTTCGGTAATGGCATCAATCTTTGAGGTCAAAAGTTGCTCAATGCCTCCTTTGAGCGTTTGCATGCTTGAGGGACAGCCACTGCACGCACCGCGCATGTGAACATAAACCTTGCCTTCTTTGAACGCCTTGAAATCGATGGCCCCGCCGTCTTGCTCCACCGCAGGTCGAACAAATTCATCTAAAAGTCGCTTGATCTCCACGTCATGCTCTGAGGGTTTAATGTCATCGTCAGAGATAAACTCAACGCCCGGAGAAGGAGCGGTCTCCGGCTCAGGATTGTTCGGGTGCTCCAATTGGTCCTGTACTCTGAGAAATGCCTCTGTGTCTACCGTCGTTTCGTTTTCCATGAGCCATTCGCGAATGTATTCGCGCAGTTGCTGTACAATCATCTCCCAACCAAGGCTCTGATCCTTTTTGACTGAGACAAAGGTGCCACTGATGAAAACTCCCTCTACAAATGGGAAATTGAACAACTCCTCCGCTAGAGGGGAGCACATCGCAGCTTCGGCCTTGGATCGAAATTCAACCTGGTATTGGTCGGCAATCAAGGCACGGTCTGCAACGAATTTCATGACTTCTGGATTGGGAGTCATTTCTGCGTACACACTGGTTGGAATAGGCATGGTGCAAAGGTAGTCAGCGTCTCGTAAATTGCCTTTTCTAAATGAAGATGAAACTCCGAGCATGAGAAAACATTTGCAAAGTTGGTTCACTCAAATCTTGTCCCTGATGGTGGCCGCATTGTTTGGCCAAAGCACCACAGCTCAAGAGACCTTCCCAGTCAACGGTGTAGTGAATAAGCAGTTGGTTCGGACTGCCCTCGAACATGCTAGAGTGCACGTCAGCTCGACGGAAGTGCTGGAAGATGCGACCGTGGTGTTTTACCAAGGTCGAATCGAAGCCGTGGGGCCGAGCAATTCAGTTCAGGTAATAGGCCCCGTGATACGCCACGACCTCAAGGGTTTACACATCTACCCATCATTTATTGATATTCATAGCGATTACGCGATGCCGAAAGCTCAGCGCGAGGGACGGAGCAGAGGACCACAGGATTTGAGCGATAAAAAGGGTGCTTATGGTTGGAATGAGGCCGTGCGTCCAGAGACTCGTGCAGCTGATTTATTCGACCCGTCTGAATCCGAATCCGATCGCTCGGCGTACCAAAAAGGTGGATTTGGCGCTGTCGTTTCCCACGTTCAAGACGGCATCGTACGTGGTACAGGTGCTTTGGTTGCGTTATCTGAAGATCCTCGGCGTGCGTTGATCAAGCCCGAGGTGTCGGCACATTTTAGCTTTCGTAAAGGGACATCTTCACAGGATTATCCTCGTTCGCTCATGGGTGCAACGGCACTTTTGAAGCAGACGTTTTTTGATGCAGATTGGTACGTTGATGCCAGTCGATTAAGTGAGCGATTGGAAACCAACTTGTCGTTGGAGGCTTTCAACGCTAGCCGTTCGATGCCATTATTTTTTGATGCAGGAGGATGGGAAGATGGATTGCGTGCTTCTAAGGTTGGTAAAGATGTGGGTCACGCTTTCGTCTTGGTCGCTGGAAACAATACGTATCAGCGTTTGAAAGAAATTAAAGCGACTGGATCTCCGCTTGTGCTTTCTTTGGATTACCCTAAAGCGTACGACGTTAGCGATCCCTACACGAGCCGCCTAGTTGGATTAGACGAACTGAAACATTGGGAATTGGCACCTGCGAATGCTGCCCGGGTATACGCCGCAGGCATTGAATTTGCAATTACTGCGGACGGTTTGGAAAGCCCATCGAGCATTCGCAGTGCCGTGTGGACGAGCATTCGTCACGGTTTGCCCGAGTCGGCAGCGCTCGCGGCATTGACGGAAATTCCAGCAAGTTTGATTGGTGCCTCTGATCGCGTGGGCAGGATTGCAAAAGGTCTTGAGGCCAATGTTCTGGTCACGGACGGGCCAATTTTCCATCCTGACGCTCAGCTCATAGAAAACTGGGTTCAGGGGAAGCAGCATATTTATGTGAACCGAGATGAAGTTGACGTGAGGGGTTCTTACGATTTGGTGGTGGCTGATCAAGTCTTGTCGTTGGAGGTCACGGGGGAATTATCAAAACCAAAGGCTAAAGTGGTTATCGATTCTACGGATTATAAATTGGATTTCACTCCTGATGGACGATCTGTTAATCTGGGGATGAAGCTCGATACGCTTGGATTGAATGGGTGGTGGCGCCTTTCAGGCAATGTCTGGATGGACAGTCGCATTTGGGAAGGCCATGGACAGCGAGCCGATGGCAGCTGGGTAGAATGGAGTGCTATACGCAAAAGCGAACCGGAAGTTAAGGCCACGGAGTATTGGGTTCAGCCCGATTCGGTCCATGGAGAGGTCATTTATCCTTTTGTTGCATACGGCAATTTGGAACGCCCGTCCAAGAGCACCGTATGGTTTGAAGGGGCCACAGTTTGGACATGCGAAGAAACGGGTAGACTCGAACAAGCTGATGTCGTCATCCACGACGGCAAAATATTGGCCGTGGGTAAGGCTTTGGATGAGGCTTCTGTTTTCAGCTCCGGCATTCCCGCTTACGAGCGTATTGACGCACGAGGAAAGCATTTAACGCCGGGCATCGTTGACGAGCATACACACATTGCCGCCACCCGTGGGATCAACGAAGGCACCCAGGCTAGCAG
>MDTG01332095.1_pt1 | contig 12669 bp, 7 predicted proteins | sample 811421 | NCBI WGS metagenome assembly MDTG01 (sample SAMN05326645, study PRJNA326480) | marine metagenome | isolation source: seawater | place: Pacific Ocean: South East | collected 2011 | reverse complement strand
CTGTTGCGCCCGTCAGCCAGTAAAGCCAATGCTACAGATCGAGATCTTGCTACGCTCCAAACGGATGCAGTAACAAAACCCTCAGATGCTTCCAGCTTTCCGTCGGGAGTTAATGGGGCACCCTCTGTTACCAAGCGATAAGGGTCATCGGTAAGTAACCCAACTAGCTCACGCCTTGCTCTATTTTGCCCTCGTCGAACCTTAACCGCCCGCTTACCTATATAGTCGGCTTTCTGTTTAGACATTACCCAACTCATTCCTAGGTCATATGGATCTGCGGTTCCATCTACTTCATGGCCAAGTGACAAAAAGCCTTTTTCTACTCGCAGTACATGATTAGCTTCAGATCCTATTGGTACTAAGTCCAGCGGTTTACCTATTTCAAACAGACGCTCCCATAGTTTCAGGGCATCCCGTGAGCGAACATTGATTTCGAAGCTTAGTTCACCGGTAAAGCTGACACGGCATACACGCGTTTTTATACCTTCTATGGTGCCCTCGCGCAGCCCCATAAAGGGAAATGCGTGCGACGAAAAATCAATATCAGAGTTGAGTTGAGACAACACTTGGCGTGCCTTAGGTCCGCATAGGGTGGCATTTGACCACTGGGTGGTGAGAGGCGTTATCCAGACGCGCCATTCGGGACGCTCGATTTGTAAGAAGCGTTGAATATGACGATAGACTGTTTGGGCATTCGCAGTTGAGGTAGACATGAGGTAATGATCGTCATGTAGTTTGAAGGTTACTCCGTCATCCAAGATTCTTCCATCCTCTGTTAACATCACTCCGTATCTACCCATACCAACTTTTAGGTTTGAGAACTGATTGGTGTAAAGCATTTCAATTAGTTTAATCGCATCTTGGCCAGAGATCTCGAACTTGCCAAGTGGTGAGCCGTCATAGATAGCGAGATTTTCTCTTGTCGCAAGAGCCTCCCGGTTTATGGTTTGTTGGAGAGATTCCCCCACTTTTGCGTAATAACCTGGCCGCCGCCAATGGGCGCCGGACTCATACATGGTTGCGCCATAGTCCTTATGCCATTGAGTGATCGGGGTATGTCGGTAGGGGAGTACCGCACTGTCTTCCCTTCCACCTGCAATCGCGCCTAATTCAATTGGCACGAAGGGCGATCGATAAGTAGTTGTACCAATCTCAGCTAAAGCGACATTCATTTGATTGGCGACTGCTCCAATAATATTGATATTACCAGTTTTGCCCTGATCTATTCCCATGCCACCAGTGGTGTATCGTTTGACATGCTCGATAGCTCCAAAACCTTCGCGGATCGCGAGATGCACATCATGAAGAGTTACGTCATTTTGTATATCTACAAATGAGCTGGCGCTTAAATCATCTGAGTTGGAATGCCACAAAGCTTCAATACTATAGGGAGCGGATGTCTGGGCTATAGGAGCTGAGAGTTCTAGGATTTTAAAGCCACAGTCAATAGCTGCGCGGTGTCCCGCTTCGAGGGCATCTGCGAAGATCTCTTGTAAGCCAAATTTTCCTGCTGCTGCTCCAATACAAACGTTGGCTTGGGCAGCGGTATCTGGAACAAATGTACTTAGTGAGTCCTCATAGCGAAGCGAGCCTCTTGCCTGTGAAAAAAGGTGGACAGTTGGATTCCAGCCTCCGGAGACACAAAGTAGATCGCAAGCAATAGTTTTAATATCCCCTGTCGCGTTAGAGCGAAGGTTGACCGCGCGAACGCGCCGCCGACCTACTACCTTGGTGACAACATGATTGGTCTTATGCACGATATCACCAGTGGGTGAGGCATGTGTGGGCGCAGGGTCTTTTCGGCAATCAACGATTGCCGCTATTTCGATACCAGCAGCAATCATATCTTCAGCAACTTGATAGGCACTATCATTGTTAGTAAAAATCACTGCTCGTTTGCCAGGTAAAGTTGCGTAACGATTAATATAGGCTTGTACAGCAGAGGCTAGCATCACTCCAGGACGATCATTATTTTTGAATACCAGTGTTCGCTCAATAGCGCCACTGGCTATGATTACCCTGCGTGCGCGAATTCGCCAAGTACGTTGGATAAGTTGTTTTGGTGCAGGGTGCCGCTCTGTGACAATAACAAGATTTTGTTCCCGATAGGCCCATGCTGAAGATTCTTGTAGTCGCAATACATTCTTCAAATTATCGAGCTCATCAATTACGTTGTTGACCCAAATTTTGCTTGGTTGACCATTCAATAATTCTTTTGTATTTAACAAGTCACCGCCCGGCAGCGAGCCGTCATCAACAAGTACTATTCTTGCTCCACTTCGTGCAACTGTTAGAGCGGCCATTAGTCCTGCTGGACCAGCACCGACAATCAACACATCGCAAAACCAATATCGTGATTCATACTGCCCTGACATTGGAGCCCGCTCAGGTGCTTTTGCCAGCCCAGCTATTCGTCGAATATGTGGTTCAAAAAAATGCCAGTTTGGCCACATAAGGGTTTTGTAGTAAAAGCCGGCTGGAATGAAGTTTTTGATTAATTGATTGACACTCATTAAATCAAAGCTTGGTGTTGGCCAGCAGTTCACAGCTTTGGCTCGTAACCCTTCGCGAAGAACAATTGTGGTTATCGGCTGACTACCAGAGGCTGCATCGCCTAATAGTTCCACGTAGGATGCTGGCTCTTCGGAGTTGGCCCCCATGATTCCTCGGGGACGATGATATTTGAAGCTTCGTGCGGTTAAACTGACATTATTGGCCATCAATGCCGAGGCTAGTGAGTCACCTTGGCAGCCTTGATACTGGGTGCCATTAAATTCAAAATTGATAATCTGGGAGCGGTCAATCTCGCCGCCAGTTTTGAGACGTCGCGAACCCTTACTCATTAGATGTCTCTGGACTGGGAAGTATTTCATGCGTTACTGTGTCGCGAGTTATGGTGAACCATAGAGAGCAACCCATTATGTGGCACCATTCTTCTTTAACTGGGCCTAGGGGGTTGGGAGCTAAAATTAGATAGTCCACCCATTCAGAGTCAGTGAAACCATCAGGGCTCTCTGCTCGATTCACTTTACTCGGACCACCATTGATGTATTCAGTTTCGCTACGTGGGCCACAAAAGGGGCAAGTAATTTCTAGCATTGTTGGCCTCGCTTAGTGCGCGGTTGTTCCTGATTCTAAAATGAAATTAAGATGGTCGAAACGGTCTAGAGTAAAGGGTTCGTTCAACAAGTGATTTTCGTTATTTGCAATTAGATGAGCAAATGTTAAACCTCCGGCTGGGATAGCTTTGAATCCACCCCACCAGCCTGCGGACACGAACAAACCAGGTATTTTGGTTTTGCTTATAATCGGTGTCGCATCGGGTGCAATGTCCAATGCTCCCCCCCATTGCCGAAGCAACTTGAGCCTTTTGAATGATGGAAATAACTCAAGTGTGGCGCGAACTGAGTCTTCGAAAACATCTTGTTTAATGTCACGACGAAATGACTGGCCGACATCGGATGCTCCGCCGATTACTATTTCTCCTTTATCAGATTGATTCAGATAAACGCCTAGGTCTGGACAATTAACGATGACATCGAGTAGTGGTTTTACCGGCTCAGACACAAATGCGGTGAGATTGAAGGTTCTCAAAGGTAGTTGAAGTCCAACCGTATCGGTAAGGGTTGTTGTGTGACCCGAGACGGCCAGTGCAATCTTTTTTGCGCGGATCTTTCCTCGATTGGTGATCACGCCTTCTATAGAACCATCTGCCCCCTTCAGTAAGCGTTGTACAGCAGTATTTTGGTGTATTTCAACACCATAATCATCTGCTGCTCGCGCATAACCCCAGGCAACTGCATCATGCCTACACACGGCAGCATCGGTGTGAAGCATGCTGCTGATGATAGGCAGTCGTGAATCCGGGCCGCCACCTGTTAGAGGTGGGATCTGACGGCGTAACTCTTCTATATCAAGCGACTTATAGGTGGACCCGTGCAGATGCATGGACAGCATCCGGCGTTTTATTTCACGCAGTTTAGGATAGGTCTGAATAACATCGATCATGCCTCGTTTTGAATACATCAAATTGTAATTGAGTTCCTGACTCAGCTGTTCATAAAGCTCTAGCGACTTTACATAGAAGGGTATGCTTTCATCTCTCATGTAGTTTGAGCGGATTGTTACGGTGTTCCGCGCGATATTTCCTCCACCAAGCCAGCCTTTCTCTATTACCGCAACGTCAGTAATACCATGATATTTTGCGAGGTAGTACGCAGTCGCTAGGCCATGCCCTCCGGCACCAATAATAAGAATTTCATATTCATTTTTTAATGGGAGAGTCCGCCATGCCTGGCGCCAACCTTGATGGTTATTTAAAGTTTTGCATGCGAGGCTAAATAATGAGTATTTTTGCATAGACAAACGGGCTTTATCATGGTCGTAGCTGTATTTAGCCACTGATCACGCTATTAACTCCTCCTTACCTAGACGCGTTTTTAACGCGTATTTATCATTATTCTTCCTGTATGATGCTGTATATACAGCATTCACCAATCATGGTGTCGAGTCTAATTCGATCAAAGCTCAGGTTGCTAGAATAAGACGTTGAGTACAAATTATTATTAATAGTGAGTGCTCGACTTTAAATATTTTTATGGTGTCTGAAACTTCAGGTATAAAAACACACGTGTGCGATATTATAGGGTTGACGGTGATTGTCAAGGATGTGGAGTGAAATATAAAATGACAGTGCAATATTCAAAAACATAAACAAGCAAGTAATTATTTAGTCGCGCTGACAATCCAAGTGGCAGATGGTACATTAACCCTGTTATCTTTGGAGTATTTTTTAAAGGCTTGTCGAATTGCATGCGAGGCCTCTTGTTTTATTTGATGAGTTGCGTCTTTAAGAATTTTGCCTGCTGGACCCATTTTCATTGAATAGGATATCGCCTGCTCAAGCTTTCCCAAGGGCAAATTTTCATCTACTTTCTGGAGTTTTATATTATTAAATCCAGCGGTTTCTAGTAAGTCAGTTAGGTGTTGTGGATCACTAAGCGAGAAAGGTCCCGGTATTGTCGGGTCAGCGTATTCAGCATCGTCTTTTAGTTCTAGTAGTTCTGAGATAATTTTGACTGGTTCGTTCATTAAAGGGTTCTCATGTATTTTTCGCCAGCACATAAAGATCAGTCGTCCATTCGGAATTAGAGAGGTGTGAAGATTTCTAAAAGCCAATATTGGGTTGTCGAAAAACATAATGCCAAACCGTGAAGTGATAATGTCAAAGGTATTTGGTTCCAAAGGGATGGTACCCGCATCGTTAAGAATGAACTGGATATTATCGATCGTTGCGGCTCTATTTTTTGCAATCTGAAGGATTGGTTCGGAGACATCAATACCGACCACATTGCCAATTGGGGCGACTAAACCTGCCAGACGAATGCTAGTGATGCCGCCACCGCAGCCTATATCAAGCACCTTTTCTCCCTGGCGTGCAGAAATTCGTTCAATCATTATTTCGCTGATTGGTGCAATCATCGACTCGATAATGTGTATGTTCTCGACCCACTTGCGTCCGCCTTCCTCATTCCAGTAGGATTGTATCGACGAAATGTTTTCTAACTCGTTAATCGCGCTCTCCTTATTCAAGGTATGATCGCTTTCAAGTTAAACATACTAACCAATGAACAGCCATTATTTCGCTGATTGGTGTACTCATCGGCTCAATAGTGTAAATGTTTTCGACTTACTCGAGTTCGCCTTCCTCGTGCCAGCAGAGCTATATCGACGAAAGGTTTTTTAACTCGTGGATGGTTCTCTCCTAGCCTAACATGACCGTTTCCAAATTAATCGTATTAACCATTAAACAGTCTTTTCTAGTCACACAAGCAGGAATCTGACGGCAGTTGAGCAAGTTAACGCAAACGATTGCCCTAGATCATAATTTTGTGTAAGGTGCCATAAAAACTCATATCAATAGATGTTTTCGTATTACTTGTATAGACAACACTGAACAGGTGTTATAGCATTAGAACTAACTGATTGAAGATAAGAACTAATGGGACCCGTATTTGGTCGCCCCAAGACATTAGAATATCGACAGAGAAGAGGATGATGCCAATGAAAATGACTCGGAAAGACTTTTTGCGCACTTCGATGGCGGCGGGTACGGCTCTTTTTACTGGGGCGCCTCTATTAGCAGGGACAGCAGAGGCTTCGTCAGTAACTGGTGGCGCTCGCCCTCGACAAGGACGAATGACGCTTATCAAAAAGGCAACGATACTCACCATGGATCCTAAGCTCGGAGATATCATTGATGGCGATGTCCTAATAGACGGCTCTAAAATTCTTAAAGTAGGTCACAATATTGAGGCCCCAAACGCCGATCTAATTGATGCTAGAGATATGATTTTGATGCCTGGCATGTGTGATGGTCATCGCCATTTGTGGGAATCGATGGCAGTAACCAGACCCGACCTGACCCTAGTGACTTGGCATATGATGTGGGCGGTTGGTATGACGCCTGAGGCGGTCTACGACTACTGTTATTTGGGCGGTAAAATGGCGATCAATTCTGGTGTGACGCGTGTAATTGATTATTGTCACGTTACACACACACCAGAAAAGATGGTGGCAGCGGCGCATGGAGCAGTCGACTCAGGAATAGGTGGTATTAACTGCCCTCAGCTAAGTGGCACAGTCCCTTTTGGTCCGGGCGACACTGTTAATTTTAAAGCTGCTTGGAGCACAATGCGTGGCCCCGCGGATGAGTGGCATTTTGAATTGGCTGAAAAACTTCGCGATGAGTTATTTTCCGATAGCCAGGCGCCACTTCAGTTTGGTCTTGCCCACAGCACCGCTGAAGCCGGTGCTTCACGTGAAAGTATTCATGCAGAATGGGCTAGAGCTCAGGCGTTGGAGCCCAAAATGATGACTGGCCATGTCTCTGGTCGTCATGCTGGAAAGCCTGCTAAATATCGAGTTGTACCCGATCTAATTAAAGCCGGATTACTGCGCGATAATTATATTGTAGGGCATGGTAATGGTCTCACGGATGAGGAATTATTGATGCTAAGGGATGTTGGTGCAGGTCTCGCTTCAACGCCACGCGCGGAGGTTAGAATGAATATTCCAATGCCACTTGGCCGCTGTCATAGGTTAGGCGTGCCGGTTGCGTTTGGTGTGGATCATTTGATCTACAATCCGCTTGACTATTTTGAGCACATCCGTAGTGCTGATATCGCCATGTATGCTGAGCGAGGTGAAAATAAAGAAATCGCTAAAACTATGACCGCACGAGATTACATGCATGTTGCGACTCTGGGTGGTGCGAAGGCGCTAGGCATTGATGCCAAGGTGGGCAGTATAACTCCAGGTAAGCTAGCAGATTTGGTGTTGTTACGAACCGATCGACTTGGCTTTCCAGCGATCGATGATTTAGCTGAGCGTGTTTATACATATGCGGGTATTCAGGATATTGATCGCGTTTGGGTACAGGGAAAGCTTCATAAAAAAGATGGTGAACTTGTCGACTTTGACAAAGGCTTATACAAGAGAGCTATTAAGAGCTGGGATATTGCTCGCGCTGATGGGGAAACTATTAAATTTATCGGAGAAAATGGGAATATTCTTACGGCAGAAGATGTACGCTCACCATCATTTAATCCAGGCCGGCCTCAACCTGCCTCGAGACCACGATAAAAACTAATTACAGAGTGAAAGAGAAGGAAAAAACCTAAATAATAATAGATATAAACAGGGGTAAATAATGCTTTTATTAAATAAGGCTAAAAAACTGATAGGTATTCCAGTAATAATTGTAGGGTGCATCACTACAGCTAATGTCTCTCTAGCGCAGGATGAGGTAGGTATCGAGGAGATAGTTGTTACCGCCCAGAAGAGAGCCAGTACGCTCCAAGAAACGTCATTAGCTATGTCTGCAGTGACGGCGGATACACTGACGAAGTCTGGTGTTGTTGATACTTATGGTCTAGCGGATCTAAGCCCTAATTTACTTATTGGGCAGGAAAATTCTGAAACGGTTATTACCATTCGAGGTATCAGTGCTCAAAGTATGAACTCAGTGGGTGAGCCGTCTGCGGCATTCCACCAAGATGGTGTCTATATCTCTAGACCTACCGCTGCAAATACAGCATTGTTTGATGTGGAGCGTACCGAAATACTGCGTGGACCACAGGGAACTCTTTATGGACGTGCGGCTACCAGTGGTGCTGTAAATGTAATTACCAAAAAGCCAACGTCTGAATTTGAAGGTTCGGTTGGCATCGAGGTAGGAAATTATAATGCAATAAAAACACGCGGTGTTTTAAGTGGGCCTCTGAGTGATACTGTATCTGGCCGTCTAAGCTTTTTCACAAACGAGCATGATGGTTATTTAGAAAATGTATCCCCCTTGGCACCTCCTGGGCCAGATAATGACGATGCGGATGATGTTGCGTTGCGCGCACAGTTGTTATTTAACCCCTCTGATGATTTGGAAATCTTGGTAGCTGCAAACTACTATGAGCGCGGTGGGGCTGGAGATGCATACAGTCATTTTGGTGATTTTCCAGGGACCAATGGCAACGGCGGTTCGCCATTTTTTGAAAGACGCTTTGGTCCACTATATGTTGGCGCTACGCCGAACCCTCATGATCCTAGAAAAATAGCGACTAATTTGAGAAGTCAGCTAGATCGAGAAGATTATGGGCTGGCAGTTACGGTAACGCGTAATTTTGACGACTTTGATTTAGTGGCCCAGTTTGCACGTCAAGAATATAATCTTTCGCAGTTGAAGGATCTCGATGGCTCAGATAACAATTTTTCACAAATTGATTTCCAGTTTTACACCGATGCAGACACTGCAGAAATTCGATTGGTCTCAACTGATGATGGCCCATTGGACTGGGTAACAGGTGCGTTCTATTTTAAGGAAAAGAACTCCAATATCTTTGACGTCTGTGGCACGACTTTAGGATGTAGATACGGCGACAGCCACGGTGGTCTTGAGTCGACAGCTTTATTTGGACAGGTTAGTTATGACTTAAGTGACTCCCTTGAGGTGGTAGCTGGACTTCGCTATACAGATGACAAAAGAACTGGTGGTAATGTGGTTCCTGTGACCTTTGTATTCTTAACCCCCGGGGAAATGATCAAAGGTAGCTCTTCTGGCAGTAAAACGACTTGGAAGCTAGGGCTTAATCGTACTGATGATAATGGCAACTTGCTTTATGCTTCGGTGTCGAGTGGATATAAAGCTGGCTCATTCAATCTTCGGGATAATACGACCTATGGTCCTGAAAATGTTATCGAGTACGCAGTGGGTTCAAAAAATACCCTGCTGGACAATCGCTTACAGCTCAATGCTACAGCGTTCTTCTATGATTATGAAGATATGCATTTAGAACAGGTTGTAGGTATTGATGGAAACATCTCAATACTGACAATTAATGCCACAGATTCAGAGGTCAAGGGGATTGAATTAGAAGCGATTTATCTTGCCTCAGATGCATTGCAATTGAGTGGTCAAATTTCATTTTTAGATACTGAGTTTCTTGCCCTAACTGATACAGATTCATTGAAAGGGTTTGCTGCCCAGCCTGAAGACTTAACGGGTAATACTTTTGCTCGGGCACCGGAAACATCAATAACCTTAGCGGCTGAATATACGTTCAACTTGGCTAGCGGTGGTACTCTTGCACCTCGTTTGCAATATCGTTATCAGGACGAATGGTACTTGCGCCACTTTAATACCGCTGATGATTTGGTGCCTTCGCACAATAAAACGGATTTCACTCTTACCTATAGCCATCCAAATGATAAATTGTCAGTAATGGGCTACGTCTACAATATTGCTAATAATGATATTCTCAGCGGTGAAAATATTGGTCTAGGAGGCTATGGTTCTCCTCGCTATGGGCACTGGAAAGCGCCGCGACTGTTTGGCGTGCGATTAGATTATAAGATCGACTAAGAGAGTGTTGGCCAGTTCATTTTGGCAGATAGCGATAAAAGCCGGCAGCTAACTGATAGTCATATTGGGCCGCTGTCGGCTTTGGTGTAAGCCTGTACTTACAGGTTACTAGGGAGTGGGTCGTATCCACTTTGGGAAAGATTCTAAGCTGATAAGGGATAAGGTATGGGCATAACAACTTGTTTGTCAAAAAATATTATTGTCGTTTTTACTACGTTTATTATCTGTTCTATGTCTGCGCATGCAGTGCGTCCGGGAGATACTGCCCCACAGTGGCAAGCAATTGATTTTGAGGGGCAATCTGTTTCCTTTCCGGAGCTGGCCGACGGCAAGCCAACGATTATGATTTTCTGGGCGAGCTGGTGCAGCTATTGCAAGGCTTTTATGCCCTATTTAAAAGATATACAGGAAGAGTATGGTGACCTTATTGAAATCGTCGCAGTAAACTTCAGGGAATCTGAAGGGGGAGAGAGTGACCCCGACATTTACGTGGAACAAACTGGTATTGCTATGACAGCTATACGCAGTGGCGAGGATATTGCTGCTGCCTATCGGGTGAGATTTGTTCCAGGTTTGATGGTAGTGGGATCTGATGGCGTTATTTCATACCGGCGTGGTAAAACAAAACTACCTGCTGGGAAAAGTATTGCTGAGCTATGGGCGGGACAGGTTAGAGACGCTCTAGATGATCAATTGATGGATGAGATGGGTGGTTGCTAGCAATTAACAGTTAGCGGTTTAACTTTATCAGCTTTAAGGGAGGAGTAAGAATGAAGAAAATCTTGATTAGCTTGTTATTGGCAAATTTGGCATTGGTATCTATGTCTTCAGTCGCTGCAGGTGCTGATGGAGAAACAGCAGCTGTCGCGGAAATTTCACAAAAGGATCGTATCATGGGTGCCATCATGGGTGTCTTTATCGGAGATGCACTGGGCGTTGGGACTCATTGGTATTATGACCTTGATGCGCTGAAACATGACTTCGGTCCATGGATTTCGGATTATCATGATCCGAAACTCAAAAGTACTGGTCGTTTTGCAAAGGTACATCAGTTTCGCCACGATCAGGGGGTACGTGCCGGAGATTTATCGCAGACTGGACAGTTATATAGGATGTTAATCGAGTCCATTGTCGATCAAGGAGGCTATGATCGGGCCGATTTTGCTGCTCGAGTTGACGAGTTATTCAAGACACTGAACGGTAAGAATTATTCGGGTCGCTATACTGATGTGGCAATACGTGAAACATGGAAAAATCGCAAGCGGGGAATATCATGGGATGATTCAAAGGTAGGTAGTAATGCGATAACCTCGGATGCAGCACAGATGAATGTGGCTCTAGCAGCGCTGTTTTATAATGATCCTGAAACACTGGTAAAAAGGGCTAATAGCCATACCAAGCTCTTTTATCAAAATGCTTTTCCAATCACCCACTCAGTAGCCTATGCTACGGTTGTCGGTGGTTTAATAGATGGTGTTCCTTTGGAACACATGGCAGAGCATATCCTAGGTATAAATAGGAGGATTTTGACACGGAATGCACCCTATTATGATTCAAGAATACAGGTCGAGGTTGGGCAGTCAGCCTGGAATCCCGAGCTGAGATTTTCTTCGCCACACTTGGCTTCCAAGATCTATGGGCAACATTGTGAAATACAGCAGCTACTTCCCGGAGCATACTATTTTATTCATCATTATCAATATGATTTCGAAAATGCAGTATTGGCGGCGATAAACGGTGGTGGGAATAATATGGCCCGCGCGTCATTAACTGGCGGTTTGAGCGGTGCGATGGTTGGTTTGTCTGGTATCCCTGACAGATTTATCAAGGGTCTTAATGACCATGAGCAACTACTTAAGCTAGCTGAGCAGATCGCGGATTTAACCCAATCCTAACAAAGCGTCTTTTTGCAGAAGAGAAAGGTCCATGATCTATAGCAGCAGGTATACTGCGGTATTGCTTACGCTAGTGCTGGCATTGTGTCAGAGCACTGTAGCGCAGGATTCATCGCAGTCAATTATTTCTAATCAGAAAAATGGTATTGATTCAACTGTAACCATAGATGCTTGGTATGATGATGAGTTCCTAGACGTCGAACAAGCTTTTCAGCTGCAGCCGCGTCTCGAAGATAATAATCTTATACTGCACTGGGAGATTGCCGAGGGTTACTATCTCTATAGTCACCAATTAAAACTTCAAATAGAGCTGGAGGGTGCGTTGTCGGAAGTGGCATTAGAGTTGCCCTTCGGCGAGGCCAAACATGACGAGTTCTTTGGAGATGTTGAGGTTTATTATCATCAGCTGATAGCCAGTGCCGCAGTTCCCGACCATACAGCCGTAAAATTTAGTATACGTTCTCAGGGTTGTGCTGATGCAGGACTATGCTATCCACCTCATACACAGCACTTTAAGTTAAATACCACAACGTCGCTGTTTGAAGAGGTGCCTAGAGGGGTTGGCAGTAATAAGAGTGCGACAAACAACGCAGGTTTGAGTGATGAAAAAACCGCAGATACATCCTTATTACTTATGTTACTGTTTGCCTTTTTAGGCGGTGCAATTCTTAATTTAATGCCATGTGTCTTTCCGATACTGGCGTTAAAAATTTTGGGATTAGTAAATGCCAATACAATCTCCCGCGCTGACCGACGAAATCATGGTTTTAGTTATACCCTGGGTGTGGTCTTCTGCTTTGTCGCAATAGCATCACTCTTACTAGTTCTTCGCTCATTGGGTGAATCACTCGGATGGGG
>MDTG01320852.1_pt1 | contig 12669 bp, 13 predicted proteins | sample 811421 | NCBI WGS metagenome assembly MDTG01 (sample SAMN05326645, study PRJNA326480) | marine metagenome | isolation source: seawater | place: Pacific Ocean: South East | collected 2011 | reverse complement strand
TTCAAACGTTAATTCATCACCTTCGTTTAAATATTTTAAACCAGCTTCTCTTACAGCTGATGAGTGAACGAACACGTCTTTCTCTTTGTCTTCTCTTTCAATAAAACCATAACCTTTAGTTCCATTGAACCACTTTACTTTACCTTTTAGTGTACTCATATTGTTACTTTTCCTTATTTGTTATTAACTTTAAGTTAACAAATGTTAACTCACAGACCATTTATTGATTTGTGTAATGAATGTCAAGAATTCATTTTTTTATTTTTTAAAAAAAATTTGTAATTGCTTTTATGCCACAGATATTAGAAGAAAAGATAGGTTAAAGCAGATAAAATGGTTAAACTTAATCCTAAATATATGTACTTATGTTTGTTTAAATGTCTTCTGATTTTTAACATTTGCGGCTCGGAATAACCTAACTGAGAGTTGTCAAATTCAGATGTTTTAGTAAATCCTCCATCTCTTCCAATTTTAAGAAATTTTGATTTTCTATGATCGTAAATTTCATTCTTTGACATATTTTCGAATAGACGCAAATTTTTTAAAATAGCATGTTTAACGTCTTGCGCTATAGCATCAACGTCTCTATGAGCGCCACCCAAAGGCTCATTTACAATTTCATCAATGACACCAAATTTTAATAAATCTTTAGCTGTTAATTTCATTGCCTCTGCTGCCTCAAGTGATTTACTTTGATCTCTCCATAAAATAGAAGCGCACCCTTCTGGAGAAATTACTGAATAGATTGAGTTCTCAAGCATTATAACTTTGTTAGATGATGCTAAAGCAATTGCGCCGCCTGAACCACCCTCTCCAATAATAATTGAAATATTTGGTACTGTTAAAGACATGCAACATTCAATTGAGTTAGCTATTGCTGATGCTTGCCCTCGCTGTTCAGCGCCAATACCAGGATATGCGCCTGGAGTGTCAACAAATGTTACAACGGGTATTTGGAATCTATTAGCTAGTTGCATAAGTCGAATACATTTTCTGTATCCTTCAGGTCTCATCATGCCAAAGTTTTTTTCTATTCTGCTATTTAAATCTTCACCTTTCTCCTGACCAATAACTAAAACTGATTTATCATCTATTAAGCCAAACCCTGCAGTTACAGATTTATCGTCACCAAAATATCTATCTCCCGCTAATGCAGTAAACTTGGAGAAAATTTTTTTTATGTAAAAACTCGCTCTAGGCCTATCCTCATGTCTAGCAACTAATGTTTTTTGCCAACTATTTAAATTTGAGTAAATATTTTTGAGCTTTTCATTAATTTCGTCTTGCGTTTTTTTTATTCTTTGAGTATCAACCTCGGATATCCCTTCGTTTCCAAATGGACTTTTTAAGGTTTCAACCTCGTTTTCCAATGATTTTATCTCTTTTTCAAATTCTAAATAATTTTTCATATGCGATAATTAACACAATTCTACTTTGATTAGAATTCAATTATGGTAGCTTAATAAAATGGATATAGTAATTCAAGGAAATCTGAAAATTAGTTCCGACTTAATGGAATTTATCAACAATGTTTTAAAAGAAGTCAGTTTAGATAAGAAAAAATTTTGGTTAGATTTTGACTTATGCATTCATGAACTGGCTCCGGAAAATAAGAAATTATTGGAAAAAAGAGAAAGAATTCAAAAAGAAATAAATAATTGGCATTTAAGTAATAAAGACAAGAAAATTAATATTGACGTTTACAAAGAATTTTTAAAAAAAATAGGTTACTTACAGGAAGAGGGAAAGGATTTCAAAATAGAGACATCTAATGTTGATGATGAAATAGCAAAAATAGCTGGACCACAATTGGTAGTGCCAGTTGATAATGCAAGATATGCGATTAATGCAGCTAATGCTCGGTGGGGAAGTTTATATGACTCTTTATACGGAACTGATGTCATACCGGGTGAGAGAGGCACCTCTTACAATCCAAAGCGAGGGAACAAGGTAATTGAATATGTCAGAAAATTTTTAGATAAAGTCGTCCCTATAGAGAATTCAAGCTGGAATGACATTAATAAAATTTCCATTAAAGATAAAAAAGTTTCATTTACCGCAGGCAAAGAAAGTTCATTTCTTAAAAATAAAGATCAATTTATTGGATATACCGGTAAAAGTGAATCTCCGAAATCAATATTGATAAAAAATAATAATTTACATATCGATATTATAATAGATCCGGAGACTAAAATTGGTAAGTTGGACAAGGCAAACATATCAAATATTATTATGGAGTCAGCGGTGTCTACCATCGTTGATAACGAAGACTCTGTCGCTGCAGTAGACTCTGCTGATAAAATCAAATGTTACAAAAATTGGCTTGGTTTGATGAGAGGTGACTTAGAAATTGAAATGGAAAAAAATGGTAAAAAATTCATAAGAAGGTTAAATAAAGATAGAAATTATATTTCACCTAATGGCGATAATATTACGCTGCATGGTAGAGCGTTGCTATTAAATAGAAATGTTGGGCATTTAATGACTAGCCCAGCTATAATTTTAAAAGATGGCTCAGAAATTCCCGAAGGAATAATGGATGCGTTTGTTTCAACTCTTTGTGCAATGCTGGATTTTAAAAACAGAAATAATTCAAGAGCTGGATCAGTTTATATTGTAAAACCAAAAATGCATGGGCCTGAAGAGGTAAAATTTACTGACAAAATATTTACTAAAGTAGAGGAGACTTTAGGTTTAAAAAAAAATACAATTAAAGTTGGTATAATGGATGAAGAAAGAAGAACTACTGTAAATCTGAAAGAATGTATAAGGCAAGTAAAAGATAGAATAGTTTTTATTAATACAGGGTTTTTGGACAGAACCGGAGATGAGATGCATACTTCGTTTGAGGCGGGGCCAATGATATTCAAAGGAAGCATGAAAAATTCAGAATGGTTGAACACTTACGAAAACTGGAATGTGGACATTGGGCTTAAATGTGGTTTTTCTGGAAAAGCTCAAATTGGAAAAGGAATGTGGGCGATGCCTGATAAAATGTCAGAGATGATTAAACAAAAGATAGTTCACCCTAAATCAGGGGCAAACTGCGCATGGGTCCCTTCTCCAACTGCCGCGACACTTCATGCAACTCATTATCATGAGATAAATGTTTTTGATAATCAAAAAAAAATAAGCACAAGAGATAAAGCTAAGCTAGATGGTTTGTTAAAAATTCCCACAGCTGACAGACTTAATTGGAATGTTGATGATATTGAAAAAGAATTAAAGAATAACGTGCAAAGTATTTTAGGTTATGTCGTGAGATGGATTGATCAAGGTGTGGGTTGTTCAAAAGTGCCGGACATAAATGATGTTGGATTAATGGAAGATAGAGCTACGTTAAGGATTTCTTCACAGCATATTGCTAATTGGCTACACCATAAAATTTGTAGCGAGCAGCAGGTTTTAAAAATAATGAAAGAAATGGCAACAATAGTTGATAAACAGAATAAAAATGACAAAAATTATCTACCAATGTCGAGAGATTTTGAAAAATCTATCGCATTCAAAACTGCTTGCGATCTTATTTTTAAGGGCATATCTCAACCATCTGGTTACACGGAACCCCTGTTGCATCAAAGACGACTTGAAAAAAAAAATTCTAATCTCCAGTAACTGGAACTCTATTCTTAAAAGCAGAAAAAAGTGTGCCGTCATCTAATTGTTCGATCTCTCCCCCAACGGGAAGCCCTTGGGCTAATTTGGTAATTTTTAATTTACCATTTTGAATAGTGTCTTCGATGTAATGAGCAGTAGTTTGACCCTCAATGGTAGCACTTGTTGCTATAATAACCTCTTTTAGATTATTGCTTTTAATTCTTCGTATAAGGGAGTCTATTAATAAGTTCTTATTTTCATTATTAGTATTTAAATTACCACCGAGTATATGATAGTAGCCTTTAAAAATATTTGCTGATTCAATAACCCACATATCTGCTAATGACTCAACTACGCAGATTTTGTCAAATTTACCAGTCTCCTCACATATACATTTGTTACTTGAAATTTTTAAATTTCCACAATTAGCACATCTAATTACATTTTTGTAAACATTGGCTAAAGATTTGGCCAACGGCTTTATCATATTTTCTTTGTTCCCAATAAGTTTTAAAATTATTCTTTTTGCAGACTTTGGTCCGAGACCTGGTAGTTTTGAGAATTGTTTTATTAATTCTTCTATTTCAGGAATATTATTATTCATTTAAAATGGAAATTTAAAATCAGGTGGCAAATTTAATCCACCCGTAACTTTTGTAAGTTCTTCAGCAGATTTCTTTTTTAATTTTTCTTTAGCATTTGAAAAAGCTGCAATAATTAAATCATTAATAATTTCTTGATTCTCTTTTTTTGCGTTTTCACTTACCTGAATTGATTTTATTTCATTGTCACCACTCAAAACAACCTTGACTAGATCTCCTCCAGAAACACCTTCTACTTCAATTTTTTTTAAATTGTCCTGTATTTTTTTCATTTTTTCCTGCATCTCTTTTGCTTTACTAAGCATATCTGAAAAATTAGTCATTATTTTCCTCGTTATCAATTTTGACTAGTTTAGCGTCTGGAAAAGCTGAGAAAAAGTCTTTTGCTACTGTACTCTGTTGAATTTTTTCAAATTGATTTTTATTTTGCTCAAGTTTCTTTTCTTGAAAAGACTTATCTGCATTTTTTTTACTTAGAGATATAATCCATCTTTCTCCAGTCCATAGCGATAATTTTTCTGTTAGGTTTTTGATAAAATTTTTATTTAATTTGTCATTGAAACCTATTTCTATTTTCCCTATGTCAAAACTTACCAGTTTCATATGTCTTTCGATGTCAAATTTTAATTCCACTTCCTTTTTTTGACTTACCACATACAAAAGGTCATTGAAATTTTTTATTTTAATTTTATTATTTGCATATTCATCTGGCTCTTTTAAAATTTTGGCTTTAATTTGTTCTGTATTTTTAATTTGATTTTTTGCATTAGACACAAAGCTTTGCTCTTTATGTATTATTTCATTTTTATTGGCCGTAGTTTTTTTTTGGTCTGATTTCACACTATCTTGTTTTTCCATATAACCAGGATTTTCAATTTTTTTTAAATGAGTCAATTGCATTATATACATTTCTAATGCTAGATTTTCATTTGATACTATTCTAAGATCATCGATAGTTTTTAGTGTTAGCTGCCAAAAAATCCCGATATCTGTCATATTAATTTTTTTTGAGTAGCTATTTATATTGTCTGCTTCTTCTTTAGAAATAGAGTTGTCTTGACTAATATCACCAAGACTCACTGCTCGTCCAAATAAATATAATAATTCAAGAATATCATTCAAAAACACTTTTGCGTCTAATCCTGTACTAATCATTTCTCTAAGTTGGTCAATTGCTTTCTTTTCATTACCCTCAAGGATTTCTTTCATCAAATCTAAAAATTTCTTCTTCTCGGCAATACCTAAGATTTGTCTTATATCGGTTTCGTTTATTTTTTTGTCATCTTTTAACTCTTGTACAATTAAAGCTCTGTCTAAAAGAGAAATTGCGTCTCTAACAGAACCCTCTGAAGCCCTTGCTATTATCTTTAGTGCCTCATCAGATATTTTTCCGTTTTCTTTTTTTGCTATTTCGTTCAGACGAGTAAATATCTGCCCCAAATCAACTCTTTTTAAGTCAAATCTCTGGCATCTTGAAAGTATTGTGACGGGTATTTTTCTGACCTCAGTTGTTGCTAAAATAAATTTTAAACTCGGTGGAGGTTCCTCTAATGTTTTTAACAATCCATTAAAAGCTTGTTTCGATAACATGTGAACTTCGTCAATTATATATATTTTGAACTTTGCACTAGTTGGCCTATATTTTGAATTTTCAATTAATTCTCTCACATCATCTATCCCAGTTTTTGAGGCCGCATCCATTTCTAGAACATCAATATGATTAGAATTAGAAATTTCTTTGCAGGTTTCACAGAACTTATTTCTCGAGCATTCTTTTTTATTTTTTATTAGGTTTGGACAATTTAGTGATTTCGCGATCAGTCTTGCTGTAGTAGTTTTACCAACTCCTCTTATACCAGTTAACAAATATGCGTTCGGTGTTTTATCGAGTTTTATGGCATTGGTTATAGTTTGAGCTATTATTTCTTGACCAATTAATTCTTTAAATTCTTGCGGCCTATATTTTAATGCTAAAATTTTATTTTGTTCCATTTTTAGAGGCAGGCAACAACCTGAATTATTTTCACTGCGGCTGCTTCTTTTCAGACCTGACCGGTTTCATGAAACATCCACCTGATGCCAACCTCATAATGATTATAACAACATAGAATTAAATTCTACAAGAGTTGATTTTATTTTTGTGGACTAATTTTGCCTGAATTTCGAGGACTCATAGACGCCCAGTATTTCTAGCATTTCAGTATGAAAACCTAGTTCTTCCATGGCTCTTTGCACAGGTTTAGCATCTAAGTGGCCCTCGAAGTCCAAGTAAAAATTTACTTGATCAAAGGTATTCTTAACAGAAAAACTCTCGAGTCTCGTAAGATTAATTTGATTAGTTGCAAAACCACCGAGTGATTTATATAGAGCAGACGGTTCACTTTTTAATCTAAAAATACAGGTTGTTATATAATTTGTATTTTTCTTGTATTCAGGTTGAACTACATTTTTCCCCATGATTAAAAATCTTGTTACATTTCCTTCAACGTCTTCAATATTTTTTTTCAAAATCTTTAAATTATAAATTTCAGCTGAAAGTTCTGATGCAATTGCTGCAATAGATTTATCATTACTTTCAGAAAGATCTTTAGCTGAACCTGCTGTGTCTGCAGAAACAATAGTCTTAAATTTGCGATCATTTATAATTTTTTGACATTGGCTGATTGCTTGAGAGTGGCTTCTTACAAATTTTATATCCTCTAATTTTGCGTCCTTTTTTACTAAAAGATTATGTTCTACCTTTTGGAAGTGTTCACCATGAATTTGTAATTTATATTTAGGTAGAAGGTAATGTATGTCTGCAACTCTACCAGCTAATGAATTTTCTATAGGTATTATAATCTTAAAACTTTCGTCCTTGGATGCTATTTGAAAAGCTTCCTCAAAAGTTGTGCAAGTTTTTATTTCAGGTTTTCCAAATACTTCTATAGCCGCAAGATGTGAGTAAGCACCAAGCTCACCTTGTATCGCAATTTTATTTTTCATATTTTTCCATTATTTTTTTTACTTTACTCAAATCTTCCTCAGTATCAACGCTTAAAGGGCAAGACTCAGTATAACCAACGTGAATTTTCATATTATTTTCCATTGCTCTCATTTGTTCTAATTTTCTATTTATTTCTAAATCTGTTCTTTTGAAGTTAACAAATTTACTTAATGAGTTTGCGGTAAAAGCATAGATACCAATATGATGATAAATTTTTTCTTTTTTTGATTTATCTATTCTATAAAAATCTTCTGCCTCAGAAAATTTATTATTAGTTATCAAATCTTTAGTCTGAACTTTAACTATGTTTTGGTTGGTATTATCATTCTCGCTTTCTAATTTACTAGCTAGTGTTCCAATATCACATAAATTTTTTTTCATATGCTGAGCTAAAATTTTTAGGTTAACAGGATCAAGGTTTGGCATATCACCTTGAAGATTTATAATTATCTTGCTTTTCTCTTTCAAAAAATCTTTAAAAACTTCAAAAATTCTATCTGTGCCTGTTTTGTGATTAAAATTAGTTTTAACAGCTTCGCCACCATGATCTCGAACAATTTTTATAATTTTTTCATCGGGAGTTGCCACATAAACTTTGCCAATATTGGATTTAAGAGCGATATCATTTACATGTAAAATCATCTCCAAATTTTTAATTTTCTTCAGAGGTTTATCTGGTAGTCTAGTCGAACCCAATCTTGAGGGTATTATTATTGATATTTCTTCCATAGTTATGCGGCTCAAAGACGCAAAAAAACAATTAATTTTTAAGTTTTTTTTAATAAACTCGTGTTATATCTCTTTTTAAATACTTTTCAAATAAATGGATAGTTTTGAAATAAATAAATTAATTGCCGCTGTTTTGCTTACCGCACTTATAATCATAGGAATTGGTAAGTTCGCAGATTTTATATTTTACGTGGAAAAACCAGAAAAATCGGCATACTTGGTTGACGGTTTAACAACTGCAGAAGTATCGGACAAAGCGAAAGATGTGAAATCCGAGAAAGTTGAAGTAGTTGATATAGCTGCATTACTTGCAATGGGAGATTTAACACATGGGGAAAAAGTTTTTAAAAAGTGCAGTGCATGTCATAAGATTGCCAGTGGTGGTAAAAATATGATTGGGCCAAATTTGTGGAGTGTTATTGGAAGAAAAGCGGGATCTGTAAGCGATTATAAATATTCGAAGGCTATGGTAGCTTACGGTAAACAATGGACGTTTGAGGAAATGAATTCTTACTTAATCAAGCCTCAAGCTTATATTAAAGGAACAAAAATGGCATTTGCAGGACTTAGAAAAGAAAAAGATAGAGCATCTGTTATTCTTTACATGAATTCAAAAAGTGATAGTCCAATTCCTTTACCTTAAGTAATACACCAATTAATAATACTTTTTTGAACATGAACTCTATTGGAAGATTGTAACCAAACAACTGATTTTTTTCCATCAATTACTTTGTCAGTCACTTCTTCATTTCTACCAACCGGTAAACAGTGCATAAAAATTGCATCAGATTTTGCATTATTCATAATTTTTTCGTTAACTTGATACTTTTTTAATATTCTTTTTTTCTCTTTAATATTTACCTTATCATTCATGGAAATCCATTTATCGGTCATAATACAATCTGAATTTTTTGCAGCTGTAATTGGATCTTTAAAAATTTCGCAATCGGCCTTGTTTTTTTTGGCCCATGACATAACTTTTTTAGAGGGTGAATATTTTTTAGGGCAGCCAATGTTTAATTTAAATTTAAATTTTGCTGATGCTTCGATCAATGAATTAGACATATTATTATTACTATCACCAATCCATGTTATTTGTTTGCCTTCTATGCTTCCTTTAGCTTCTTCAAAAGTAAAAATATCAGACATAATCTGGCAAGGATGGCCTTGCTCTGAAAGCCCGTTTATTATGGGAATACTTGAAAATTTTGAAAATTCTTCCAAATTTTTGTGCGAGGAAGTTCTTATCATAATTGCATCGGCATATTCTGACATCACTCTGGCTGTATCTTTTAATGTTTCATTACCTTTGCCGTAATGCGTGTTATTTGGGTCAAGTACGATTGAAGAACCTCCTAATTGTTTCACGGCAATATCAAAAGACAATCTTGTTCTTGTAGATGGTTTTTCAAAAATCATTAACAAAGTTTTACCTTTTAAAGGCTCATCATTATCAGGGGAAGATTTGTTACAACCAGTTCTTTTAGATTTTCTTTCTTTTGCTTCATTAATTATTTCTCTAAGATCTTTTGAAGAAAAGTCTGAAATACTTAAAAAATTTTTCATTTAAAATCCTCACATACACTTTTTATAATTAATACCGCCTGGTTAATTTCACTTTTTTTTACATTAAGCGGAGGCAATAATCTTATAACATTTTCAGAGGCCTTAACGGTGAGTAATCTTTTCTTTGTCAATTTTTTTATAAAGTTTACCATATTTACATTTACTTTAATTCCTAACAACAAACCTTTTCCTCTAACTTCTTTAATTATTTTAGGGTATTCAGCTTTTAGATCCTCTAGTTTGCTTTTAAAAAATTTACCATTATCTTCTACTTTTTTTAAGAATCCCTTTTTCAATATAACATCAAGAACAGCATTGCCAACGCTCATAGCCAAAGGATTTCCCCCGAATGTAGATCCATGAGATCCTGGCTTCATGCTTTTAGCAACTTTTTTATTTACTAAACATGCTCCAATAGGGAATCCTCCCCCTATCCCTTTTGCGATCGGCACTATGTCTGGCTTAATTTTAGCGTGTTCAAAAGCAAAAAATTTACCTGATCTGCCTATGCCACATTGCACTTCATCTAAAATTAGTAGAATTTTTTTTTTGTTACATAGCTTTCTTAATCCTCTTAGACAATAATCTGGGATAACTTTAATGCCTCCTTCACCTAAAATTGTCTCGACCATTATAGCTGCAGTTTTTTTTGTAATTTTCTTTTCTAGTTCTTTGTGATTACCAAAGTTAAAGTGATCGAAGCCATCAGCTTTAGGAAAAAAACCCTCAGTCATTTTTTTACTGTTGCTTGCAAAAATAGTAGCGATAGTTCTTCCATGAAAACTATTATTTATACATAAAATTCTATTTTTCGAGGGATTTCCTTTATAAAAAAAATATCTTCTAGCCATTTTAATAGCAACCTCAGTGGCTTCCGCGCCAGAGTTTTGAAAAATAACATAATCTGCAAAAGTTTTTTTTGTTAATCTTTTTGCTAATTTCTCCTGCTCTGGAATAGTGAATACATTAGATACATGCCATACTTTTTTGGATTGTTTATATATGCTATTAACTAAGTGTTTATGAGAATGACCTAAGCAATTAACCGCGATACCTTGTACAAAATCCAAATATTTCTTACCATTGCTATCAAACAAATAAGTTCCTTTTCCTTTATCAAAAGATATTTTATTTCTATTATAAGTTTTTAAAATTGAGCTCATTTTAAGATTTTAATTTATACCCCTTTTTATATAAAAAGTAAGCCAAATACCAACTTAGAATGCTTAGTAAAAGAAGATAAAGAATTCCAAAATAAATGGATCCATCTGAAGAACCTAAAAAACTAAATCTAAAACCATCTATCATATAAAAAAATGGATTTATTTTACTTATAGTTTGCAAATATTCAGGTAATCTATCAATAGTATAGAACGTGCCTGATAGGAATGATAGCGGCACAATTATAAAATTAGTGACAGTCGCCATGTGATCAAATTTTTCAGCCCAAAGCCCGGCAATTGTTCCAATATTACCAAGTATAAAAGAGGTCATGAAAGTGAAAATTATTAAATAAAAAAAATTATCTATTCTTAAATCAATCATAAACATAAACAAAATAATAGAGATCAAAGCAATCACAGCGCCTCTTGTCACTGCAGCTAACGCCATGGCTATTGTAACCTCGGAGGAAGAAAGGGGAGCATAAAGAACATCAACAATATTTCCTTGGATTTTGCCAATCATAAATGAGGATGAAGAATGAGAAAAAGATTGTTGAATTATTTGCATCGCTATGAGGCCAGGAGCTAGAAAATTAATGAAAGACACCCCAAGTATGTCGCCTCTCTCATTTCCGATAGCTAAAGATAACACTAAAAAAAATAGTAGTGACGAGATTAAAGGAGAAAAAATAGTTTGGATCCAAACTATTAAAAATCTCAAAACTTCTTTTTTATAAAGGGTCCATGCACCGACCCAGTTTATTAAACCAAATCTTCTAGTTCCTATTTTGTATTTTGTACTTATTTCAACCATTAATAGTCTTATATCCTCTAATTGTGAAAATTCTGTGCAAAACTAAAGTTACCCTCAGACCAGCTGCTTTTTATATTTGATAAGATCAATTTTGTACTACATTATGTATTTAAATTATTTTATATACTATATATAGTATAAGTTGAATTATGAGCTGGACTGATGAAAAAGTTAAAAAATTAAAAGATCTTTGGGCTAAGGGCCATACTGCAAGTCAAATTGCTCAGATGCTCGGTGATACAACGCGTAATGCAGTGATTGGAAAAGCTCACAGACTAAACCTAGAAGCCCGGGCTCCATCTAAACAAAAGATGAGTAGCAGCTCGGATTTTAAGAATAATAAACAAAAGAGAAAATCGTACGCACCATTAACTCGAAAACAAAAATTTCAGTCAATACTGCTTGATAAAAATTTTGAGTCAGAAAAACCAAAAAAATTAGAGGAATTATCTGAAGAGACTTGTAGATGGCCAATCGGACATCCTGATGAAGAAAATTTCTACTTCTGCGGGAGAAAACCTGAGGAAGAGTTTCCATATTGCAAACTTCATGTCCTTTACGCTTTTCAACCTAAGGGTCAAAAAGATGATGTCCTTGATAAAGAGGATGAAATTCCAGAATTTATTGAGAAAAAAGTTAAGTCGGCGAGCTAATAATCTCTAAATATGACTTTAATTAAAAAATACCTTAAATGGTTAAGTACATTTTTAGTTTTAACAGGTATTTTATTGACCAACTTAAATATGTACCCAATTAATATTATGTTTCACGGTGCTGGAGTTGTGGGCTGGACAGCAGCTGGTTTTCTATCAAAAGATAAAGCTATTCTTACTAACTTTGGATTACAGATACCTTTATTTATGATTGGAATTTATCAAGTTATATTTCAATAAATAACGCTATAAATAATCCCGTGAAATCAATATGTGAAATATGATTATACACAAAAAATTATTTTTTTTCTTTTTTAAAATTGATTTTTAAAAGAAAATTTTTAAAAGAGATCAAACCACTATTTAAAATAAAAAATAAATAAATTACCCCCCTAGACAGAATTTTGTTGAAAGTTATAAGTAGAATCATCTTATGGATTTAACTTTGATTTATACAGTAGTTGGATTTGGACTAGCTGGTTACAGTGTAATAGCTAATGACTCTATTCAAACATTAGGAACGTTTATTGCATCTAAAAAAAAATGGTTTGCATGGTAT
>MDTG01291955.1_pt1 | contig 12670 bp, 9 predicted proteins | sample 811421 | NCBI WGS metagenome assembly MDTG01 (sample SAMN05326645, study PRJNA326480) | marine metagenome | isolation source: seawater | place: Pacific Ocean: South East | collected 2011 | reverse complement strand
CCAAGATGGATTTTACTTATCTAAACAACTTCTTGAGAAAGGCTATGAACTACATGGCCTTGTAAGAAGGAGTTCAAATATAAATACATTTAGAATCGATCCTTTAATTTCAGAATTTGGACCCCAAGGTAGGCTAAATCTTTATTACTCTGATTTAATCGACTCCTCATCACTTACAAACCTGATCAACAACATTCAACCACAAGAGATTTATAATCTGGCAGCCCAGTCACATGTTGCTGTTTCATTTAAAAATCCAATATATTCAACTCATACATCGACTATTGGAACTATAACAATTTTGGAATCTATTAGAAATATAAATAAGGACATAAAATTTTATCAAGCATCTTCTTCAGAAATGTTTGGTGGCGAAAAAGAACAAACTTTAAGTGAAAAGTCAGTTCTAAATCCTAAGAGTCCATATGCAGCTGCAAAAGTTTTTTGCCATGACATCACAAAGATATATAGAGAGTCTTATGATATTTTTGCTGTGAATGGAATATTGTTTAACCACGAATCTCCCCACAGAGGTGAAACTTTTGTTACTAGGAAAATTACACAAGCAGTTGGAAGAATTCAACAAGGTCTACAAAATAAATTAACTTTAGGAAACTTAGACGCCTCAAGGGACTGGGGATTTGCAGGTGACTACACCAAAGGTATGCATCTTATGATGCAACACAGCTATCCAGACGACTGGGTGTTGGCTACTGGCGAAACGCATTCTGTTAAAGAGTTTGCAGAAAAAGCATTTTCATATGTTGGTCTAAATTGGGAAGACTATGTTTTAACCTCTGATAAATATAAACGACCTAATGAAGTAAATCATTTACTAGGAGATTCCACAAAAGCTCAAGAAAAATTAGGGTGGAAAATTGAAACTAGTTTTGATGATTTAGTAAAAATGATGGTAGAAAGTGATATAGAATCTGCTGAAAGAGAGAAAGTTTTAATTAACAATAATCTATTAAAGCCTACCTGGGAGTACCACACTTAATTTATTGGTTTTTGTACCAGTTATAAGTTGTTTCTAAGCCTTTTTCTAAGCTAACTTTAGAAGACCAACCATAATCATTAATAATTGATGAATCTAATAATTTTCTTGGATTTCCATCTGGATAGTCAGAGTTGAAAATAAGCTCACCTTTATAACCTACAACTTTTTTTATGGTATCTGCAAGTTCTTTAATAGTAGTTTCCTCCCCACTTCCAATATTCAAAAGACTATTATTAATTTCATTTTCTAGAATAAATAAAATGGCATCTGATAAATCATCAACAAAAAGAAACTCCCTAAGGGGTTTACCTGTGCCCCAAACTTCAAGATGACTGCTTTCTTCATTTTTGGATTTGTGCATTCTATAAATCAATCCAGGAATAACATGACTCTTCTTGTCTGAAAAGTTATCATTGGGACCATATAAATTTGTTGGCATTAAATTAATTACTTCATGGCCAAATTCTTTTGAAAGAGCATCACCTATTTCAATTGCAGTGAGTTTTGCCATTGCATAGGGTGAGTTTGTTGGTTCAAGACCTCCAGTCATAAGACGATCTTCTTTGATAGGGCTCTTGGCATTAAGTGGATAAATGCAGCTGCTTCCTAAATTAATAAACTTTATTTTTCTAAAGTCTTTTAAACTTTCAAGAATATTCATATTTATTTTTAAATTATCTAATATGAAATCAGTTCTCTCAGAATTATTAGCCAATATACCGCCTACTTTTGCAGCAGCATTTATTATGCAGTCAGGTTTATATTCTTCAATTGTTTTTTTAGTCTGTTGAAATGAAAATAAATCAGTATCTGATCTACTTGACGCAAATACTTCAGAAACAATATTTGTTTTCGAGAATCTTCTTACTAGTGATGACCCCACTAAACCTCTGCTGCCAAAAATTAAAACTTTCAAATATTATCCCTAAAAAACATTCATCAATATTATATATCTTTACCTAAAACTATAAATGAAGCTTTTAATAAATAAGATTGGTTTTTGAAGTCTAAAAATTTTAAGAGTTAATATTGCTTTTACAAAATCTTTTAAAGAAGATAATTTCCATAAATGAACAATATGATATCTTTGTTTTGAGATTTTTGAGAAATTAGAATGATAAATTTCAGAAGAATTTTTAAACATTCCACTTAAGTACCAAGGTTTTTTACTTCCAATAAAGTGTAATATTTTAAAACTCTTATCTGGTCCATAATTCGTTGAATTAAAATTTAATTCCTCATCCAAATCTAGATATTGACCATTAAAGTAAGAATTTAATACATCTTGATCCCAATTTATTATTTTTTCATTTAAATCATTCATTTTTTCGACAAGCTTTATAGATACATTATGTTTTCGCCATTTATTCATATCAATACACAAAACCCCTGCATTAAAATAATTACCTTTTACTCCAATTCTTTTAGCATTATTATCATTAGCAAGTTTTTCAGTTCGCGCAGCAATTGTAAAACTTGAATTATCAAGTTCATCCATTATGGCTTCAAATTTTATGAGTGGATCCTCAATACAAATCGTGTCAGCATCAAGGTAAATTAATGAGTCAATCTCTTTACTTATATATTTATCAATAAATAATCTATAGTATGTAGCCGCAGAAATATGATTATTTTCTAAATTTGGAAAATAATTATCATTATCATTAAATTTATAGCTTAAAATTTTTGATAGATTGCTGTGTAACTGAATAGCTTCTGGGAAATCATTATTATTTAAATCTTGATTATGAATAACATGAATACAAATTTTTTCATCAATTGAATCTAACAGTGAAATAATAGAAGAAAATGCCTGATAATTATAATTTTCATCAAAACAATACAAGATATTCTTATTCATGATCTATTTTTATTAATTTTATTTGTGTTGTATTAATCATAATTTTCTATTCTATTAATAATTTTATTCAAAAAGTTATAAGAAATTAAAACTAATATCTATTTTATGCATGAAATTACCTATGTTTTTAAAAAAGGTCGTAAAAAAAATTATCTTAATAAAACTATAGAAGCAAAAGAATTTTATTATGGCTTACCATTATTTGAAGAAAGTAGAGATATTCAAATTATCGAATTTGAAATTAAAAAAGATAATGATAAAAGAGTTCTAAAAAAAATTGAAAGAGCTATGAGTAAACTTTTAAGCCTCCCATTTTATTTTTCCCAAATTTTGACATCAGAAAACTTCAAAATTCTTAAAAATTCAAAAAATATTATTTTGACTAATGAAAGTGTTGCTTGTTCACTTCTGCCGTACTTAATTTACCTGAGGATTTTTAAAAAAAGAAATATACTTATTTTTGCGATGGGGCTTTATAGTAAAAAATTAAATTATAAAATATTAAAATCTCTTCATTATTTAGTCATCAAACTAATTGTATATTCTGCAAATAAAGTCTTTTTCTTAGGTAAGGGAGAATTAAATGTGGCAAGATCTATTAATAAAAACGAAGATAAATTTATATACTTTCCATTTTCAATAGATACAGAATTTTGGCACACTGATAATTTAGATTTAAAAAACAATAATAATGAAATAATTTTTGTTGGAAATGATTCAAATAGAAGTGTAGAAATTTTAAAGGAATTACCAAAGTTTTTACCAAATTTAAAATTTAAATATATTACTAATTTAAGAAAATTACTTGATTTAGAAATTGAAAATGTCGAGATTATAAAAGGAGACTGGGGTAAAAAATACCTTAGTGATATTGAATTACTAGAACATTATAAAAGTTCAAAAATTTGCATTATTCCAGTATCTGAAGGAAACCAACCATCAGGTCAAAGCGTTGCTTTGCAAGCAATGTCTTTAGGGATTCCAGTAGTAATATCTGATACAAATGGTTTTTGGGATAGGGATGAATTTTATGACAATCATAATATTTTATTTGTAAATAAAAACAATATTCAGGGTTGGGTTAATAAAATAAATGATTTAATAAATAATAATAATTTGTTAACGACCGTCTCAGTAAATGCACAAAAAACTGTAATTGAAAGATTTAATCTTAAAGTTTTTTACAATAAACTGAACGATTATTTGGAATAATATGAATGAACAAAAAGTTATAGATTTATGTGGTAATTATCCAACAGATTTTTCAAAAGCCGATGTAGCAATTAACCCTGGATATGTTTTTCAAAATGATACATCTTATTCGAGTGTTCAACTTTGGGATATAGAGGGGAATACAGTTTTTGTAAATTCTTTTTTGGAATGCGAACATTATGTTATGGGAGGATGGTATTACCCCAAAGTAAATGAATCTTTAATTGAATTAAATTCTCATCTAATATTTGGTGGATTTGTAGCAGCTTTAATTGTTTCAAGGTTTTTATTAAAAATATATTTAAAGATAAAGAATGTATAAAAATACTGTCTATAAATTAATTTTAATTTTAATTCTCTTTCTTCCTTGGATTAATGCTGATTACACCGATCAAATTACACCAGTTGAGTTAGTTCAGGAAGACAATTCTTTTTTTGAAATACATACGTGCGAGATTTCTATTATCGAGTTTATAATTAAAAACCCAAAATATATATATCAAGATCATTATTTCTTTGATTTTAATAACAACACTCCAATTAGATGCTTTGGAAGAATAAGTGGCGTTAGTGTAAATAATGATGGCTTTTTTATATCTATAGGCTCTAATCCACTTATAAATTTATTTCTTCAATCAAATATTTGGCTTTTAGTTCTTTCTTTTATTCCAAAATCTAGGAAAAAGATAGAAACTAAAAAATTTATAAATTACCTTTCAATTTTTTTAACAACTTATCTTTTTACATTTTCAATTTATGCTGAACAAAGGTTTTACTCTAGCAATATTTATTCATTTAATTTTGATGACCGAAGATATTATATTTTATTTTTTATCTTATTCTTTTGGATTACTGTCAATTTAGTTTCAATTGCTAATGAAAGGTTAGAAAACTTAATATATTACTTTCCATTAATGTATTTATTCACAGGAATTTTTGTGGGAACTAATATTTCTATAATTTCTATCTTTCTATCTTACTTTGGTATTTATTCATTATTTTCATCTCAGCATTTAAAAAAAATAAATAATATTTATATTTTTTTCTCAGTTTTTTGGCTTTTCAACTCTTCAGGAAGATATTATTTTCAACCAGGGAAATTGAGGGGATTTACTAACAGCAATTATGAATTTAATTCAAATTTATTTTGGGTAGTGTTATTTTTATTAATCTATAATGGAATATTTTATCTATATAAAATAAATCAAAATTCTTTTAATAATCTTAGATTTATTAAGAATTGGTCAATTGCTTCAATACCGATTATAACATTTGGCATAATCGGGACGAATATACCAATTTTAAATTTTTTTTCCAAGTATTTTTTTGGACTACAAAGAAATATTACTACTCAACAAAATCCTTTTTTATTTAATGAGTGGTCTGAAAGAGTTTCTTGGAGGGGTATATATCCAAGTGCAGAATCAATTGGTGAATTTTTTGGAATAGCTATAATTTTTAGTTTTATTTTATTAAGAAAAAACAAATTAGATAAAAAGTTAATATATTGTTCATTGGTATCATCAACTCTGGGGTTATTCTTTTCAGATAATCGAACAGTAGCAGTGTTATGTTTAGCGTTTCTAATTTATCTATATTCAGAAAATTTTAAATTTAAAAAATTTTATTTTTTGTCAGGAGGTTTGTTTTTATTAATAATTCTTGTTTCCATTGCTGGTTTTCAAAACTTTCAATTCCCTTACAATTTTACCAGTACCTTTATTTTCAATAGAGCATTAGATTTTAAGGTTTATTACGAAACCTCTAGCTTCTTAGAATATTTGAACTCTAACTACATCGAGAAAACATTTTTTTCAATAATCTTTGGCGTATTTAGTACAATTTCTTTTCTACTAAACAGGTCTGAACTTTGGGCAATATTTTCTGCAAGATATAACCCTACTTTTTTAGAAGCTTTATTTGGATCTGGACCCCTTACTTTTGGACAAGTTTATGGAGAAATCAATATTAAAGAAACAGAATCATTTCTTTTACCACATTCATCATTAATTTCATATATAGTATTTTTTGGAGTGATCGGATTGATGATTTTGGCAACTTTACTTATCTTCAACTCAATAAGCAATAAAAGAAGAATCGGTTCTATTGGCATATTTATAATTTTATATATTTTGATTAATCTATTAAAAAATGACTCATTGAACTACTTATCAATTTTTACTAACTATTTGTTAGTTTTATTTTTAATTATGAAAGGTAATTTTTTACGTTTATCAACTAAATAATTCGAATCGTACAATAATTTCAAATTAGATGTAAAAATAAAAAACATGAAAATTAAATTTATTATCGGGATTTTTAATCTATTTTCATACATTCCATAATCTTTTTTGTTTTCAATGTTTTGATAATTTGAGCAATAATCAGAATTAAATTTTTTTAGTATAAAAATATTATCTATTTCACATATGGCAGATTCAGAACTTTTATAAATTATGTAATCAATTTGATTTTCAAGATTTTTTGGGAAACCAAGTATTACTAATGTAGAGAAAATATAAGGCACAAGGAAAAAAATAAATTTTTTATTATTTTCGAGTAACTTAATTATCAGAAAAACAAAAGCCAAACAGACAAGAAAAGAATAATAATAAGGTTTTAAAGTATCTCCCTTAAGTGGATCAAAATTGTTTTTTGGAAATCCACTAATTACGTGTATTAAGATAGCAACTGAACCAAAAAAAGGTGCTATGAAAAATTTTTTAAATTTTTTATTAGAAAATATATTCTTTATTAAAAGAAAATAAAAAGCAAATCCAAAAATGAGAGATATTGTTTGCCTAAGGTATAGGTCGGTTTCATTTTGTACGTAAAATATAATTTGATTATTTACACTATCTACTTCAGGACCTTTAATTAAATTAGATTTTTCAAGATCGATTATTTCTAATCTATCTTTAAAAAACAAACTTGCATTGTTGTTCCAATATAACCCAAAGTAATCACCAAAAGTATCTAAAAGTGTAATCGATATAAAAGAATCTTTATGGACATCCTTTATAGGGCTTGTTGCTAATTTGAATAGATCGACTTTGTAAGCAAATTTAATATCTGCCTTATTGTCATATCGAGCAGCATCTATTTCGATATCTTCTGCTGAACCACTTGCTATGTTAAATAAATATAGACTTCCAGCTTTAGAATTTTCAAAAGTTAATAAACCTATAGACACAATTGTTGTAAGAGCAAATATTATAAAAAATTTGAAATTTGTATTTAATAATTTAAAAGTGTAAAAAAACCCAAGAAATAAAAAACATATAATAAAAATTGAAGCTTTTGAAGTTGATAAAATTGCAATATATGGAACTGAAAAAATTAAAAATTTAAGATTCCTACTACTTAAATACATTTCAATTAAATATATGATCCAAGGAAGAAATGCAAAAGCGACTATTTCAGGTTTTAGCGTCATCCTAAGAGCAAAAGTTAAAGGAAAAAAGTTAAGGAATATAAATGTTATAAATATATTTTTTTTTGATATTCCAATTTTTCTGAGTAATAAAAAATAACCTAATAAACCATAAATATAAAACAAGATATTTGCTTGAAGTGTTGACTTATGCAGAAATAAGTCACCGTAATCTAGTTCAAAATTTAAGTAATTATATTTTGCAAATAAAGATTGAACAAAAAAGTAAAATAATCCCTGTTCTCTTTTTATTGTATCAAAATCTCCAAAAAAATAATTAAAGTAAGAACTATAAGTTGCAAAATCAGGACTAAAGGTATTATTAAAAAATAAATAAATTAACTCATTTGTAAAGAAAAGACTGATTATTGATAATACAAAAAATACTTTGGTTATTTTTATGGAGTCCATTTTAAAATTATATACAAGCCTTTAGTCCATATGCTTCAAATAAAAAAAATATAGTTTAAAGTATTTTGTTTGATTAGTATAAATTTATGAAATTTGCATTTTCAAATAAAGAGTTTTATAAAAGACACAATAAAGAATTAGAAAGATATTTGATTGGAGAAGACTCTCTTCATATTGTTAATGCAAAATCAAAAAGCAAAGTTACAGAATTATTTTCAAACAAGTTGTATTTAGATCTAAACCAGGATTATTTAAAAGATATTGAAGAGGTTGGTGAGAAGTATAGTTTGTTAGTTTTGACTGATATCATAGAAAATTCAAAAGATTTGTATGCATTATTTAAAAGATTAGAAAATATACTTTTACCTAATGGAAAATTAGTCATTTCATCAATTAATACAAAATGGAGCTTGGCTATTAAATTTTTTGAGTACATAAACTTTAAAGATTCAAACAAACTTCTCTCATACATACATATAAACAAAATACAAAACATAGCTAATGGTCTAGGTCTAGAATTTGTCAAATCAAGCTCTAGACAATTTGTTCCATTTAAGATTTTCGGACTTGGAAATCTAGTCAACAAAATCTTAGAGTCACTGTTTTATTACTTTAACTTTGGTATAAAAACATATATAGTTTTTAGAAAAAAAAGCAATGAAAATAAAACATTAAAGAGAACAGTAATTGTTCCTGCAAAGAATGAAGAAGGAAATTTACAAATATTATTTGATAGAATTCCAAACAAACCTATCTCAGAAATTATTTTTGCAATAGGAAAATCAAAAGACAAAACTTTAGAAGTAGCAAATAAAATAAAATCTGAAAATTTAGATTTAGACATAGTAGTAATTGAACAGTCAAAAAATGGAAAAGCAAATGCTGTTTGGGAGGCTTTGAGTATTGTTAAAAATGATTTGGTAGCTATCCTAGATGCAGACATTTCCGTTGAGCCTGAAACATTAGATGAATTTTTTGAAATTATTGAACAGAATCATGCAGATTTTGTTAATGGAACAAGACTAATTTATGAAATGGAAAAAAATGCTATGAGGTACCTAAATAAAAAAGGAAATATATTTTTCCAGTTTTTAATTGGACTCATTATCAATAAGAAGCTTACAGACTCACTTTGTGGTACAAAAGTATTCAAAAAAGAGTTTGTAGATAAAATTTTTTGGTGGCAAAACACATTTAATTTAAAAGACCCATTTGGTGATTTTGATTTACTTTTTACAGCAGCTTTTACGGGTGAAAAAATAATTGAATATCCGGTTCATTATAAATCAAGGATATACGGTACTACCCAAATCAAAAGGTTTAGAGATGGTTTCAAATTAATTGTCTATCTAACTAAATCTTATTTTGTATTTAATACTTCAAGGTAATTTAAGACCTAAATAGTTTTAAAGTTTTTTTTAAAATTTTAAAAATATTTGGATACATGTTTATAAACCTTTTGTAATGTAAATACTCAAAAACATAGGAGAATATGTTGTTCCTAACCAAAATATTATGTGAGGAATGATAATACATTAGCCCACCCATTCTCTTTGATTTGAAATTTTCAATATTTATAAATGAACCAAGAACAGGAAGGTCTCCCCAGCGAAATTCTTCCTGATCAGGAAAAGTTGCTATTTTGTTTAATTTGTTTTTGATACTGCTTTGTTGCCAAATATTAGTTTTAGTAATATAAAAATTAGTATACGGAAACATATGATTATAAAATTTTGTATTTTTTAAATTATAAATTTCTTTTATAAAGTTTGGCAAAGTATTGTTTGTTGGAATATGAGATTCGTAACTTAATTTTGAAAAACAAAAGTCAATATTTTTGTTTTTCATCTTTTCTATTATCTCATTGTCAAACTTTTCAATAAATATATCTTCATCAATTCTTATTACGTAATCATAATCAGAAACATAATCCCAAAGATAGTACATTTGAAATTTACACATTATCTTGTATCCATCAATGCCTGGATAAATATTAAAAACTTCATGTACGTCGACAAAGTAAATTTGTCCATTTGTATTATTAATTATATAGTTTTGATCTTTGTCCGAAATGTTCCCCTCATGAAACAATATAATCTTCAAATCATACGAGGAAGATAGTTGAATATTCTTAAAAATTAAGTTATTTCTTTTAATTAAATCACTGTACTTAATGAGGTTTCCATCATATCCTCTTGTTAGGGCGATTATTGCAATTTTTTCTGAATTTTGTTTTTTCATTTAATAATATAAATTTAACTTAATTGAATTATAGAAATGAATTGGTTTCTATTTTTTTAATAAACATTAAAATTCTATGTATGGGAAAACTAACTTTGAAGTTAAAAAAATATTTTTTTGACTACAATTATTTTCTTTTTTTAATTTTAACTTTATTTATTACATTTCAAATTAACAATTTTTATTACATATCAACAGAATCACCAGATTTTTATCACTTAAAAAATTACATCTCATTTTATTTTGGGGATGCAGATTATACAGATAGAGATATGGGTTTAGCATATTTCAATATAATTTCATTAGTAATTAAGCAAAGCTCTAGTTTGCTTACCGATATAAATCAAAATCATCTAATTCACAATGCAATTTTGACGACAAATTATTTATTGTATACATTTGGGTTATTAGGTTTTTATAAACTTTTGATTTTGAAAAAATTTAATAAAAAAGATATTTTATTCGCGTTTATTGTCGTCAGCATTTTTCCACAAACAATAAACATGCTCTTGACTATGAAGCCAGAAATATTTGCATTTTCATTAATTACATGGTCATTTTATTTTATTGAAAACTATTTATCTACAAAAAATATATTGAACATGTATCTACTTACTATGCCATTTTCACTTTTAATATCTACAAAAGGCTCAATTTTCTTTTTTTGTGGAATGATCTTTTTATACATTTTTATAAAAAACTATAAAAATTTTTTAAACGTTAAGTTAATACCGCCATATGTAATTGGTATTTTGTTTTTTTTGTTTTTGATGATAGAAAATATAGAATCTAACAATTATTCAATTTTTCAACATGTAAGCAGTAGTAATGATGGAAGCTATGAATATACTGCTAGCTTACAATTTTTATATAATATCAACTTTTATCATTTGGTTACCCAACCTTTTAGTAATTTTCACGCGGATTCATTAATTGGGATTATTCTACTCGATACATTTGGTGATTATTTTAACTTTTGGGCTTACAATGATGAAAGTATATTTGTTGTTAACAATTTAAGCATTAAGCCAATTTGGTTTATTACTCATTACGCTCAAATGTCATCAATATTCCTCACACTTCTTTTTTACTTTTCAATAATCTATTTCACAAAAAAAGATAATAAAAATAGGATTTATTATTTATCTCCACTATTTGCTATTTTGCTTTTAATTATTAATTCTTTTGGTTTTCCAATTAGAAATTATAATCCAGAAACAAGTGATACATTTAAAACCCATTATTACTCCTTTTTACTGGTAATTAGTTTTGTATTTATTGTTTTAAATCTTGTCAAAAAACATTTTTTTAATAAGGTTTTAATTTTTATAGTTATTTTTTCTTCTACTCTTTATCTTTATGGATTTCCAAAAAATTATAATTCAAATCTTAATGAATATTTTGATTCTAAAAACTCAGTTTCAGTCTTTTGCAGTTTTAACAGCAGGTTTGTTTCTAGCTTCAACGGTAAAAATTGCAAAAATATTACTTATCAGACTTGTTCAATAAGTAGAATTATCAACAATACTAATAACCTTGAAGATAGCGAAGAAAATCCAATTAACTATAAATACTTTTTACCAATTAGCTTGATTGACCCTAATGGTGATGAAGTTAATGTTAGAAGTAAGCAAGAGTGTATAAACAAATTGTCGTTAGGATTCTTACCCAAACAACAACTACAAACAATAAATAGAGTCAGCTGGGTTAATTTATCATTGTCAATCAGCGCTATAGTATCTTCACTAGTATTCTTTCTGTATGCGTACAGGAGAAGCAAAACTAAAACTTAGTTACTATGTTTGATTGAAATGAAAATTTTACTTTTTTTTACTTATGGTACCTCACTCAAAGATTGGGAAACAGCTGGATTTATAGAAAGAGAAGCGGAGTACTATAAATTTTTATCAAAAGAATTTAATATAGATTTTTTATTTTTTACATATGGAGACACTGAAGATATTAAAATTGCAGAAAAATACTTTGATTTTGAAGTAATTCCTATCTATAAATACAAAAAAAACTATAAAAATAAATATTTAAATTTTCTTAATTCATTTTCATTTCCATTCTTAATTAGAAAAATGAAATTCGATTTTGATATTCTACGAACTAATCAACTAAACGGATCATGGGTTTCAATTATTTTAAAATATATGACAAAAAAACCACTAGTTATCAGAACTGGTTACGACATATATTCTTTTAAGGTAAAAGAGAAAAAAAGTTTAATTATTCAAAAGTTTTACTTTTACCTTACGCATGTTTCTTTAAGGTGTGCGGATATTTACCTTTCTACCTCTATGGTTGATATTTCTAATTTAAGTAAGAATTTTCAAAAATATAAATCCAAAATATTTTACATACCAAATTGGATTCATGATAAATCAGAAAATCCCAATATTTCAACTAGTTTTGATGAACTAATTTCAGTAGGAAGGCTTGAGGCTCAAAAAAATTATGAAGTGTTAATTAAAAATTTAGAAAAAACTAATTATAAATTAAATCTGGT
>MDTG01166514.1_pt1 | contig 12670 bp, 8 predicted proteins | sample 811421 | NCBI WGS metagenome assembly MDTG01 (sample SAMN05326645, study PRJNA326480) | marine metagenome | isolation source: seawater | place: Pacific Ocean: South East | collected 2011 | reverse complement strand
TGTAAATATATAAATTGTAAATTACACGAAATTTTAATATGAAAAATTTTATAATTTTTATTTTATATTTTTTCTTTTTAAGCTGCAGCAAATATTACAATCCTGCTGTTGTATCAGCCAGAAAAGAAGCTACGCAGATTGGTTTAGGAATCATGAATAAAGGAGGAAATGCATATGATGCAATGATTGCCACACACCTTGCTCTTGCTGTTGTTCATCCAACTGCAGGGAATATAGGTGGTGGTGGTTTTTTTGTATATAACGACTCTGATGGATCAAGTGGATCTTTAGACTTTAGGGAAATGGCACCTGGAAATGCAACCAAAGACATGTATCTTGACGAAGATGGAAATGTTATTCCTGGTATGAGTACCCTTGGTGGTTCTGCCGTTGGAGTTCCTGGCTCTATATCTGCTATTTTTGAAATTCATTCAAAACTAGGATCACTGCCCATTAAAGATTTATTTGAACCAGCAATTAATCTTGCAAGAAATGGTTTCATTGTAACAAAAAAACAATCATCATCACTATTAGACAAATTAGGGGACTTTATAGAAGTTAATGGAAAAGAGTCACTTTATTCCAAACAATATAATGAGGGCGACACAATAAAGAATGTAAGATTTGCGGAGACGCTTGAGAAAATATCAAAATTTGGACCTGAGATATTTTATAATGGAGAAATCGGTGAATTGATTATCGATGAAGTTAATGAATCAGGTGGTAATATGTCTATGAGTGATTTAAACAATTATAAATCTGTTTGGCGAGAACCAGTTATATTCAAATATAAAAATTTAGAAATTATTTCAATGTCCTTGCCATCAAGTGGGGGCATACTATTAGGTCAAATGCTCATGGGTATTGAGGACTCAAATATTAAAGAATTTGGGCATAACTCAGTAAAATCAATTCAATTAATGACAGAGCTCGAAAGAAGAGCTTATGCTGATAGAAGTCATTTTATGGGTGATCCTGATTTTATGAGTTTACCTGTTTATGAACTTATTGATAAACAGTATGTTAGAAACAGAATGGTAGATTTTTCGTGGGATACTGCTACACCATCTAATAAAATAAAACATGGAAACATAATTCTTAATGAAAGTGATGAGACAACTCACTACTCAATAATTGATAAATTTGGAAATTCTGTTTCAGTTACAACTACACTTAATAATAGTTATGGATCTAAGGTTTTTGTCGAAGATGGAGGTTTTTTCTTAAATAATGAAATGGATGACTTCAGTTCTAAACCAGGATACCCTAATTTTTATGGATTAATAGGAAGTGAAGCAAATTCAATTGCTCCAAAAAAAAGGATGTTAAGTTCTATGACTCCAACGATAATTCTAAAAAACAATAAGCCATCCATGATTGTTGGTACACCGGGTGGATCCACAATTATTACTTCAGTATTTCAAACAATACTTAATGTTTATGAGTTTGAAATGAATATACAGGATGCTGTTAATGCCCCAAGATTTCATCATCAATGGCTACCAGATGTAGTTATTTTCGAGGAAGGTATACTTGATACTGAAAAGGAGACAATATTAAAATCTAAAAACTATTTTGTAATTCCTCTACCGATTGAAATTGAAGTTGGAGGAATGTCTCCAAGATCGTCAATAGGTGCTGTTGACGCCATTTTTATAGATGATAATGGGAAAGTACACACTGGAGCTGATTTTAGAGGGGATGATTATGGTGAAATTTTAAAATAAATCACATTATTGAATAATACAATTCAAATTGAAGGTGCTAAAGTTCATAATCTAAGGAATCTAGATTTAGAAATCCCTAGAGAAAAACTTGTTGTAATAACAGGTTTATCAGGGAGTGGTAAATCATCTTTAGCCTTTGATACAATCCATGCTGAAGGACAACGCAGATATATGGAGACATTTTCTGCATATATTCGTCAGTTTGTAGGTAACTATGAAAGACCCGATGTTGAAAAGATTGAAGGATTATCACCAGTAATTGCAATTGAGCAAAAAACAACAAGTAAAAATCCTAGATCAACTGTAGGAACAGTAACTGATATATATGATTTTATAAGGCTTTTATTTGCTCGAATTGGAGTTGGTTACAGTCATTTATCAAATTTAAAAATGATTAAAAATAGTGATGAAGAAATTTTAAAAATAATATGTCAAAAATTCTTAAATCAAAGAATTATAATTCTTGCTCCAATAATTAGATCAAGAAAGGGTCATTACAGGGATTTATTTGAAAATTTTATAAAACAAGGTTTCTCTAAAGCAATAGTCGACGGTGAAATATTGGATTTAGATAGGGGTATGATGTTAGATAGATATAAAACTCATGATATAAGTTTAGTAATTGATAATTTAAAAATAAAAGATGATTTTGAATCAAAAGCTATTCTTTCAGAATCAATTAAAATTGCTATGAAATTTGGAAATGAGACTATTTTTATCTTGGATTCTGAATCTGGAAAGCCACAATATTTTAGTAGAAACCTAATGTGTCCTAAAACCAGTATATCATATCCTAAACCTGAACCTAATACATTTTCTTTTAATTCTCCAAAGGGAATGTGTGAAAAGTGTAATGGTCTTGGAATAGAATATGAAGTAAACATCAAAAAAATAATACCTGATCTATCTGTTTCAATAAATAATGGTGGTATTATTCCTGTTGGTAAAAAAGAGAATTCATGGATCTATAGACAATTAGATCTAATATCTAAATACTATAAATTTTCATTAAATGATCCTATTAGAAGTATACCTAAGGAAGCATTAGAATTTATTATCAGTGGTGGTAAAAAAAACTTCATTATAAATTCTAAGGATTTAGGAGTTGAAAGAAAATATGAGATTGATTATATGGGTATTCAACACTTTATAAAAGATCAATTAAATAATGACGAATCTAAAAGTTTAAGAAGATGGGCACTTAAATTCATTGATATAAAAAAATGTAAGTCATGTCATGGCAGTAGATTAAAGATTGAGTCTAGATCATTTAAAATTGAAAATAAAAATATATTTGAGTTATGCGAATTAGACCTATCAGAATTAAAAAAATGGTTTAAAAATTTAAAAAATAAACTATCGGACAAAGACTTAAAGATTTCAGAAGAAATACTTAAAGAAATATTAATTAGAATTCAATTTTTGATTGATGTAGGTTTAGAGTATTTAACTCTTTCAAGATCATCCAGATCATTATCTGGAGGAGAAGCACAAAGAGTTAGACTTGCTACACAAGTAGGCTCCCAATTAGTAGGTGTATTATATATTTTAGATGAACCAAGTATTGGTCTGCATCAAAAAGACAATATAAGATTGATTGATACCCTAAAAAAATTAAGAAACTCCGGTAACTCTGTTATTGTAGTAGAGCATGATAGAGAGATGATCATGAACTCTGATTATATAATTGATTTGGGTCCATATGCTGGAATAAAGGGAGGTAATATAATCTTTGAAGGAACTCCAAAAGAAATTAAAAAAGCGAAAACTTTAACTGCAGATTATTTAAATGAAATTAAGGAAATTAAAATACCTAGAAAAATTAGAGACGGAAACGGAGAATATTTAAAATTATTTGGTTGTAAGGGAAATAATTTAAAGAATATAGATATTGAGTTTCCTTTAGGTAAGATGATTGCTGTAACTGGAGTTTCTGGAAGTGGGAAATCAAGTCTTATAAACGAGACTTTATACCCAATTTTAAATTCAAATATCTATAATTCCTTAAAAACTCCTTTAGAATATAAAAAAATTAGCGGTCTCAATAATATTGATAAAGTTGTTGAAGTTAATCAACAGCAGATTGGCAGGACTCCTAGAAGTAATCCCGTAACATATACTGGAGTATACAATGAAATTAGGAAGCTATTCTCAGATACTGTAGAGTCTAAAATTAGAGGTTACAAACCAGGGAGATTTAGCTTCAATGTTGCTGGAGGTAGATGTGAATCATGTAAGGGAGCTGGAATGAGATTAATAGAGATGAATTTTTTACCTGATGTTTATGTTGAGTGTGAGACATGTAATGGTAAAAGATTTAATAGAGAAACACTTGAAGTAAGATATAAAGGAAAGTCAATTTCAGATATACTAAATATGAGTGTAACCAAAAGTCTTGAATTCTTTTCTTCAATACCTAAGATATATTTAAAGTTAAAAGCTATAGAAAGTGTAGGGCTTGGATATCTTACCTTAGGACAATCATCAACTACATTATCTGGAGGAGAATCTCAAAGAATAAAGTTAGCTGCTGAGTTATCAAAAAAGGATACAGGGAAAACAATATATATTTTAGATGAACCAACAACTGGATTACATTTCGAAGATATAAGGATATTATTAAAAGTTTTAAATGAACTTGTAGATAAAGGAAATACAATAATTATAATTGAACATAATTTAGATGTAATAAAACAAGTTGATCATATTATTGACATTGGGCCTGGTGGCGGAAAGAATGGAGGTCAAATTATTAATTATGGAAGCCCAAAAGAAATAGTTAAAAATGGCAAAGGATATACATCTGAGTATCTTTTAAAAGAATTTAGCAAATGAAATATTTCTATAAATTTATTGTGGTTATCTTAATTTGTTTGACTAAGTCATATAGTCAAGAAAAGAATTCATACAAGATAAATATAGATTTAGATGAGGTAAATAAAGTTTTATCTGTTAAACAAAGAATGACTTTTCATAATAATTATGAAGTAAAATTAGAAAAAATCATTCTGGAAGACTGGGCCAACTCGTATGTTAATAATAAGACTAGTCTAGCAAAAAGAATCTCTGATGAATACTCTAGAATTTTTGCTTTTGCAAATTCAAAGCAGCTTGGATATACAGATATAAGTAGAATTAGCTCAAAAAAAATTAAATCATGGAAGAGATCTGATAAAAATTCAGATATAATAATAATAGATCTAGAAAGCCCCTTAGAAAGTAATGAAATAATTGAAATTGATATTGATTACAGCATAAAATTACCAGACTCCAAGTTTACTGGCTATGGCTATAGCAACAAAAATATATATCTCAAAAATTGGCTAATTGTCTTTTCTAATATATTTAATAAAAAATGGCTTTCTCAAACAAATTTAAATTTAGATGATCAGTCAATAGATGAATCAAAATATGAAATTTTAATTTCATTCAACAAAAACCTTGATCTAGTATCAAATCTTAACATAGAATATATTGAGGAAAATCAATTTTCAAAAGTAATCAAGTTGAATAGCTCAAGTATAAAGGAAGTAAAGATTAATCTCTTAAGTGAGAATAATTTTAAAAGATTTATTAATAATGATATTATTGTTGACACTGATATTTTTAGTGAATCTCCAATTAATGAATCAGAATACAGATTTGTTAGAGTAACTAATTTTATTTCAGATTATTTTAACGATTACCAAAAAAATACATTTTTAGTTCAAAGAATAGACTATGATTTAAAACCATTTTATGGACTTAATCAATTACCAGGTTTTTTAAGGCCTTTTTCAAATAAGTTTTTAGAAGAAATAATTTTTTTAAAGTCATATTTAATAAATTATCTTAACAAAAAGATAAACTTAAACGAAAGAGAAATCCATTGGTTGTATAATGGACTTGAGATATTTTTAATAGATAAATATATTCAAGAATACTATCCTAAAGTAAAATTTCTTGGAAGTATATCTGCATTTAAGTTTTTAAAAAAATATAAAATATCAAAATTAGGGTTCAGCGATTTATTTTTGAATTATTCTGAGTATGTCCAAAGATTAAATCTTCATCAATTAGATGATCAATCGAGTAAATACCTAACTAGGATTAATGAGGAAATTGCTTCTCCATACCATTCTGGAATTGGGATTAAGTATTTAGAGAAAATAATTGGAAACAATGAATTAAAGAAACTAATAAACAAAATTGGTTCGATTGACTCAAGAAGGGGTCTGAATAATTTATTTATTGATTATAAAAAGAAAGATTTGAATTGGTTTATTAATGATTACCTCGGTAACAGGCAATCAATTGATCTCAGAATAAAGAATACAGGTAAGAATGAGGTTGAGATATCCGAGAAAAATAATATTAAAATTCCATTCTCACTTGGATTGTTAAAAAATGATTCAATTTTACATACACAAGTTTTTAAAGAATACAAAAAAATTAAACTTCCAAGTATTGAATATGAATATGCTGTTATAAATCCAACTGTAATGATTCCTGAGTTCAATAGGAATAATAATTGGCTATACAATTCAAAATCCAATATAAAACCACTAAGATTAAAGTTTATTAGTGATGTTGAAGATCCAAAATATAGAAATTTATATTTTAGACCAGAAATCACCTATAACTTTTATGACGGAATATCACCGGGTATTAACCTTTTAAATAGAGGTTTGAAGAATAAGCCTTTTACTTATGAAATATTTTCTCAATATGCATCTAAAGAAGATGCTATTATAGGGTCATTAAATTTTAAATATCAAATAAATAATGAGATTAAAAATAATTATTCCACAATTTTTAATTTAATATATACGACAAATCACTATCGAGAAAATCTAAGATATCAAGTATTCTCTCCTTCAGTTCAAATAAATTATCGTGATAACTCTGATTTAAGGTCCAATGTTAGGAAATCACTTTTATTGTCAATGTTCCATGTAAATAAAGAGAATTTTGTTGATAATAATGATTTAAACAATTATTCTATATTTAATCTAGGTTATTATTATTCAGATATTGGAATAATTAAATACCTAAAAGGATCTATTAATAGTGAGTTTTCTAATAATTTTGGAAAATTAAATTTAGTTTTTGATTACAGACGGCTGTTAAAAAGCAATAGACAATTTCAAGCTCGAATATATTTTGGTAAATTTTTTGGAATAATAATCGATTTGATAATTTTAAATATAATTTGGGAAGACCAGGCGGCTATCTTTTTTTGGCTAATTATTTAGGAAGATCAGAAAGAACTGGTATTTTGAGTCAACAATTTATAATGGCGGGAGGTGGTTTTAAATCATTTTTTGAAAATCCAACTTCAAATAATTTTATGTTAACTAGTAACCTGAATATTGGTATATGGAAATGGATTGAAGGCTATATTGATTTAGGTATTTTAAAAAATAAGAGAGAAGAATCAAGATATTTTTATGGAACTGGATTAAGATTGAATTTACTACCTGATTTTTTTGAACTATATTTTCCAATTAACTCCTCCAATGGTTTTGAAATGAGCCAGCCAGGATACACTAAAAGAATCAGATTTATTATTTCATATAATTTAGAATCACTCACTAAACTATTTTCTAGGAGGTGGTTATAATTTAAGTTCACATAATTATTTGTAATTTGCCCTCCCTATGAGTATAACAAGTTCAATAAAAGATGAAATTAGTTTAAAAGCATTCAAGGAGAAGATATTAAATGACTACAGGATAGTTTCACTAAGCAGAGAAATAAGTATTCAAGGCAGAAGAGATGTTCTTCAGGGTAAAGGTAAGTTTGGTATTTTTGGTGATGGTAAAGAATTACCTCAAATTGTAATGAGTCATTTCTTCAAAGATGGGGACTATAGATCTGGATATTATAGAGACCAAACCTTATTGCTATCTCAAAATCTTTTAAAAGCTAGAGAGATTTTTTCAGCATTATATGGACATCCAGATATATTATATGAGAGAATGTCAGGGGGAAGACAAATGTCAGGTCATTTTTTGACAAAAACAATAGATGACAAAGGCAATTGGGTTGATCAGACCAAACAGAAAAATCATATATCTGACATATCTCCAACTGCAAGTCAAATGTCGAGACTTGTTGGGCTTGGTTTAGCTTCAAAAATATACAGAAACAATAAGGTTCATAACTCAAGTAACTTTTCTGATAATGGAAATGAGATTGTATGGGGAACAATAGGTAATGCTAGTACTAGTCAAGGTGTATTTTTTGAAGCAGTTAATGCTTGTGGTGTTCTACAAATACCTGCAGTTATAAATATATGGGATGATGAATATGGGATTTCAGTTCACAACAAATATCACACTACAAAAGAGAGCATTTCAAAAGTATTATCAGGTTTTAAAATATCTTCAAAAACTAATGGCCTTGAAATAATGGAAGTTAAAGGATGGGACTATAATGCTCTAATTAAAACATACTCATATGCTGAAAAATTAGCAAGATCACATCATATACCTGTTATTATTCATGTAACTGAGTTAACTCAGCCTCTTGGACACTCCACATCTGGTTCTCATGAAAGATATAAATCTGATGAAAGACTCAAATGGGAGTCAGATAATGATTGTAATAAGAAATTTGAAGAATGGATATTAAAGAATAATATATCTTCTAAGAAAAAACTTAATAATATTAAAGAGGAAGTTGCAAAGTATGTTAAACAAGAAAAGAAGCTAGCATGGGATTTATACCAAAGACCTGTCAAAGATGCTAAATTAAATTTAATTGAAACAATAAATAGTCTTAGAAATCCTATTAAAATTAATCTAGTTAATGATATGATAAATCAAACAGATGACACAAATTATTCTGAATTGATTGATATATGTAGAAAGTTAATACGTCAAATAGATGATAAATATATGGATGATAAAAACACTCTTATAGAATGGAAGAAGAAATACATGGAAATTCTCTCAACAAAATATTCATCTGATCTTTACTCAATTAATTTTGATTTTTTACAAAAAATTCCAAAAATTGCTCCAGTATATCTAGATGATTCAGATAAAGTTGATGGAAGAATTATATTAAGGGATAATTTTGATAAACTTCTTGAAAAAAACTCTAAAGTTTTCATATTTGGTGAGGATGTTGGTAAAATTGGTGACGTAAATCAAGGCCTTGAAGGTCTTCAAAAAAAATATGGAAAAAATAGAGTTTTTGATACCAGCATCAGAGAGTCCACAATTGTTGGTCAAGGTATTGGGATGTCAATGAGGGGGTTAAGGCCAATTGCTGAGATTCAATACTTGGATTATATTTTATATGCAATTCAAATACTAAGTGATGATCTTGGAACTCTTACATATAGAACTTTGGGTGGTCAAAAGGCACCTCTTATTGTTAGAACAAGAGGTCATAGGCTTGAAGGTATATGGCATTCAGGCTCTCCTCTCGGAGGAATGTTAAATTTTCTCAGAGGAATATTTATTCTTACTCCTAGGAATATGACCCAAGCTGCAGGGTTTTATAACTCACTACTTGATATTGATCAACCAGGAATAGTCATTGAACCCTTAAACGGCTATAGAGTAAAAGAGTATATTCCTGAAAATTTAGGTGAATTTAAAACAGAAATAGGTAAAGTTGAATTTTTAAAAAAAGGGAATGATATTACACTCATTTCTTATGGATCCACATTAAACATTGTTTACAACGTTGCTCTAGAATTAGAGGAATACAATATTGAATGTGAGGTGATTGATGTTCAAAGCTTGATACCATTTGATATAAATAAAGACATTGTCAAAAGCGTTATTAAAACTAATAGACTTATGATTATTGATGAGGATGTTCCTGGAGGTGGATCTAGTTATATTTTACAAGAATTATTTAAGAAACAGAACGTTTATCAATATCTTGATAGTGAACCTTTTTTATTGACAGCTAAAGATCATAGACCACCATATGGATCAGACGGGGACTATATAAGTAAACCATCACATGAAGATATATTTGAAAAAATTTATTCAATAATCTATGAGTCTGATCCTAATAGATTTGAGAAATTAATCTAAATATCATATTAATTAACTAAATTACTTTCAAAGTGCTTTATTACAGTAATTATTGATTGATAATCATTAAAGTTTAAATCTTTAGATTTAATAAATTCCTTAATCTCTTTTGATTTATCAAAATAGCTAATGATACCCTTTTTTGTATTTTTTAAATAATTGGGTGTTTTTCCATCCATAGAAATATAGAATTCTATATCATCAACATATTTTGGAGCATGAGAAACATCTAAAGAGTTTTTTGCAACTCTGCCTTTTAAAAACTTTTTTCTTCTTTTTTCGAATAATTCAATGCGATTACCTCTGAAAATTCTAGTTAAATATCCATTATCAAGCTTATCATTTGATTTTTTAAAAGATAAATAAATAAACTTTTTACCTGAAAAATGGGACAAGATATTCTTGTCTTTTAATAATGCCTTTATAGATTTATTACCATTAATATCAATTATTAACTCGATTTCGTCGTAAAATGCATTATACCGCATTTTAGTTTCTATTAAAATTTCATTTTTAAGGTTTTCTATCGTCCCATCTGTAAAATCAATTGTAAAATATTCAGATCCTTCAATATTGGATAATGTTGATTTCGATGTTTTCATTCTTCCTAAGTCACTTAATGCCCTTTGAGAAGATAAATCCCAGACCCTTTGATCTGACTGAAAAGATTGGGAGTTCAGATTAATTGCTAGGAGAAGAGACAATATTAAGATAAAAGATTTAATCATAATTTAAATTAAAAATCTTGTAGATTAATTCTTTTAATATACCCAATTGATTAGTATTATCATAATCAATTCCTTTTGATCTTTTATCAGCTTCTAGGAGAAACTCAAAAATTCTTGAAATTCTTTTCATTGAAAAAATTGTTGACGCCTGTTTGTACTCGTTAATAAAATATGGATTTATCCCAAGAATCATCGATGCTTCATTTTTGTTTTCTATCGAGTGATAAATAAATAATTTATCAAAAAATGAGTAAACTGTACCTATAATTAATGGTAAGGGATATTTTTTATTATTTTTTGACATATATGAAACTAAATCTAGAGACTTTTCATAATCATTCTTTCCAATTGCTTTAGTAAGCTCGAAAAAATTATATTGTTTACTAAAACCGATTATATTCTCAACCTCATTTGGTCTAATTATGTCATTACTATCATAATTTAGCTGAAGTTTTTGCAACTCATTGTCAATTTGAGATAGGTCATTTCCTGTAAAATCAGAAATTATTTGAATTGAATTGGGATGTAGATTAAGAGACATTTTTTTAGATTTTTCTTCAATCCAATTATAAATTTGATTTTCATATATTTTTTTTGATTCAAATACTACCCCATACTTTAATGAAGATTTATATATTTTTTTTCTTTTATCTATGGGTGAATTAAATGATAAAACCAAAACAGTCTTTGGATTTAGATTCTCTATATATGAGATTGTTTTTTTAAAATCATTTGATAAGTTAATAGAATCTTTAACAATTATTAAATTGTAGTCACCGCTCAAAGGAAACCTTTTTGCAAAATCAATTATATCAGTTTCTTGATATTCATCTGTTTTTTTACTATAAATTTTTTTGAGATCAAAATCTTTAGAATCTTTTGTAATTATAGTCTTTGTAATATGATTAATTAATTTATCTAAAAAGTAATTTTCATCTCCATGAAACAAATATATTGGTGAATAGTTGCCATTTGATATTTCATTAATTAATTTATTATATTCTGTCATTATTTAAATTATGAAAAGACTTAATCTACCTATATTTAAATTTAAAATTAAAAAAGAAAAGAATAAAACTATCATTTTTGACGAAATTAGAAAGAAGTGGTTCAAATTGACACCTGAAGAGTGGGTCAGACAAAACTTTATTAAATATATTTTATCAAAGAACTATCCAAAATCATTAATAAATTGTGAAAAAACTTTCTACATTAATAAAGTTCTAAAAAGATATGACATAGTTGTATATGATTTATATGGTGAAATTGAAGTTTTGGTTGAGTGTAAATCATCAAATATTAAAATTAAAAATGAGCATTTTGATCAAGTTATGAGGTATAATTTGGAACTCAAAAGTAAAAATATTATTATCACAAATGGCATTAATCACTTCTTTTTTAAATATAATAAGCAGGAAAATTTATACAAGCAGGAAAACGATTTAATTATTTATAGACAATGAAAATAGGGATTGTAGTTATTAATTGGAATGGTATAAATCTTCTAAAGAAATATTTTAGAAGCATATATCAATATTCTGACAATTCAAATATTTATCTTATTGATAATTTTTCCTCAGACAACTCTGTATCATTTATAAAAAAAAATTATAAAAAAGTTAAAATTATTCCTCTAAATAAAAACTATGGTTTTGCTGAAGGTTATAATAAAGGGCTCAAATATGTTAAAGAAGATTATATATGTATTATTAATAATGACATAAAAGTATCTAAAGGATGGCTAAATCCCATTTTAGAAAAATTAAAAAAATTTCCAAATACAATTATTCAACCCAAAATACTAGATGCAAAAAAAAATAGTTATTTTGAATATGCTGGTGCAGCTGGAGGTTTTATTGATAAATATGGATTTCCTTATTGTAGAGGTAGAATTTTTAACACAATAGAAGAAGATAATAATCAATACAAAAACTCCAAAATATTTTGGGCATCAGGTGCATGTATGATACTATCAAAAAAAGTTTATGATGAAATTGGTGGTTTTGATAATAGATTTTTTGCACATATGGAGGAAATTGACTTTTGTTGGAGAGGTTTCAATCTTGGGTATTACTGCTATGCTATTAATTCCTCTAAAGTTTTCCATCAAGGTGCTGCTACAATTAAAAAGAATCAAACTAAGACATATCTTAATTATAGAAATTCACTAATGATG
>MDTG01084622.1_pt1 | contig 12670 bp, 12 predicted proteins | sample 811421 | NCBI WGS metagenome assembly MDTG01 (sample SAMN05326645, study PRJNA326480) | marine metagenome | isolation source: seawater | place: Pacific Ocean: South East | collected 2011 | reverse complement strand
GTCCCTGTTGCAAAAGCCTTCTGAGGGCTTTGCAGTAAAGAGGGTAACCAGCCTCTAGTTCGCCAATAGTCAACTTGGCAGTGGCCATTGTTTATTGCGAATCAACTATCAACTTAGACAATGATGGGGGCAATTAGCAAAGTGGAAAGATTCTATTAGTCATAAAGTTATTTTTATTTTTTTACCCTAGCCAGGCTATGCAATCTATCTCGATGTTCCCTCCTTTAGGAAGATTAGATACTTCAACGCATGCTCTTGCTGGACTAGGATTATTGTGAAAGGTCTCTGCATAAATTTGATTTACTTTCCCAAAATCATTCAAATTTGTTAAGTAGATTGTTGTTCGGATTACATTTGAATTCTTCCCCCCCGCAGCTTCGACCACTGCTATTAAATTTTTTAAAACTTGTCTAGTCTCCTCTTCTATATTTCCCTTTCCGATCATTTCACCTGTTGCAGGATCTAGAGCAATTTGTCCTGAGCAATACAACCAATTTTCTACTAGGACGGCTTGGTTGTAGGGCCCGACAGGTTTAGGAGCTTCTTTTGTTTCAATAGGTTTTACTGCTGAACTGTTCATGACTGATTTGGCTTCAGATTAGAAATATTGTAATCAGTTTAAAATTTAACATTTCCAATTATCTTTGTGTTCTCTAAGTATCGTAAATTCTTCTAAATTTTTCGCTTTTAAAAATAAATTTGTTTTTCTTTCTTCTGAGATCGTTGATGGGAGGCTAGGCAACCCTTTCTTAATTTTATTCTGAACAAGCCTTAATCTTTCGATAATAGAAATATCATTAGGCTCTAGGGATAGTGCCCACTTTAAGTTGTTTTCTGTATATTCATGAGCTGAGTATATTTTTGTATTTATAGGAAGAGAATTAAGATTATTTAAGCTCTCAAACATTTGAGTCGGCGTCCCTTCGAGCAGACGACCGCAACCTCCTCCAAATAGAGTGTCCCCAGGGAATAATATATTATATTTGGCATCTTTTTTGGTTACATAAAAAGCTATGTGATTGTTAGTGTGTCCATTAACCTCAATTACTTTTATCTCACTATCTAATAAATGGAAAGTATCATTATTTGCAACAGAGAAAGATTGGAAAGGGATCCTTTTAAGTTCTTTTTTTGATGCAATTACCTTCGCAGCAGGCCATTCTTTTATTAAGTCTTGTGTGCCACCAATATGGTCCTCATGATGGTGTGTTTGAAAAATGGCTTTTAATTGTAAGTTTTTTTTCAGAAGCCACTCCTTTACTGGCTTTGAAATAGAGGGGTCTACTACCACTGCATTGCAATTGTGTACCCACACCCATACGATATTGTCCTGTAAAACAGTAATTGGGTGAATAGTGAATTCGCTTTCTTTCTCTAACATTCTTAAATCAGGGACAGTAATAGGTAGAGTCAACTTCAATTGTTTTTGATATGTTTACCGTTGCATTAGCAAAAGGGGCCTTATTGCAGGAATCTGTATCAATGTTTTCGAATGTTGGACTTGATTTCTCTGCTGTTCTAGAAGACAGCAATCGTCAGCTGATGGTGCCATCAGTGTGTGGCCGAGCTAAAGCCCTTTTGGTACGCAATAGCGATGTACCTGTTTACGTGGCTTATGGTCAAGCGCAACTAGGTATTGTGGGTTTTGATGTTTTACAAGAGCAGTCTTTGAAAGTTGCAAACTTGGTAGATCTTGGATTTGGAGCATGTCACATGTCCGTTGCAGTTAAATCTAGTAGTGGTTATTTGAGTGTCTCTGATTTGCCACCAAATTGTCGAGTTGCAAGTAAGTTTACAAATTGCGCAAAGAAATTTTTTGACCAAATTGATTTGCCCGTTCAATTGGTTCACTTGAGTGGATCTGTTGAACTTGGACCTATTACAGGTATGGCTGAAGCGATTGTCGATTTGGTCGCAACAGGTCGTACTCTTAGAGATAATGGTCTTGTAGAAATTGAAGAACTTTTCAAATCAAGCGCTCGTCTTGTTGGTCACCCACTCTCTTTAAGGTTAGATGGGGGTAACCTCGAAGAAATTATTGATTCAATTCAAACCCAATCTCTGATCAAGCAATCTCCTGATGGCAAAAAATGATTTTCGAAGAGTTAAGAAACTTGGAAGATATTTAAAAACAGAGAAAAAACGTTTAATTTTTATACTCTTTATCTTAATACCTGTTGCATTGGCAGGAGCTATTCAGCCTCTTCTGGTTGGGCAAGCTATTTCTATTTTAAGAGGTGAGAATACTCTCTCATATTTTGATAACTTATCTAATGAATTATCAATCAGGTTAATAATATCAACACTATTTATAACAGTCCTTCTTAGACTGGGACTTCAGGGTTTTCAATCGTACAATATCCAGGCTGTTGGCCAAAGATTAACTGCTCGGATAAGGAACGATTTGTTTTCTCACTCCATGGCTTTGTCATTACGTTTCCATGACAGAATGCCTGTTGGTAAATTATTAACAAGATTGACAAGTGATGTTGATGCATTGTCAGAAGTTTTTGGCAGTGGCGCTGTTGGAGTACTTGCTGATTTCGTAAGCCTTGTAGTTATTTCAATAACGATGATATTAATTGAATGGAGATTAGGTTTACTTCTTTTATTTATTCAAATACCAGTTACCTTATTTATACTTTGGTTGCAAAAACGTTATCGAAAACAAAACTATAAGGTTAGAGAGGAACTTTCTGAATTGAATTCAAATTTCCAGGAAAACCTTCAAGGCCTCGAAGTTGTCCAAATGTTTAGAAGGCAAACTTTTAATGGTCAGAACTTTTATAAAACTGGAATAAATTACAAAAATGCAGTAAATGGCACCATCTTTTATGACAGTAGTATTTCAGCCTTTATTGAATGGGTTTCACTGGCTGCAGTTGCGTTAGTTATTTCTTTGGGTGGTTATATGGTTACCGCTGGAGTTATGGGCCTGGGAACATTAACAACATTTATTTTATATTCACAAAGACTATTTGAACCATTAAGGCAATTAGCTGAGCGTTTTACTCAAATACAGGGAGGTTTGACAGCCGTCGAGAGAATTAGTGAATTGCTTGAGAGGAAAATTGAGATTTATGATCAACCTGCCACGAAACCAGAAAAGAAAAGAATAAATAATCTGATCAAAAATGGTTTTGGTGAAGTCTTCTTTGAGAATGTAAGTTTTTTTTATAGAGAAGATGAACCAATAATAAAAGATCTAACTTTTAAAATAAAAGCAGGTGAACATGTTGCTCTAGTTGGTCCAACTGGTTCAGGGAAAACAACTCTTATTAGATTATTATGTAGACTTTATGAGCCTCAAAAAGGAAATATTTATATTGATGGTCAGAATATTAAAAATATACCCATCCAGTTATTAAGAAAACAACTTGGAGTTGTTCTCCAAGACACTTTTCTCTTTAGTGGTAATGTTGCAGACAATCTTCGTCTTGACTCTAAAATAGATAATGAACATCTAAAAGATATCTGCAGAGAATTAGGTTTAGATAGCTTGCTAGCTAAGTTGCCAAATGGACTAGAAACTTATATTAGAGAAAGAGGAGGAAATCTCTCCTCAGGTGAAAAACAACTTCTATCTATCGCAAGAGTTGCTATTAGAGATCCAAAAGTATTAATTATGGACGAAGCTACTGCTTTCATGGATCCCTCAACTGAGGCAACTTTGCAAAAAGATCTTGATAGATTATTAGATCAAAGGACAGCACTTGTAATTGCCCACAGATTGGCAACAATAGAATCCTCGGACAGAATACTCGTTATGCGAAAAGGAAGGTTAATAGAGCAGGGAAGTCATAGTGAATTGAGGTCTTTAGGTGGACTTTATTCTCAGCTTGCTGATTTGCAAGAAAAAGGACTTACAACAATTTAAATTTATTATTTATGATTAATTTAGGACTAAATAAATCACTTATGCCAGGATGGAAAAATCAAAATTTTCTTAATGATGAAACTTTAAAAACCATATATGGGAAAAAAGCTTTACAGTACTTTAATAAAGACAATTCATCTCAATTCGTTTTTAGTGATACTAAATCATTTGATTTGATTGAGCTTGAACAACTTCTGCAAGCTGTTGGTTGGGGAAGGAGGCCACTCAGGAGAGTAAAGAGAGCTCTAGACAATAGTTTGCTTAAAGTTGGTTTATGGAAGCATGATCCTAAATTTCCAAGATTAATTGGATTTGCAAGATGCACTGGTGATGGAGTTATTGATGCAACTATATGGGACGTGGCTATTAATCCTGTTTATCAAGGTTATGGATTAGGAAAACAGCTCATGTCATATTTAATGAAGAGTTTAAAAAGAGAGGGTATAACTAGAGTAACTTTATTTGCTGATTCTGATGTTATTGAATTTTATAAGAGACAGGGTTGGCTTTTAGAGCCAAAAGGTAATAAATGTGCTTTTTGGTATTCAAATTGATTGAATACATTAGAAAGATAAATTATGAATAGTATTCTTTTGACAAATTATCTACATTGCAGCCCTTTCTCCATTTAGCTCTTAATCTTGCATTAGTAATAGCACGTCTAATTATATTTGATTTCCCCCACTTTTTGTCATCTGTATAAATGCTTGAGCCAATACGCTTCACCTTTTGACTCTTAGTTATCCTTGTTATTAAATCAAGATCTTCCATTATTTTTAAGGGAGAAAAGCCACCTGATTGATGATAAAGTTCTTTGTGTAATAGTAGGCCCTGATCGCCATAAGGTCTTTGAAAAAAATAACTTCTTAATGCTACTGCTACTTCTAAAATTCTAAATTCTAATTTATGATTTTTTATTCTAAAGTCAAAGTACCATGCATAATTCTTTGATCTTTTTTTATTTAATATTTTCAACAAATTCTTAAACCATTTCTTCTCCAATCTACTATCAGCATGAAGAAATAAAAGCCAGTCACATTTAGCCTCTAAGGCTCCAATACTTAATTGATATCCTCTATTCTTCTGAGAACTTTTTATGACATTTACCCCTTGTATTTGTGCAATTGAAATGGTTAAATCTTTACTTCCTCCATCAACAATTGTTAATTCAAAATCATAAGGCCACGCATTTAAATCAGCTAAGAGGAGAGGTAGGTGTTTTGCTTCATTCAAAGTTGGTATGATGATGCTGAGAGTTGGAAACTTTTGTAATCTAGCCATGCTGATAGATCACTAATATTATCAAGATCATTTTTGGTTTGGAGGAGTTGGTAGTCAATTCGATTTAAGTTGGCTAATCGGATTGTTTCTTGAAGAACCTCATCTGTGCCCCAACATATACCAGAAAATGGCCATGTTAATAAAGGGTTTATGAGTTTATTTGATAACCCTATAAGCCAGTATCCTCCATCAATAGAAGGACCTAAAACCATTTCTTTTTTATTAAGTATGTGTAGTGCTTGGATTAGGTCATAATGTGAAATTGATGGTAAATCAGTTCCAATCAATAAAACCGAATTTGGTGCTTGGTTACTGTTGCTTTTTCCCGAATAAGTTTTTAAAAATTGTTTTTTCATTTTTGTTCCTAAATTTCCATGTCCTTGAGTCGAAACTGTTTTGATTTTATTTGCTAATGCCCATCTTTTAGCAGCTTGAATACCAATTCCATCAATAGCAATTCTTACATCCGCGAGCCCATGGCTTTGAATCCTTTGGGCTACATTAATTGTATGTATTGTAAGTTTTTCTTGGATTTTTGCTGCATTATGTGCTCCTATTTCCTTAGATAAACGACTTTTACATCTATAGATTGAATGCCATCTTGTCATCAAAACTATAGTTGATTTGTTTTTCTTTTTTAATTCTTTCTTCTTATGTTTTGTCGTTTCTCTTGGATCCATTTTTATTGATTTCAGATCACTCACCTTGTTTTGATTCTAAGTTACTAATGGTTGCATCAGATTAATTTTTGTTCTGTAAAAAATAAATCTTCTTAAGCAGTCATTTCCTTAGACCATTGCTGCCATTGCTTTTTTGAGTATGAATATTCGATTTCTACAACTGGATTCCCAAATTTAATAATGACCAATTTGTTTTTTTTGCCTAGATTCATATTCCATTAGGTAATGCCGGTGCAATCTCGGAATGAGCTATGGACGAAGGTTCAGAAATTACTACAACAGAATTTAAGTAAGCCTTCATACGAAACATGGATTCGACCCGCTGAATTCTTTGATTACAAAGATGGCTGTTTGATTCTGGTGGCTCCAAATAGTTTCTCAAGTGATTGGCTGAGAAAGAATTATTCTCATAAAATTCAAGAGATTGCAACAGAGGTCTGTGGGCATGAAGTTCAAGTGCAAATCAAAGTTAAGGAAGAATTTTCTTTAAACAAAAGCAATAAGAAAAAGACTTTTTCAAATATTGAGCATAAAAAATCTTTTGTCTCTACAAATAATTTAGATGATAAATCCAAGCAAGCTCCAATAAAAAAAAAATTGCCGGGTTTAAATCTTCGGTATGTTTTTAATAGATTTGTTGTTGGTCCCAATAGTCGAATGGCTCATGCTGCGGCTATGGCAGTAGCCGAGGCACCCGGAAGAGAGTTTAATCCATTGTTTATTTGTGGAGGGGTTGGGTTAGGTAAAACTCATCTCATGCAATCTATTGGCCATTACAGATTAGAAATTGATCCTGAAGCTAAGGTTGCATATGTGTCTACTGAGACTTTTACAAATGATTTGATAGTTGCTATCAGGAAAGATGGAATGCAAGCATTCAGAAATAGGTATAGGGAAGCAGATTTAATATTGGTTGATGATATTCAATTTATTGAGGGTAAAGAATATACACAAGAAGAATTCTTTCACACTTTTAATGCTTTGCACGAGGCGGGTAGACAAATTGTTCTTACAAGTGACAGGCCTCCAAGCCAAATACCTCGTTTGCAAGAACGATTGATTTCAAGATTCCAAATGGGATTAATAGCAGACATTCAAGCACCTGATTTAGAGACGAGAATGGCAATATTACAAAAAAAAGCTGAGCATGAACGGATGCGACTACCAAGAGATTTGATTCAGTTTATTGCTGGAAGATTCACTTCTAATATTAGAGAGTTAGAGGGAGCGTTTACTCGTGCTGTTGCTTTCTCTTCAATAACTGGTTTACCTATGACAGTCGAATCAGTTGCACCCATGCTTGATCCGACAGGGCAAGGAGTTGAAGTTAAACCTAAACAAGTAATGGAGAAAGTAGCGGAAGTCTTTGGTGTCACGGAAGAAGAAATGCTCAGTGCAAGTAGACGTAGGCCAGTAAGTCAGGCCAGGCAGGTTGGCATGTATCTAATGCGCCATGGCACAGATTTAAGTCTTCCTCGTATCGGAGAATCTTTTGGAGGGAAAGATCACACAACGGTTATGTATGCAATTGAACAAGTGGAAAAGAAATTATCGACTGAGCCACATTTGGCAAGTCAAGTCCAAAAAGTAAAGGATCTTCTTCAAATCGATTCACGTAAACGTCGTTGAATTAAATTCTTTATAAGAAGAAATAATTTAAATACTTAATTAAATTGTTTTGGATTCTGGTCTAATCTATTTCTTGTAGACATTTCAGGACCTTGATTATTGCCATCAATACTTGCTGTCTGTTCAAGAGCTTGTCTCAAAAATCGTCCAGATAATAAAGGCATATCTCTTGGAACTGAAATTCTATCTCGGAGGTAGCGTAATGCAGATGCACTCTTTTTCTCTGGAGAGCAGCAATTTTTTGAAATCATATAAGTCAAAGCAGCTCTAAGTGGCTGATCAAATAAATTATTTGGCATTGGGTTAACTTCAATGATTTTTTCTTTATGCTTGATAACTCTCTCTAAGGCAATTGATTTAAACTTTTTTTCTGAGTTTGTATCTATTTTTAAGTCTGCTAGTTCAAGTATTCCTAATCCAGAACCTGTATCAATTTTTTGAGCAAATAATTCTTGTTTTGAATTCGAATAACTAAAGCAACCTCCCATTTGCGGCGGCAGATCATGAGCATGGGTATGGAAATCTCCTTGAGTGCCTCTATATTCATCAAGTTGTTCAAGATTTTTAAGCCATTTATTTATGAAAGGATGCTCTTCTCTTAATGAATATCCTTTGTAATAAGCCAATGAAGCATTCATTCTCTCAACATATGGGATAAAGACAATATCTGCTGATCCAGGCATTTCACCATTCTCTGTTGCGACGGGAGTGAGCCATCCCGAAGCATTTTTTTGCAGTTCTTTTTCAAATTTTCTTGCAACATTTTTAAAATGTTCTCTCTTTTTTTCTTCTTGGGCTTGGAATAAAGAGTTACGACAAAGCCAATTACACCATGATGAGAATAATTCTCTTTCAAGTCTTCTATGTTCTCTTACTTTCGGCTCAATTAGTGATTTTCCCAAAGGACCAAACTTTTTCTCTAAAACAAATAGGATTTCATCACTTTCGGTGATTACATAATTTTGAATTTCTATTGCAGGCAGCATTCCTGATGGTATCTTTTCTAAATACCATCTTTCTTTGTCTCCATAGCAGCGCATAGTTACTTTTTTTATGCGGTATGGAATTCTCTTAAGCTCTAACCAAAGCCAAACTTTTTGGCAATAAGGACACCACGCGTGATTGTCTCTGTAAAGAGTAACTATTGCCTCAGACTCATTTTTATTAAATAGACGTAGTGAAGAATAGGAATTATTAGTACCATTGATTCGATCAACTGGATCAGCCGCATATGTTGCTAATTCTTCCCAACTCATTGCATTTCTGGTTGGATTCATTTATTTCAGCGAGAATAGGAAAATAATACTAGGTAGCGAAATTGAAAAGATCATTTGATTTAATTGTTCTTGGTGCAGGATCAGGTGGATTAGCAGCTGCTAAGAAAGCTGCTAGTTATGGGGCCTCTGTGGCAATAATAGAGGGTGATCTTGTGGGAGGGACATGTGTCATTAGAGGTTGTGTCCCTAAAAAATTATTAGTTTACGGCTCTTCTTTATTAGAAAGTATCTCCTGTGCTGCATCGTATGGTGTTGATTTTGAAAATTTAAAGGTTAACTCGGAGACTTTATTGACACACGTTCGGAACGAAGTTACTAGGCTGAATAAATTACACGAAAGTTTTCTAAAAAAAGCTAATGTTGAGCTTTTTAGAGGATGGGGTGAGTTTAAAAATCCAAATTGTGTTGTTATCAGAAACAGAAAAAATGGAGAGATTTTAAATGAACTTAATGGAGAAAAAATACTAATTGCAGCAGGAGGTAGGCCTAAAATACCCGATATTAAAGGGGCTTCTTTAGGTTGGACAAGTGATGATATGTTTCTTCTTAAAAGCTTTCCGAGTAAGATTACAATTATTGGAGCAGGATACATTGCCTGCGAATTTGCATGCATATTGCATGGCTTAGGTGTTGAAGTTACTCAGTTGGTTAGAGGGGAACACATTTTAAGAGGATTTGATCTTGAACTTTCTTCTGCACTAACGGAGGAAATGAAAAATAAAGGAATAAAATTAAGATTTAATGAGAATGTCTCATCCATAAACGGAGTTCCTGGATCTTTGACTATTAAAACTAGTACAGATAATGAAATTGAATCTAATGGATTGCTTTTCGCTACTGGAAGAGAGCCATATATAGAAGGGTTGAAGTTAGATCAAGCGGGTGTAGAAATCATTGATAAAAGGATCAAAGTTGATAGTGAGGGTAAAACTAATATTCCTAATATATTTGCAATTGGAGATGTAACTAATAAGATTAATTTGACGCCTGTAGCAATAGATGAGGGTAGAACTTTCGCTGATAGAAACTATAGTGCTTCAGATCGTCTAGTAAATTATGATTTGGTTCCATATGCTGTATTTAGCCAACCGGAAATAGCTTCAATTGGCATGACTGAGGAAAAGGCTTGTGAATCTATTGGTATTGACAATATTAAAATATATAGATCGACTTTTAGGCCTTTATCTAAAGCAATCCCAAAGACAGGTCCAAAATGTATCCTCAAGCTAATAGTTGATAAAAAAAATGACAAAGTTTTGGGTTGTCACATGATAGGTGAAAATGCAGCTGAAATTATTCAGATGGCATCAATAGCACTAATTCTTGGTGCTGAAAAATCCGATTTTGACAAAACAATGGCTTTGCACCCTACAATTGCTGAGGAATTTGTGACAATGAAATAATTAATTAAAAATATCAATGTTAAGAATTTTTTTTAAGTCTTAACCAATAAGAAATAGTCTTATATATGATTATTATTGTTGAAAATGTAATAGCAAAAAAAACTATTTGTTGAAATATTGAATGTAAACCAGGTATGGTGAGAGGTATTATTTTGTCTGCAAGATAAAGAAAATATAACGCTAATAAAACACCACCTTCGCCTCTACTTATTATTCCTTTAGTCCAAAAAATAGGCATGCAAGCGAGTGTTGTCATTACCATGATAGGAATATCCTTTGTGATCAGGAAGTTCTCAACAACCAAGCCATTTTCCCCAGACAATAGGGAACAACTACCCAAAACTAGTAATTGATTTAGTAGACAACTCCCTATTACGTTACCGATTGCCAAGTCAGTTTGTCCACGAATAGCTGCAACTATTGAAGTAATCAACTCAGGTAAAGAGGTGCCAAGAGAAACTATTGTTAATCCAATGATTGCTTCACTTACTCCAAGCAATCCCGCAATTGTAGATGCACCCTCTACTAAAAGTCTGGAACCAAATGTAAGTAGGAAAATACCACCTACTAATTTTACAATTGCATTTAATAAACTTGTTGAGTCTTTTTCTATATTAATTTCTGGTTCCGCTTCTTGAGTCCTTAAGGGCTCTTCCCTTGCTGTGCGTATTTCCCAAATGGTATTAATTATCAAAGCAACTATCAAAGCTACTCCAAATTGCCAAGTGATAAATTCTGAAGAGGCCATACCCCAAACAGCAGTTGATACCCCTAAAAGTAATGGAATATCTCTTCTAACAAGACGACTTTCTACTCTTAATGGCCGCAGTAGAGCGCTGCCACCAAGAACCACCATTACATTAAAAATATTGCTTCCGACAATGTTGCTTAAAGCAAGACTATCAGATCCAGTAATAGAGGAATTTACACTTACAAAAAGTTCAGGCGCGCTTGTCCCAAGAGATACTATGGTTAAACCAATTACCAGTTGAGGGATGCCAAGAATTAAGGCTAGAGCAACAGATCCCTGAATGAAAAACTCACCACCACAAAAGAGTAAAAGTATCCCAGCAACAAGCTCTATTAATGACAATGATAATGCAGTCATAATTGGTAAATTTATTGAGAAACTAGAAAAGTGAATTAATTTATATTATTTCTGTTTGGTACTATCTTAATATCTTAGTCCTTTGACTGATACTTGAAGACTTATATATCATTTTTACTTAGGATATACATGCAAAAGCTTTAATCCTGTGATTACCTCTGTTAAGCAAGTCTCAATATTAAAGCCGGATGATTGGCATTTGCATTTGAGGGATGGAAAGATTCTTGAAGGCATTTTAAGGCATACAGCAAATGTGTTTTCCCGTGCAATTATAATGCCTAATCTTAATCCACCAATAACAACTTTAAATCAAGCAAAAGCTTATAAAAGAAATATTATCCAGTCGACACCTAAGGGGATTTCTTTTACACCGTTGATGACAGCTTATCTGACTGATGACATGTCTTCTGATCTTCTGGAGAGAGGTTTTAGTGAAGGCGTTTTTCATGGCGCAAAACTTTATCCAGTTAATGTGACAACTAATTCTTCTTATGGGGTCACGGATTTGAGTAAAATCGACAATTTATTTGAGACGATGGAGAAAATAGGTATGCCATTACTTATTCATGGCGAGGTAAGCGATTTTGATGTTGATGTTTTTGATAGAGAGGCTGTCTTTATAGAGCGTCATTTGGATCCATTATTGAAAAGGTTCCCATCTCTTAAAGTTGTTTTGGAACACATCACGACAATAGATGCAATTGATTTTGTTGAGAATAGTAAATTTGATATCGCAGCTACAATTACACCTCATCATTTACATATCAATCGAAATGCAATGTTCAATGGTGGATTACGTAGTGATTTTTATTGCTTACCCACAGCAAAACGTGAAATACACCGTATCGCCTTAAGGCATGCGGCTACTAGTGGTAAGTCTTGCTTTTTCCTTGGGACTGATTCGGCACCTCATGTCCGTAGATTTAAGGAAAGTTCATGTGGATGTGCAGGAATATTTAATGCTCCTTTTGCTTTGCAAAGTTATTTAAAGGTTTTTGAAGAAGAGCATGCCTTAGAGAAATTTGAAGCTTTTGCAAGTATTAATGGGGCAAAATTTTATGGATTACCTATTAATAGTCAGAGAATAACTTTGGTTAAAAAAGATGTTTTTGTACCAGAAATGATTGACGTTGGATTAGATGGCGATCCAAATGATTTTGTTAAGCCATTTCATTCCGGAGAAACGCTTAGCTGGTCGATACAAATTGATTAAAGAAATCCTTGAATTGATCCTGCAACTTTTATGAAGTGTGGTGTGTCTTACGGGTACTGATTTAAGGACATTGGTTTACGCTACTATGAGTGTGAAGTATAGTGAATTTACTTTGAATAGCGAGAACCCTTGCTATTACTAGGGAGTGTGGCGGAATTGGTAGACGCACCAGACTTAAAATCTGTTGGCCGCTTTTTGGCCG
>MDTG01329260.1_pt1 | contig 12671 bp, 11 predicted proteins | sample 811421 | NCBI WGS metagenome assembly MDTG01 (sample SAMN05326645, study PRJNA326480) | marine metagenome | isolation source: seawater | place: Pacific Ocean: South East | collected 2011 | reverse complement strand
TTTGTTCCATAAGATAAAATATAGCTATAAAACCAGTCATTCAACACGACCTTATATTTTATACAATAGTCACCATCTTCGTTGACTGCTATACTTTCTTTTTCAAACTCTTGATAAATTCTATCTTTCATTTTTTTATCAATCAATAACTTAATTTCAATCTTCCCCTTATTAACATGAAAAGGCAAATCAATTTTAGGGGTTTTATATAGTGCTCTGACAAAACTTTCATTAATTATGCTTACATCGTTTATTCTAAGGATATTAAATATCCTATAATCATTCTGTGACTCACAAAAGGCACTTAAATACCATTCTTTTTGCTTAAATAAGAGTTTTAACGGTAATATGATCCTTTTGCTTTTATTATTTGAAATATCACAGTAAGATATCTTTAACTTCTGTCCATTAATCAGTGCATTTTTGATATCCTTAAATATTTGTTGTAAATTCCCGTCACTATCCCAATATGCAAAGTCAATTTCTATTAAACTATCATAAGATCTATTAAACATATTTTTTAGTTTTGTTAATGTAATGTCTATATCAACATAGTTTAAATCTTTTAGGGCTTGTAAGCTCATTATCATACTATCTTGTTCTTCTTGAGTTACTAATGATTTGTCTATTTTGTAGTCATCTAAAATACTTATACCTCCATTTTTACCCTTTGTTGTGATAATTGGTATCTGTGCTATGGTTAAAGTGTCGATATCTCTATAGATTGTTTTAGTTGAAACATCAAAAATATCTGCCAGTTCTTTTGCAGTACATGTTTTTTTATGTACTAAAAGATCTACTATTTTAAGTAACCTATCTATTTGCATATTCATCACTCCAAAACATTCTATTTATTAAAGAGCACATTTTAATCAAAGATGTACGAAACTGATCGTACTCCTGATTAATGCCTAATTTTATAAAGTATAACTAGATTTTTCATAATTATAGCATGGGTAATAAGACAACAGTATGTCTCATTTTAAAAATAAGTTTTAGATCCGAGAGAATATTATCACTGCGGCAAAATATAGGTATCAAACAATAATGATGTAACCATTTGACGTAGCTAAGATTGTTCTTTATTGCAAAATACAAGCTTAAGAGGGAATTAATATAAATATAAGAGAAAAAACATCTCTAATATTGAATAAAGTAATTTGTCAGGCTAGTACACATAAAACATAAAATAGTAAATAACTGTTTTGAAGTCCATGTTCTAACCTGACGCCTTATCCATTCAGACTTCATTCCTTAATGAAGTCTGCTACAATTATATTCGATATATCTTTTTCTCTCCCATTCCCCAAAAACTATCAACCTTTACAATATTATTATCCGGTCCCCTAATACAGCCTTCAAATGTTCCAAAAGGTCCTTCATAATCACAATACATATGCATAAGTTCAAATTTAATATTATTTTTTACCTTGGGATAGAAATTCAAATCAACCATACAATATTTATCCTTGATATGCCATACTTCTCTATCATCATAGTCTCTTTTAATTCTTATCGGTCCTAGGGCATTCATTTTTCCATTTATCCATAAACAATTTTCATTATATTTTTCCTGATTAACAACTTGATTATTAGTTAGATTGAATCCTGTCAATGTTCCATCCGGAAGATGTCCCATACCTGTGACCCAATTGTATTTTAAAGTTTTGGGATAATACCCTTTGTGATCATCTATAGTTGTAAAGGCATTGGATTTATCAAAGTTTATTTCTTCATTATCGATTCTTAATATACCCTTCACTGGCATTAGTGCTTTATGGGAATACAGGGGTCTATTTTTCCCTAATGGATGACATATAACTATGGGCTGAGTAATATGGAAGCATTCCAGCTTTAGATCAATTTCTGGATTATGAGAATTTTTACTATGCTTAGCTTCAATAAACACTCTGTTATTAAGAAGTCTATTTCTAATTTTTATACTTAAATCATCAGAAGTATATTTGCTCTGGCTATCACACATTCCGTTGCATATTTTTATTTTACATACTGGAACAAGTTTTTTTATGAGATATCTCCTCTTTTTTTCTATATCATATATAGATAAAAAAACTAATCCGATAACCTTTGTATTGTAAATAGCTCCCATCATGAAAATATTTTTATTGCCAGCTTGAAATGCCTGCCATTCCTTTAGGCGAAAGTTCTTGTATATTTTTGGAGCCGGTATTTCAAGTAGCCCTTCAACCGATAGTATGTTTATATTCTTTATAGGACCATTAAAGGTTCCAAAATTGCAAATCCCATTAGTAACTAAACTTTCAGGTGGGCTTAAAACCTCTCTTTCATAAATAGTCATGTTGCCACTCTCCCTAAAGAAGACTCTAGAATTTAGTAATAACTTCTTGAAGCAAAACTGATTCACTTATGGAGAGTTACTAGTAAAGCTTGATTTATAGATAGTCAAATATCCTTGGTTTACAAGAATTTTAGATATCTATAGATTAATAGCCTCACTGGAATCTCTTTATATAATATGTCCTAGGTAAAAGATGGGTTACCTAGGTATATACTTTTAAAAAGTATAAAAGCTTGATCCCAATCAGTTCTTAAGCTTGAGCTTTACCTAATGAAAAAGCAGTGATAACATTAATAATGTAAGAGTAAATAGGGGGGAATAGAAGATGAAGGAATATGAAGCTTTAACGCCAGAAGATAAAAGGAAAAGAATGTCCAATGTCGTAGCTGAAGCACTTAAAGCATATGATATCAATATAGCTAGTATAGAATACTTAGATACATGTACAAACATGTTTTTCAAAGTGAGTTCAATAGAAGGGAAACATTATGCGGCAAAGGTAGTGATGGATGATTGTATTGCTAAGGAAGACAATTTACTTGAAGCGTATTTACTTGAAGTAGTATCAAAAAGGTCAGATATCAGGATTCCCAAAGTAGTAAAGAATAGCTGCGGTGATAGTGTGGTAACAGTAGACGCCATATATACACCAGAAAAAAAGCGAGTTATGATTTATGAATGGTTTAACGGAATCGATGTGGATGGTACTGAAAATGAAGCATACTTTAAGGATATAGGTGAAGTTACTGCTAAGCTTCATAATGCACTTGAACACGCAAAGATTCCCAAGTTGTCACAAAAAAAGTGGGATAAAGTATTTTATTTTAAGGATGAAAGAGTTGTGTATAAAGATGAGTGTTATGCTTCTGTTTTAACAGATGATTACCATACTGTTATGGATAAAGCAACCACACACCTAAATGATGAATTACCTAAACTTTATGATAAGAATAAAGCCTTTTTAATTCACGGAGATTTGAATCCTTGGAATGTTAAAAGAGATGGAGATGAACTTGTTTTATTCGATTTTGAAGACAACATATATGGAACAGCATTACATGACTTAGCTATCATGCTTTATTACTATGAGTATTCCAATAGATTTGATTTTAATAAGGTTAAATCCTGGTACTTCGAAGGATATTCATCGGTAAGACCATTGCCGGATTTTACAGATAGGGAGCTAGATCAATTGATGACAGCCCGAAGAGTTAATTTTTTAAATTATATCTTACAAGTAGATGATTCTCCTTCAGAATATATTGCGCGAAGTCTCCCACGGGTGAAAAGCTATTTTGAAAAATATGGTATATAATTAACCAACTCATTCTAATTATGACACTCATGGTACATGTCTTTCATATCTTACCACTGTAATATAGTCTGCCATATATAGATAGTAGGAGATTTCAGATTCAAACAAGCTAGTAAACATCAATAGAACTTTGAGCTTTACTAGCTTGTATCTGATCACATATATATCAAAGCTGGTTTATGAAACTTATAATATCTCATTTTCATCAACTGGTGAATATAACCCATGGCAATTATTTAAAAATGCCCAGTAACAATCTCCGTATGACCAATGCCACCATTCAGTCGGATAATTTACAAAACCTACTTTTTCCATACAGTCTATAAGTATTTTCCTGTTTGCTTTAGCTGTATCGCTAATATAAGTAGAATACAGATATGTAAGATTTTCTGGTTCAGTAGGTACATCATTAAATTCCGTTCCCATGTCTACTTCAATTCCATCATTAACCAAAGTAATATCTATTGCCCCACCAGTTGGATGTCCAGCCATTTTAACAGGTGCTACGTATTTGCATGTTAATTCGTAAATTTCATCATCATTTTTTTTGTGGATGTTGAGTTTTATTGGCTCTGAACTCTTTGTTTTTATTCCTTGGGAGTATAAGTTTGCTATTGTATTATGACACGTGTCATGTTATCATTAAAGTGACACATGTCATTTTGATTAGGGGGCCAACTATGAATATTAAGGAAGAGAAATTGTTTATCAAAAACCTAAAAAAATATTCTGAGAATGCATTTTTTGCAGATGAAAATGCAGTTTGGGAAGGCTTTGAATACTTCACTACAGTTGAGTACAAAAAAAAAGATGGAGCAATAACAAGTCGTCCTAAGGCTTTAATTTCAAACAATAGTATTTTCGAACTGATTAAATTATTAAAGGCGTTTTCCAAGAGATTTCCAAGTGTACTCATGAACATAAAGCGAAATTTCACTGATATGGATGATTATTTGAGGTCACTAAAAAATAGCGAACCTGTTCTTACTACTTCTCAAGAATTAATTAATTCATATCCAAATCATACTATTTGGGAAGAATTGAAAAAATTCGCATGGGATAATCACAGGGTAGTAGTTAAGTTTACAAAGCTGCCTAAGGAATATATTTTTAAAGGAAAAGCCGTTCCATTTCAATATGCTTTAATTTTTGCACAAGAAATGAATAAAGAGGCTATAGAAAAAGCACCTAAGCTAGATGCTGGAATAGAAGTCGTTAGCGTGTATAATTCATTAGGAATAGCTGTAAATGTTATCGCAAATTGGTTGAGAACAAAGCATGGAATAGTCTGTATGGCAAATCACCCACTTGGAGGATTGGTAGATACAGCACCCTTAGGAAATAAAGCAGGACTTGGAGCAATTGGTAGACATGGCCTATTGATTACTGAAGAGTTCGGTCCTCGTTGTAGACTTGCTCCGATATTTCTAGATAAGCAAATTTTTGAGTTAACAGACTCTGATGAACATTCGTGGATTAGTGATTTTTGTTCAACTTGTGGTAACTGTGTAAAATCATGCCCTACTTCTGCAATATACTCTGATGCAAAGCTTTCAATAAAATACAATAATGACAGCATCAAGAACCGCTATGAATGTTATGATAGAGAAAAATGCTTTATTTCATTTTCAGCCACTATGGGATGCGGAGTATGCATAAGCGCCTGTCCATTTTCTAAAAACCCTAACATATATAGCAGACTAAAGGATAGATATAAAAATAACCAAGGAGATAAAAATGCCAAACAAAACATATTTTAATCTAAGTGAAGAAAAACAAAGTAGAGTCTATAACGCACTCCTTAATGAGTTTACTAATAACACTCTTGAAAATGTTTCTATAAAACGGATTGTTACTGACGCTGAAATACCAAGAGGTAGCTTTTATCAATATTTTACTGACAAGGAAGATGCTCTTAGATATTTGATTAAACTTTGTAAAAGTGGAGAAGAAGAAATACTAATAGATACCTTAGAACCTAATTTTGATTTGTTTAATTTACTGGAATATATATTTCATAGAGAAGTTCAAGTACTAAAGGGCAACGAAATATCTACACGCATGAAACTTCTCAACCAGATTTCAAAAAGTCAGCGCGCCACAGTCCTGTTCTATGAAGAACTAACTAATACTATACTGGGCCACGAAATGATCAATAATTTAATCATTAATACCAATTTCAGAGTTTTATCAGAAGATGAACAAGACATAGTATTGGAACTCTTGTTTTCTTCATTAAAAGAAGCTTTATTATCCATTATGCAGGCTAGAGAGAACTTGGCTTTAGCTGAGTCTAATTTTAAACTTAAACTTAAAATCATTAAGGCTGGAGTTGCTTCTATATTTTTTAATGACGTTCAATAACCGTCTCTACAAATTAACGTGTAACCAGCATCCACACAGACATAGGGATAGGGACTTGTCTGCTATTGAATAATCCATCTCTTTTACAAGACAAGTACCTGTCCCCCGCGTCGTTTTTTTATATTCAGTGATTATCAACCTACATTTCACTTCGATAATCAGTAATACTCATTCCGGTCCAAACTCTGAAGGCTCTAGATAATGATTTAGCATCAGAATAATTTATCAAAAATGCTATTTCGTCTAAAGTCATATCCATTTTCAAGTAACTTCGAACCATCAATTCTCTAGTATGATTCAGCTGCTCATTAAAACTGGTATCCTCATCCTTTAGTCTTCTTTGCAATGTTCTCTTACTAACTCCCAACTCGCGTGAAACTTTATCGGCATCACTTATCCCAGCTGGTAGAAGCTCAAATAGTGTTTTTCTGACTGTAGCTGAAAAGCTTTGATCCACTTCTATTTCTCTTAACCTTTGATTCAATTCACTCTCCAAATAATCCCACATTTTATTGTTTTCAGTAATGAAAGGTCTCTTTAAGTCTTCCTTACTAAATACAATCTCATTACCAAATTCATTTTTTATTGGATTTACACCAAAATATTCTATTGCATTTTCAGGATAATCACATTCACCTGAAACTTTAACAGGCTGGATACTTTCGTTACCTGTTCCTCTTCTTATAATGCTCAAGATACTGATTTGAGCATGTATGAACATCGTTATTGGTAGTGAACTGCCGTCATTATATGAATATGATATGATCAATCGATCATGACTATCAACGACATTCATTCTAATAGGAGCAATGATTTTCTTGTATTTAGCAATCCTGTTAATACAATTCATGCCATTATCTGCACATAATCCTGCAAAAAATTCAGGAATAAATGAGGCAACTGAATCCACCTTCGAGATCGCAACAATGAATTGACTGTCCATATGTCGATCCATTGCATTAACTAATCTCTTATACTGATCAGTTGTAAGTTGAAATTTGCTATCTTGTACAGTGCTTGATGAAATTCCAGCTTCTCTAAGAAGCAGTTCTAGACTAATTCCCATATTTTCAAACATTTTTGCACTGCCTTCATCAAAATTCAAGTTATAATACAAGTTCATCGCTCCAATCCATTTATTGTAATCCAACAAGTTTGTATGTTTTGCTCACTAGTTCCTTAGCAATTTTCATATCCTTTGCATGTGGATTAGGCGTTTCCAAAGGCCAACCGCCATCTTTACATTCCTTATCTCTATATAATACACTACTTTGACTAAAATATGCTCCTGAGTATTTTACAGCCTGGTCTGAAATCAAGCAATGTAATGATGTTTGTGCTGATTCCTCATTTGAATCAGTCATAGATCGAATAAATGGTGACATAATTGGACTAATAATTCTCATAAAAATATTTTCTTTACCAAAATTTGATCTTGCCCAACCGGGATGTACTGAAAATGCAGACACATTCGTCCCTTTAAGACGGTTGGATAACTCCAATGCATATAAAGCATTAGCCACCTTTGCTTCCGAATAAGCATTCATTGCATTGAATTCCCTTTTTTCATAGCTTAAATCATCTAAATGAACATAAGGTCTATTATCTGGTCTTCCTGCATGAACACATGAAGATAATAGAATAATCCTTGATGGCGCACTCTTCTTCAATATATCCAATAAAGATTCAGTTAAGAGAAAATGACCAAAATAGCTAACACCAATAGACATTTCAAAACCATCTTTAGTCCTTGTAACCTCTCTTCCCATCGAAACCATACCAGCATTACAATCTAAGCCATGTAATTGATCATAATTATTAAGGAATTTCTTAGCAAAATCTCTAACAGTATTTAAATCAGCAAGATCCAATCGCATAACATCAAAGCTGCCTTTCAGGTTCTTAAACTCTTCAGCAACTTTTTTACCCGTCTCTACTCTTCTACACGCCATAACAACGTGAGCACCTTGTTTTATCAGTTGCCGTGTTGTTTCGAGTCCTACACCAGAATTAGCTCCCGTTACAATATACGTCTTCCCAGATAGATCCTTATTTTTTGTCGCATCATCAATCCATAACTTTCTTCTTGCCATTTTAACACCTCCAAGATTTTATACTATTTTCTATATCCATATTTTCCAATTTTCATTAACGTTATAACTTCTTTACTATGATAACTTAAGTATACCAGACCCTGAAAATAGTATAACTCCAAAACATGCCAACTTGTCGTCAAATCACGCCAATAATTTGCAACTCAGAATTTAATGATATTTCTTCAAGAATCTATTCTTACTAAAAAAATTCTGAGCAAAACTCTCGCTCAGAACCTGAAATGCTATCCAGTATTGATTTATAATGCTAGTTTTAGCTTCAAAACCGTTTCGCCATGTGTTGTTTACGAAAATAAATCTTAAAAGACCTCCATTATTTATGGTACGGTCCAGCTCAACTTCTTTAACAGTAAACCTTCATCTGATTACTTCTCAATTACTAAAAGCTGAAAAATATCACCATTACATTGTTGAATTAGTATACTTTTTTAATTCAACTTTTCTACCCTGACCTCGTACCTGCGGCACATGTATACTTTTTTATCATTTCTCTACTATTCTTCCTACAATATTTTCTGTCAAAGGAATTGCTATATTAGCTAACGGAATGGATATTGCAACTCCGACCAATGAAGAGTTGATAAATGCTTTTAAAAAACCTGTAGTAAATCCTAGATTTATTGCTACCATAAAAAATGCAATCGGGACTGATATTAATACCGCAGCTATACATGAAAATACAATACCTTTATACTTTCTATTAATTTTCATCTGACAATTCTCCTTTAAAATTATTCTACGTTAACCCCTTATACTACTCTAAAAACAAAGCCTTACAGGTATAAGAAAATAAAAAACTCCCCTAGATATAGTCTTTATCATATTTAAAAAATTATTATTAACTTAAATATCTAAATAAACTAGGAAAGCTCAAATCAAGCTAATTGTCGGAATAAATTACACCACTTATGATCGACGCTTTACTATCTTTACAAATATTATATACATCTAGTACAATGAATTTCTTATACTTCAACGCTTAAAAGATATTGGTATCCCCTACTCTTGGAACTAGATAAACAAGTTAACTTAACTTGTTATACCAGTTTAAAGTTCTAGGACACTATGATAATTTAAGTTAAGTCGATATTATCAGTCTGCTCCAATGCTCTTAAGGACATCTCTTTTAATCCCAAGGATATTTCTTTAAGTTCATCGGTGGTCATATTAATAGATATGGTTTTATCCCAAGATTCTAAAGCATTATATATCCTTGGCTTTGCTAACAGCGCTTTTTGAGTTACGTAAAGCTTATAAGATCTTTTATCATCTTTATCTTTTAATCTCTTTATATAGCCCTTTTTCTCAAGTCTTTTTAAACTTCTTGCTGTGGCCGCCTTGTCAATATAGTAAATTGATGATAGTTCTTCTTGATTTAATTCACCATTTTCATATAGTTTTATTAAAAAAATATACTCTGAAGATGTTATATCTAAATCTTTTAGTTCGTTATTAATATAAACTTGAAATCGCCTGTATAGAATAGAAATCCATCTACCTAGTTCTTCATATACATTTTCCATATTTAATCACCCCTTTAAAGTATATATCAATATAGTTGACAAGTCAACTATATTGGAAAAATAAATGCTGAGATGCCTTTTATAGACAAGGTAGGGGTCAGACATAGGGACAGGGACTTATTGAATGATCAATTTCTTTTACAAGATAAATCCCTACCCCTGTCTCCTTTTATGTACACTTCTGTGCACTATAGAGACTTTTGTCAGAGTGGTGACTATTTTTAACCAGACCATAGGTAGTACCTTAAGCCAAAGTAATAACTACAAATAAGCTATTCCAATATTACCTGTAACTGGATTATTATAAATTTCGCATTCTACGTCGAAAACAAATTCAATATTCTTTTTTGTAAGCACATGCTTGGGTTTACCAGATGTTACTATTGAACCATTTTTAAGTAAATATAAATAATCACAATAGGCTCCAGCTAAGGTTAAATCATGTAATGCAGCTAAGGTTCCGATTTTTATTTGCTTTACGATTTTTATTATTTCTAGCTGATATCGAACATCTAAGTGATTAGTAGGCTCATCTAATATTAGAAATTTTGGTTCTTGAGCCATAACACGAGCTAATATAACTCTTTGTTTTTCTCCACCAGATAAAGTTAAAAAACTTCGATCTTTATAGGATAATAGATTTACTTTAGCAAGAGCATCTTCAACAATTTGATAGTCCTTTTTTGCTTCAGATTCTAAAAGCTTCTTATGGGGGGTTCTGCCCATCATAACCATTTGTTCCACTGTAAAGTCGAAACTAATTTCATTGAATTGGCCAACAACACCTAAATGTCTAGCAACCTTTCTAGACTTTTCTATTAATACATCCATATCCCCAAGTCTAACAAAGCCACTTTTTGGAGAGATGACTTTATAGATACTTTTTAGAAATGTTGATTTACCACAGCCATTCGGCCCTAGTATTCCAACGAATTGATGATCATTCACAAGAAGTGAAATATCTCGAACAATCTGTTTTTTTCCAATTTCTATAGAAATATTATCAACCTGTAGATTCAATTTTATTTCCCTCCAAATGCATATCCTTTTTTTATAAGCATGTACATAAACATTGGTGCCCCAATAATGGCAGTGACAACTCCTATAGGTAATTCTACCGTGGGTATAATAACACGAGCAAAAATATCAGCCCAAACAAGAAAAATTGCTCCAAATAAAATAGTTACTGGAAGCAGTCTTCTATGGTCCGAACCAATGACACTTCTTATAAGATGAGGAATGATCAATCCTACAAAACCTATCATTCCGCAAGAAGCAACCGTAATTCCTGTTAGAATGGCTGTGACTGTCATGTAAATTTTCCTATATTTACTTAAGTTTATTCCTAAAGTAACGGCAGCTTCATCCCCTAGTAACATCGTATTTAAGTTACGAGATTGAATCATAAAGAAAATTAAACCAATGATAATGGTTATAGATAAAAACGGTATTTCATTCCAGCGAGCACTTGCTAGACTTCCCATACTCCAAAATGTGATCGTACGAATACCCTCTGCGTTATTAGAAATATAAATAATAAAATTAGCAAAAGCAGAAAATAATGCATTGATCACCATACCCATTAATACTAGTTTTACCGATGTCATTTTACCACCCATACTAGAAAAAGTGAATACTAGAAAGCTTGCCGCTATAGCTCCAGCGAATGCACCCAATGCTAAACCAAATTGTGCAAATATAGTGCCTGTACCAAAGCCTACAAGCACTGCAAATGTTGCTCCTAATGTAGCGCCTGAAGAAATCCCTAAGATGTATGGATCAGCTAAAGGATTTTGCACAGTAGCCTGCATAATGGCACCACAAAGAGCTAGTCCAGCTCCGACAAGCATTGCCATTAAAACCCGTGGAAATCGTATGCTCCATATTATGTTAACGTTAGCTCCTGTTTGGATTTCTTCTAAGTTACCAATAGGGATACCAAACACCTTAAATATAATAATTCGAAATGACTGTGAAAGTGGGATGTCAACTTGACCAAGGGAAACACCAACCCCTATTGAAATTAATAGAATTACTACCATTATTATGCAAATACCATACAAAAACAATTTTGACTGGGTAAAACTTTTTTCATTTAGATTAAAATTCACCAAAACGTCCTCCAAATATGTTGCAATTTTTTTTTATATAAATTATAATAGCTAAGAATGATTATCATTGTCAAGTTGATCTTTCAAAATATAAAAATTATATTAAGGTGGTAGAGCTTATGAAGAAGATTTTCTATTTATCATTGTTGTTACTTCTATTTTTAACAGCAGTAGGTTGTTCAAACTCCAATGTAGAAACTAAAGAGCAGTCGAGTGCCACAGAAGAAACTGAGCAATCAAATACTAAAGAGCAGTCGAATACAGAACAAGAAGCTTCACCGGAAACAGCCAAGACTGAGTATCCATTAACAATTGACAACTATTTCACATCAGATGGATTTGCATATGAAACACATACTCAAACCTTTGAAGCTGCTCCAGAGAAAATTGTCGCTAATACACAAGGAATCGCTGAAATCTTAGTTCATCTAGGATTAACAGATAAGATCGTAGGTGTTGCGGCATTATATGGAGATACAGACCCTGAAATTGCTGATGAATTTGCAAGTCTTCCTGTTATCACAGAAGGATATGCTAGTAAAGAACTTGTTGTAGGACAAGACCCTGATATCGTAATGGGCCGTGGTGGTTTATTCCAAGATGCAGAGTGGGGTGTTGGAACAATTGATGCCTTAAATGAATTAGATATTAAAACCTTTGTTCAACATACTAGTTTAGAAGGTGGCATGCTTGACAGCTTATATAAAGATATTGAAGATATAGGTAAAATTTTTAATGTTCAGGAAGCCGCTACAGAATATATAGCTAAGCTAAAAGAACAGCAAGCATCCATTGAACAAAAGTCTAGTGAAAAACCATTAACATACGCATATGTACATAATTCAGGCGATGGTACTATTTCTCCAGATGCTGGAGGAAGCTATACATTTATTGCTGACACTCTAGAAAAGCTAAATTTAACTA
>MDTG01218137.1_pt1 | contig 12672 bp, 12 predicted proteins | sample 811421 | NCBI WGS metagenome assembly MDTG01 (sample SAMN05326645, study PRJNA326480) | marine metagenome | isolation source: seawater | place: Pacific Ocean: South East | collected 2011 | reverse complement strand
TCAACCCATTCCCCATTTATATAAAATTTAAGATGATCAGACATATTTATTCCTCACTAAAAATTGAATTTAATTATAACGGATGTTTTTTGATAATCACCAGTATTGATGCAATGGTTCTAGTATTTAAATACCGCTTACCTCTCGGGCATCTTTAAATGCTTGAATGGCTCTAAGACGAGATTCTTTCAAATCAAGAATAGGTTCTGGATAGTTAGTAGATAAAAAAAGATCGTCTTTTGGCTGATGGATCTGGGCCGCAGGAATATCTTTTAGTTCAGGAATAAATTTTTTGATAAATTCCCCCTCAGAATCAAAATTTTGGGATTGTGTAATAGGATTGAAGATTCTGAAGTAAGGCGCAGAATCTGTGCCAGTTGAGGAGCTCCACTGCCAACCTCCATTATTTGAAGAAAAATCTCCATCTATCAAGTGTTGCATAAAAAACTTTTCCCCTAATCTCCAATCATGCAGCATATTTTTAGTAAAAAACATTGCAACAACCATTCTTAATCGATTATGCATCCACCCTTCCTTAAGCATCTGTCTAATGCCAGCATCAACAATGGGGAATCCGGTTTTACCATTATAAAAAGCGTCAAGCTCATTATTAGAATGTCGCCACTTAATAGAATTTGTATAGTCTTGAAAAGGACGATTTTTACTCACTTTTGGAAATGAATGCATGATATTTCGATAAAACTCTCTCCAGACAATTTCATCAATCCACTTACAGATTCCTTTATTGCCCGATGTAAACTCAAAATTATTAAGCTTTAAACCCTCCAAGATACATCTTTTTGGAGACAGAACGCCAAGTGCAAGGTAAGGTGAAATTCTACTTGTTCCATCAACAATTGGAGAATTTCTTGAGGAGCTATAAGACTGAGCTTTTAATTGAAGAAAATTTTTAAGTTTCTCCTCAGCTGCACTCTCTCCAGCAGGCCAAAGATCAATATTTGCAGAATGCGTCTTAACAAATTTTAAGTTTGATAAATCTCCTTGAATTGAATAGGATTTTTTTAACTTTGATGGTTTAGCTATATCCAAAAAATTCATGTCAAAGTTCTCAATCCACCTTCTTTTAAATGGTGTAAAAACTGAAAAAGGTTTCCCTTGTCCTGTCTTGAGAAAACCTGGCTCATAAACAACTTGATCATTGAATGATGAAGATTTAATGCTAATTTTGTTCAAATTCTCTATTGAGGCTGCATCTCTATTAGCTTCATTCAACCCGAACTCATTATTCCAAAATACGTGATCTATTATTTGATCATCACAAAATGAAGATAAGTCTTTTGGTAAAGTTTTATAGGATTCAGTATTTATTGCAATTAGGGGAATACCTAAGTGCTCTAGTGAATCTTTCAACAAAATTAAATTGTTTATTAAAAATTCATGTTTAATATTTGATTCATTGTGTGCTTCCCATTGGGACTGAGAAAAGATATAGATCGCAAGCACTTCCTCATATTCTCTCAATGCAGCATTTAACGCTGGATTATCATCCAGCCTTAAATCAGTTCTAAACCAAACTAGTCCTTTTGCCATTGAATCCTTTCCTCAAGTTGATTGCATAATTTAGATAGGTGATTTTGAACATTTACAGAAGAGTTTTCTACCTCTTTGATTGAAAAATTTTTAATTGACTCTCTTGTAATTAAATTAAGATCTAAATATTTTTGAATATGGGCTTTGTACCTCAATGGAGAATGAATTCCACTAGGGAAAAGTGTCGTAACAGGCTTGCCACTACTGATGGACTCTGAAATCATCATAGCGCTATCTTCTGTAACAAATATATTTTTAGCAGAGCCAAATAAAGCAGATAAATTAAAATTTTTTGCTCCTTGATGAAACCATGCTGAATAATCTAACGGGATATTTTGTAACTCTGTTTTAATTTTTTTTTCTACCTCAGGATCACTTCTCCTTGATGTGACTATTGTAATTGGGAGGTTGGTGGCTTTATGTAATTGTTTGATCAAATTTATGAGATGTTGCCACTCATCTGCTTCATATGAATATCCAATGCCTTCTCCCCCTATCAAAAATAATAAATGGTCACTTAGATCTTTTTCTTTAGCGGCATAATCACAAGTTTGCGGTGAGTAAAGACTAGGTGTTATAGAGGCAATAATATTAGATGAATCCTCATAATATCTTTCAACCGTTACAAGAGCATTAAATAAAGAAGAATGTAATCCTCGAGGAGATCCAAGTTGGATGACTGGAATTTTACTTAATATCCTTAGAGCAGCGGTATAGGGAGCTGTTTTTCCACCAGCAGCAATAATTCGATCAAGTTCGCTAGTATTAATTTTTTTATAAAGAAAAGATATGATCTTTGCGGATAAGGAGCTCGGGAACCTCATCAAAAACTTTGAAAAAGCCGTTATAAAACCCCTTAAATAATGACTTCTGAATTGAAGGTCAGTAATTGTTGTTTCAAAAGAATGCTTGTTTGCAAGCAATGAGGCTACTCCTTTTGATTGGTTATAGTGTCCAGGTATTCCATCGCTAATAATAAGGATTTTTTTCATGCTTTAAGTATATTTTTCCTTATAAAGATGAATAATTTTATCATCTAGCATCATCTTCTCTGCCTTGATTATATCTTCTGGATTATCAACTCCAACTATAGGACTTGAAGAAAAAACGCCTTGAATGCAAAAATCATTTTCCAGGAATCTCATCATATCTATTGATTCTAGCTCCTCTAATTCTGTAGGTGGTAAGTTTGCATAATGTTTCAGAGCTTTGGTTGTAAAACCCATCATACCAAGCTGCCGGAAAGTTTTACTGCTATTAAAAGGAATATGTGATCTAGTGAAAAACTTTATATTTAATGAATTGTCTGTAACTACTTTTACAACGTTAGGATCTTCAAGATCATCATCAGTAATTTGAAAAATTAGATTTACTGCTTCAAGATCTTTCCCTGTAAAAGAGTCTTTTAAATTATTAATATCATCAGGAGATATTTGCGGCTCATCTCCTTGCAATAAAAGAATTAAATCGTAACTGTATCCCTGCTCAGCAAGAATATCTAAAGCTTCCTTAGCTCTTTCTATTGCTCTTTGGTGGCTATGACTTGTTAGGACAGAGGGAATATCATATGACTTACTCCAATCAAGAATTTCTGAGTCTGGCGAAGCGATAATTAAGTTATCACATGACCTGGAAAGCAATGCTCTTTCATAGCAATGAGCAAGCATAGGTATATCTAAAATTTTCTTTAGGGGCTTTTCAGGAAATCGAGATGAAGCCATTCTTGCAGGAATTATCCCTAAAGTCTTTGTCATTTATTTTATGAAGGGCAATCTGGCGCCAATATCTAACATTCGAATATCTACACTAAAAGCAACCATGTCATAGCCCTTAGCTTGTAGTATTTTGATTTGATCTGTTTCTGGCTCAACAAGATGATAACCACACTTAATATTTTCATTTTTTGCTGCAGATAAAATTATTGTTTCGGCTTCATTAAATGCTTCAGAATCAAATACCCCGGGATTATTAAGAGAAGCAGATAGATCGTATGGTCCAATAAAATAACCATTAATATTTTGAGAGAAAATTTCTTTACAATTTTTTAAACCTTTCATGGATTCAATTTGAGCATAAATCTCAACTTCATTTGCCTTATTTAAAATGTAATCTTGCTTCTGAAAGTTTTCACCGAAACCCTGAGCTCTTGCAAGACCCATGCCTCTTGAACCATTAGGAGGATAATGACATGCAGAAATAATTTTTTCTATTTGATTCAGTGTCTCTATCATTGGGGCCAGTATCCCCTTTGCCCCTGCATCAAGCACTCTTTTAATTTGAGCAGGATTATGATTAGATAGCCTTATAAATGGCTTAGATCCAGCTAAATCAATTATCCTAATAAGTTGCTCTGCTTGATTAATGTTAATACAGCTATGCTCAAGATCTATAACAATCCATTCATAACCTGCCTTAGCAAATATTTCAGCGATTGATTCATTTGGGAGGCTTTGCCAAGTACCGATTGAAAGATTGCTCATAAATTTGATGTTTTAATTAATATTAATATTATCATCTAATCCATTTATGGCAGCCATACCCATGGCATTAATTCCCTCAGTTGTGAGGCTTGATCTATGAGACGTACCAAAAAAGTTTGGTAATTGTAATAAGGGATTTTTAAATGCTGGCTCTTCCTCATAAACATCAAAACCAGCAAAAGCAGTCTGATTTTCAACTAGAAAATTATAAAGAGCTGCTTCATTAACTATTCCTCCTCGAGCAGTGTTGACAATACATACACTTGATTTTAGTTTGCTAAACTCAGGTGCAGCAATCAAATTAGCTGTTTCTTTACTTAGCGGAAGGTGAATGCTAAGAATATCGGATTCTGACAGAACTGAATCCAATGGGAATTGATGGACTAATTTAGGATTAAGATTTAAATCCATAGAAACATTATTTATGTCCTCATCAGAATAATCCCTTTCATCAAAAAAAATAATATTGCAATTAAATGGTTTAATAAGTGACGATAATTTTTGACCGATATTTCCAAATCCAAGCAGGCCAATAGTTTTACCAAAAAGCTCTGAGCCTTTTTTTTGAGACCAATTTCCATTAAGGATATCAATATTATTGTCTTGAATTTTTTTTAGTCCGATCAATATCAAGGTTAAGGCAAGCTCTGCAACGCTTTGCTTGTTCACGCCTGGGGTAAATCCAAGTTTAATTTTATATTTTTTGAGCAATTCTAAATCTAAGTTATTCAATCCAACGCCATATTTACTAATAACTTTGAGATTTGGTAGTTCAGAAAGCATGGAATCAGAAATAACTTCTATACCTATTATTGCTTTTGAGGCTGGTTTTAAAAAATTTACTAAATCCTTTCCTTCCAATGTTTTGCCTGTTTCATTAAGGATAATCGAAGAAAATAGATTTTTAAGTTTTCTAACTAAAAAGGCGTTTTTTGAAAAAGACCTCGAGGTAACTGCAACTGTATCTTTTGTATTCAATTATTCTTCGATATGATTGTTAGAAAATTGTGCATCTACCCTAAAATCTGATTGAAGATTGGTTATTGATGCTATGCCCCCTGCAGCACTAACAATGGCAGCTCCAGCTGCAATATCCCACAAGAAAATGCCGTTTTCTTGATAGGTTTCTGCTTTCCCTGCGGCCACATATACGGCTGCCATTGCAGCAGATCCAATCATTCTAATCTTTTTCCAGGCTTGAAAAGTAGATATTAATTGAATGAATTCATCATCAGAATAGTTTAACTTTGCTGGAATGCCAGTTACTAAAGTAGATTCATTTTTAAGTGATAGTGAAGAAACCTGAATTTCCTGATCATTGAGAAAAGCTTTAGATTCTTTATGCCCAAAATAAAGATCTCTATGATTAAAATCATAAATAACTCCTAAGACTGGTTTAAGGTCATGCATCAATGCAATTGAAACGCAGCTAATTGGTATGCCTCTTAAAAAATTTGAAGTCCCATCCAGGGGATCTATAACCCAAAAATATTCACCTAATTTTTCACTATGGCCAGTCTCCTCTCCCAGTATTGAGTAATTGCTGTGAGCTGAAATGTAATCTTTTATAGTATTTTCAGTATCAATATCAAGTTGCAACTTAAGATCTCGGCCTTCATTTAACAAAATTTTGAGCTCACTTCCGTAAGCTTTTAATAAAAAATCTCCAGCAAGCAATGCAGCTGACTTTGCAATTTGTAGGGGCTGATTCAAATCAAGCATTTATAAACCTCTTATAAATAGTATCAATGGATTCATTTTATCTTTAACTATAATATTTTTTTTTCCAAAGAGGGTCCGCTTTATAAATTTCCTCAACTAATCGCAAAGTTTCAATTGCGTCATCAATACTGCCCCTTTTGATTATTGAATTATTTTCTAAACAATTAGAAAAATATTTAATCTCATTATCCCATGAAACATCTTGATGGTATTCTGAAGTTGTCTCCATCGGTACTCCTTTATCCTTTTCTGGATTTGAAGAAATAATTTTGAGGGTTTCTTCTCCATAACTTTTAGATCCAGTTAATAAACCTCCAAGAACAAGAGAGCCTTTTTGCAGAGTAATTTCTAGATTAAACACGTGCCTCCATTGAGTGGCTGATGAATGAAGTTGAGCTACAACTCCATTTGTCGATTTCATCAATGCGTATGCATTATCTTCGACATCAAAATTCCAGAAGGCATTATCAATAAATGAAAAGATTTGAGAAAAACTTTCACCAGATAAATATCTTATTAAATCAAGCATATGTATGCCTTGATCAAGCAATATACCTCCACCAGATTCTTCTCTTTTGGTTCTCCAATCTGTTTGGTTGAAGTTAATCATTTGAGATTTTCCATACATACCTTTTAAATTAATGATTTTTCCTAAAGTATTGCTATCAATGATTGACTTTGCCTCCTCTACTGAAAGATGAAATCGATGGTTAAAGCCATACATTAACTTTGAATTAGAGTATTTGTTGTAAATTTCTTTAACCTCAATAAGCTCATCAAGTGTTTTAGCTGGAGGTTTTTCACAAAAAATATGAAGTCCATTTTTTAGGCTTAGTGAGACTGCATCTGAGGCAAATTTATTTGGCAAACTAATAAAAATAATATCGAGTTTAGCCTTGGAAATAAGGTCACGATAATCATCAAATATATCTATTTCAGTAGGGATATTTTTCTGTGCTTGAGGGTTAACCTCTGAAATTGCTACAACTTTATAAGGTGTATTTTTTTCAATTGAGGCATGTCTAGTTTTTCCAACAACGCCATAGCCGGCGATCCCAACTTTCATTTCTAATTTTGGTAGGTTACCTTATATATAACGTTTGCTTTATCATCAGAAATTAACATGCTTCCATCATTTCTAACCAAGGGAGCTGATGGTCTTCCAAGAACTTTTCCATTATTAAGCCAGCCAGTAATAAAATCGCTTGACTGTTTTACACTACCGTCACTATTTATTTCAACTCTTATAACTTTATAGCCAACTTTTTCTGATCTATTCCATGATCCATGCAAAACAATAAATAAATTATTTTTCATTATTGAGGGAAACATATCACCGTTATAAAAACTTATGCCTGTTGGTGCCACATGGGCCCCAAGCTCTAAGATTGGATCAATAAAATCATACCCTGGATTAATGTGACCGAATTCTGGGTCAATAACATCAGATGCATGCTTAAATGGATATCCAAAAAACTGTCCATCAAAATCCACTCTATTTAATTCGCAAGACGGTGAATCATCTCCAAGCCAGTCTCTTCCATTATCAGTAAAAAAAAGCTGTCTGCTGATAGGGTGAAAATCAAAACCAACACTATTTCTGACTCCTTTGGCTACATAATCTAGTTCACCATCTTTAAATTTTAAAATTGAAGCATATTGAGGATTTTTTGATAAACAAATATTGCATGGGGCTCCAATATTAAAATATATGCCTCCTTCTTCATCATGCTTCAACCATTTCCAGCCATGCCAAGTATCATCTGGTAAATTATCTAGTACAAGAATTTTTTCTGGAAAAGTTGAGTCTATATTTTTGTAATTACTAACCCATTGTTCAATATTTTCAATTTTCCAAATTTTATTGATCTCTGAGAAATACAAATCTTCATTGTAAAGACTAATGCCTGTTGAATATTTCAGATCCTTTGCAAGAATAATTTTTAAATCAGCTTGTCCATTGTTATCAGAATCAATTAAAGCTAATATTTGACCACTCCTTTCTCCAACAAAAATTGTGCCATTTTTACCCTCAGCCATTTGTCTGGGACTATCTAAATCATTTGCAAATACTGCAATATTGAAACCATCTTGTATCTTTAATTCATTAACAACCTGAGCTGCAATAAAATTTGAAAAAAGAATATATAAAAAAGCTAAGTAATAATTTTTTTTCACCTCTGAAATCCCTCCACATGATCAAGTAATAAGTTAAGAATTCCCTCACTGTTATAGTTAGAGATATGCTCTCTCATTTGACCTAAAATAGGCATGAGCTCATCTATCTCAACAAAAGATTCTGTTGCCTTAAAGATCTTTTCATTGCTTGTTATTAATTCCGAGCCAGAAATTAATAACTCCTCATACATTTTCTCTCCAGGCCTTAAGCCAACTTCTTCAATTTGAATTCCATCCTGAGTCTCATCATCTGCATAATTTCTTCCAGATAAATGAATTAGTTTTTTAGCTAAATCATAAATTTTAATTTGCTCACCCATATCTAAAATAAATACTTCTCCTCCATCAGACATCTCACCAGCTTGCAGAACTAAATTTGACGCTTCAGGTATAGTCATAAAGTATCGCATCACTTCCTTATCAGTTACTGTAATTGGGCCACCTCTAGAGATTTGATCAATGAAAACTGGAATAACAGAGCCAGATGAATTAATTACATTGCCAAATCTAACCATACAAAATTTAGTGCTTTGATTAGCAGCATGAATTGATTGAATAATTATTTCCGCAAACCTTTTTGTAGCTCCCATTACATTTGTTGGTCTAACAGCTTTATCAGTGGAAATCATAACAAATGAGAGCACAGAAGATTCAACAGATTCCTGTGCTAAGTTATAGGTGCCTAAGATATTATTTTCAGCTGATTTAGCTATATTATTTCTATCTTCGACTAGCGGAACATGTTTATATGCCGCAGCGTGATATACATGATGAATCTTATATTTTTTAAAAACAAAATTAAGGTTTTCTCGATCTCTTATATCTCCGAGTATCGGAATAATGTTTGTATCCAAGTTCTTGGATATTTTGATTGCAGAGCACTCTCTTTCTATTTTGAAGAGATTATATTCTGAAAGCTCAAAAAGTATAATTGCCTTGGGATTGCTTGCAAGTAATTGCCTTGTAATTTCAGCACCAATCGATCCGCCTGCTCCTGAAATAAAAAATGTTTTATTTAATGCGTCACCGACGCTTGCATTAGAAATTCTTGCTCCAGGTAAAATATCGTCAATAGAAAGTTCCTGAATGTCTGACATTTTTTTTTGATCTGAAATCAGCTCAGAAAGTGATGGAACAGTTCTTACTGCAACTTTGATAGTTTCTAGATCTGAAATAATTTTTCTTCTTTTCTCTGTTTGAATATTAGGTATAGCAAGAAATACCTGGAGATTAGAATATCTTAATTTTAAAGATTCAAGTTTTTTAAAAGTTGAAATAATTGGAATGTTATTAATCTGCAAATTTTTAAATGTTGGCGAATCATCATAAATCGCAATAACTTTTTTTGATGCATCAATTTGGAGGGTATTTAATAAATCTTTTGCGGACTCACCCGAGCCAAAAATAACAATTGGGATTGCATTCTTATTATTCTCATATGGATACAAAAAGTATTTGGCGACATCTCTTGAGATATTTATAAATGCATACAAAACAGAGGACAACAGTAGGCCCTGAAGAACCACAACTGTTAAAAGACTTGTGGCTATAAGATCAAATTGAAGAATATAAATACTGGCCCATGAAAATCCAAAAAGCAAGGAGCCAGACACACAAAGAAAAATAGAATCTCTTGAATCAAAAAATCTAATTAATGACTTGTAATATCCAAAAAAATAAAAATAAGATAAAAAAAGAAAGGCTGGGAAAAGAAATGAATAGATTTGAGAGCGCATAACAGTAAAAAGATCTGAGGCAAACTCAGATGAAATGATAATTGCCATTGGTGGCCCAAAAACCATCCAACATACAAACGCTAAAAATAAATCATTAGCCAGAACTAAAATAGTTTTATATGTGCGCTGCAAGGAATTTAATTTTGTACCGATTAAGTTCATTTTTAAAATATATACATATCGGTTAAATACTGTCTTGAATAGAGAAAACTTCTTTTAGTTTTGCATTAGAAATATAAAAGTTACCATATAGCCTTATAAGATTTAATTGTAATCGATTTATACTCATCATAAATTTAAAAATGAAGCTGGGAAGATAAATAAGCCAAACTTTTTTATTAAGATTAATACCAATTATTCGAAACAAGTCATTTGTGGAAATAGGTTCGGAATCAGAAACATTGAAGATTTCATTTGTTGATTTTCCTTGATCATCTAAAAGCATTGCTTGAACAACGCTCAACAAAAAATTATAAGACAAAAAGCTCCTCTGATTGTTATTACCAATTTTAAATGTTGGTATTGGAATACTCTTCTGAACAAGTTTATATAATGTACCTAAATTAGATTTTGGATTATTTATCATTAATGGAGGCATTCTAAGAATTGTATAATTGATATGTTTTTTTTCAGAATATTGAGTAATGACGCTTTCACATTCAAGCTTTGCTTTGCCATAATCACAAATCGGATCTAGGTTTGAATCTTCGGTAAATATATTTTTTTCAAAAGAATTATCACCATAAACTTTGATCGTACTAAAAAAAATTATTTTTTTACAATCTAAAATTTCCATCAAATCAATTACTGTTTTTGCTAGAGCAACTTCTAGGGTGATTTCTTCTTGAGTTAAATTCGAATTAATGGATGCAAGATGAATAATACAGTCTACGTTGATAGATAATTTTATAGATTTGATTTCATCGTAAGAATATATATGTTCATTGTGATCTGAATTTGAGGAGGATATTCGCAATATTGCGTGCCCTGCTTTTTTTAAATCTTCAGCAAAATTTGATCCTATCAATCCAGATGATCCAGTTAAAGCAATATTCATATTAATGATTTAAAATAATTATTTATTTTACCTCACATAATGATTCTTAAAAAATTTATTACGCTAGCTAGAAATTTTATTTGTATTCTTGGCCTATTTATTATTTCTCCTTTTTTATTTTTAGGAGTCTTAATGGTAATAATTGAGGATGGCTTGCCAATTTTTTTTATCCAAGAAAGAATTGGTAAAAATAAAGCAGTATTTAGCATAATCAAATTAAGAACTTTGAAAAGAAATACTCCCAACACAGCTACGCATCAGCTCGATCAAAGTCATAAGCTTTTCTTTGGGAACATTATCAGAAAAATTAAGTTGGATGAATTCCCTCAATTAATCAATGTTTTAAAAGGAGATATAAACTTAATTGGACCAAGACCTGGACTACCATCTCAATTTGAGTTGACTAATGAGAGAGTGTTAAAAGAAATATATACAATTAAACCGGGAATTACTGGCTTGGCTCAAGTTCTTGGGTATGATATGAGCAATCCTTTGAAATTAGCAAAAGTAGATAAAATATATATTGAAAATCAATCAATGCAACTTGATCTTATGATACTTCTTGGAACATTTTTTAAGTACCCAAGACATCACTTGCGCAAACTAATAGCTTAACAAATGATAAAAAATTTATTTAAAAAAAAGAGCTCTGCCAAAATTATAGACATTCATGAAGCAGATGTTGCACTTAGATTGATGTTTGAGATAGCAATCAGTGATGGAAAGCTAGATAGTACTGAACTTGCTTTAATTAGAAAAAGAGCTGGGAATATTATTAAAGAAAATGAAAAGATTTCCACAATTATAAAAAAAATAATTGATGAAAGTGAAGAATCTGTTTCACTTTACCCAACTATAAAAAAAATTAATGCTACTCATAACAAGGATGAGAAACTAGATTTGTTAAGAGTTTTATGGGAACTTGTCACTATTGATAAAATTATAGATCCTTATGAAGAGAACTTGTACTTTAAAATTGCAGATCTGATCAAAATACCTAGAGCAAAAGCTAATCAAATCAAACAAAAAAAATCTTAGGGCTTATTTACATAAATTGGCGATGACCAAGCCCTTTCATTTGCCATGCTTAAACAATCATCTTTAAGATTGGTCCTGAAACTTCCCTTGCAAAGCTCAAAATTGTCCCTTTTAGAAAGAGTCAAGCCATTTATCGCAGGTGTAGGATTCTGTATTGCCCTTACATAATAAATGCTGTCTCTTGAAAAATTTTGATCTTCAAATTCAACACTGCATTCGCCTGTACCTGGGCATGGAATTGACTTCCATGGATCTTGTATTAGAGGGCTCACTGCTTCGCCAGCATATATTTGCGGGGTAATCTTGATAATTTCTATTTTCTCAATGACCTCTCTTACATTGCTTGGGTTATAACACTCTCCTGCACATAAATACTCTAGCCTGCTAGAAGAGAGTGAGTCTATCGATTCATCAGAGCAGCCTTGATTTTGTTTAAAGCTTCCAGCGGCCCTGACGATAAATCTTGGATTTTGACTCATTGTAATCTCAGAACCCATTGGAACTTGTCCTTCGGGAGAATTGATTAAATTAAACCATAGCAATATTCTTGGACCACTTGTGCCATAAACATTTTTATTTTTTAAAGCATTCCAAATTTCATCCTTCCCTCTTCCCTCAGCATGCACAGCCAAAATACCGCCAGGATAAACAAAACTAGATACTCTCTCACTGTCAGGCTGGCTTTCACCTGGAGTAATGAGAGGAATTTCAGGAAAATCTGGATCTTCAGCCTCATACTGATATTCCCACATTTGTGATTTTACACCAGTAGCAAAAGTCATCTTTCGTCTTTCATATTGCTTATAACCTGTTCCTGGTCTAGCAGTATGATCATCAGTTGAGGCTATAAATCCAAAATTATATCTTTGTGGAGATTCAATAGATTCATTAAAATTCGAAATAGCTAAAG
>MDTG01308791.1_pt1 | contig 12673 bp, 8 predicted proteins | sample 811421 | NCBI WGS metagenome assembly MDTG01 (sample SAMN05326645, study PRJNA326480) | marine metagenome | isolation source: seawater | place: Pacific Ocean: South East | collected 2011 | reverse complement strand
ATAATCAGGGCCTCGGACTGGGTTTAACTATCGTCGAGCGTATCAGTCAGTTACTGGTTCACCCTGTCCGAGTTGCATCGCAAACCGGTAAGGGCACGGCATTTAGTATCACAGTTGAACGCTCCTACGAAACCATCCAGCGTCATACCGAGGTGGTGTCAGACAAACGTTCAGATACAGTTAAATTACTTGGGGGACAGCGCATCCTGGTTATTGAAAACGATGAGCAGATAAGCAGCGCCATGGAAGCTCTGCTGGCCGACTGGGGCGCTCAGGTCATGGTGGCGAAAACCTGCGATGAAGCGCTGGCGCTTAACAGTATACCAGACCTCATGCTGGTTGATTATCACCTTGATCATGGTGAAACAGGAATAAACGTAGTGCGTCAGTTGCGTGAACACTGGCAACGGCCAGTCCCGGGTATCTTAAATACTGCCAATCGACACGATGGTGTCAGGGATGAAGCCAGGGAAGCCAACCTGCTTTACCTGCCCAAACCCCTGAAACCCGCAGCGCTTAAACGACTGTTAAAACAACATAAGCTAAGCAGTTAATTGCCTGCTGAAGCCCCTTTTCGTAAAACGTGCTTCATGACTTTACCCGCACCATTGCGCGGCAATACGTCCAGTTGCGTAACGTATTTAGGCACTTTATAGCGCGCCACATGGGTAGCAATCTCTTCGAGCAGGCCAGTGGAATCACTAAAGTCGAAACCGTTTTTCGCGACAACGAATAACTGCCCGACCTCACCCCATTTTTCATCAGGCACTCCCACCAGCGCACAATCAGCAATGCCTTCGATTTTGAGCGTTACACCCTCAACCTCAACCGGATAAACGTTTTCGCCACCCGAAATGAACATGTCTTTTTTACGATCAACAATCCGATAAAATCCGGCCGCATTTTTAACGGCAATATCACCGGTATGGAACCAGCCTTCGTGGTTAAAGCAAGACTGGTAGACATTTTCCTGGCCCCAAATCCCTACAAAGAGATTATCGCCTTTAAGCATCACCTCACCAGGTTCGCCGTCAGCAACTTCATCCCCATCATCGTTGAGTAGCCGAATCTGCAAACGTGGGGTTGCCACGCCAACACAGCCAGCATGTGCATCGATAGAAGGTATATCAAACGGCATACCAAAGACCGTACCTGCTTCACTCATTCCGTAGCCATCCACAATCGGAATGCCGTCGTTAAGCCATGCGCGGATCTGTACTTCAGGATGTGGCGCACCGCCGGTCAGTAACCCTTTCAGGTTAGCCAGACTCGACACACTGAAATCAGCATGCTGCCTCAACATATTGGCCATCTGCGGGACACAAAAATAGTGGCTGATATTCAGGGCCGGATCCATCATACGGTGCAATGTTCTGCCGGGCTCAAAGCCATCAGAAATCACCAGTGTACCGCCGTTATTGAGCGCAGGACGAATACACGAGACCAGGCCAATCACATGGAACATGGGGGTTTCACAGAGAAAGACGCTCAGCTCATCTACCTGCCCCAGTAACGCCATGTTAATGGTAGTTTCCATGATGGTAGCTTCGGTATGCATCACACCTTTAGGACGTCCCGTGGTACCTGATGTATATAAAATCAGGCACGGAGCATCAGCGCCGGCGCTGGCAACGCCAACATCACAGTGCTGACTTTCGGGATAAATCTTATCCATTGGATAATGTTCAAAGCTATGTTCAACAGCCAGTTCATCACCAATCAGTAATGCAGGTTTTGCATCATCGATGAGTGCTTCAATCTCTTCTTTGGACAAACGCCAGTTGAGTGGTACGAAAATAATACCAGCCCGGGCGCACGCTAAATGTAATGCGATGATCTCAGCACGGTTTTTGGACAGGCATGCCAGCCTGTCCCCGGCTTTCAGGTTCCGTTCTGTTAGAAACGTCACCAGTTGACCAACCCATTGATCGAGCTCTGCATAATGCCATTGCCGATCATGAGTGAGGTCATTAATCGCTAACTTTCGTGGGCGTAAAACCGCCTGTAACCCCAAAAAGTCCATCGAGCTGCCTTATTATTTGCTTTGCTTGGATTTATCGTAAGCCCCTAAACCAGGCTTATAAGTTTTATCATCGATGAACTGCTTGATGCCTTCTTTACGACCATCGTTATCGTAGCTGTTAGCCGCTTCCTGAGCTCGAACCAGATAATCTTCAGCGTTATCGTAAGTCATTTCCTTTACGCGACGAATTGCATCTTTGGTTGCTTTCAGGGCAACCGGGTTTTTCTCAAGCAATACGTTACACACTGCAGTTACGCGGGCTTTCAGTTCATCAGCAGGAACGGCTTCGTTAATCAGGCCCCACTCTGCTGCTTTCTTCGCATCGATATTTTCACCCATCATCGCGTGATACATTGCCTGACGCAGAGGCATCAGATCTGCCACGACTTTACTGGCACCACCACCCGGCAGAATACCCCAGTTAATTTCGCTTAAGCCGAAAGTCGCTTCTTCAGCGGCAAATGCCAGGTCGCAACTAAATAATGGGCCGTAACCACCACCGAAACACCAACCGTTAACCATAGCCACAGTTGGCTTCTGGTACCAACGCAGTGCACGCCACCAGCCATAAGCCTCACGCTGCGCTTTACGCGTAGCCCCCAGACCAATCGCTTCGTTTTCACGGAAGTATTCTTTTAAATCCATGCCGGCAGTCCAGGCAGTACCTTCACCCGACAGCACCACTACTCCAACATCATCACGGAACTCAAGATCTTCGAGCACGCGCATCATTTGGCGGTTAAGTTTCGGACTCATGCAGTTACGCTTTTCCGGGCGGTTAAAATAAACCCAGCCGATTTGATTTTCGACGATAACTTTTACAGTTTCTTCTTCAGTACGTTCTACAGACACGTGTCATTCCTCTTAATAAAATTTGCTAAATCGTTGGATAAATTAAATCGGATAATGACCGGATTCGGTCTCAACAGTTATCCAGCGTAATTCGGTAAACTGGTCGATGCCCGCTTTGCCACCAAAGCGTCCATAACCCGATGCACCCACACCACCAAACGGCATTTGCGCTTCGTCGTGAACGGTTGGGCCGTTAACGTGACAAATACCGGATTGAATTTGTTTTGCGATTTTCAGACCGCGCGCGACATCGCGGGTAAATACGGCAGCACTAAGCCCGTATTCACTGTCGTTAGCGATACGGATAGCGTCTTCTTCGTCTTTAGCGCGGATAATCGCCACAACCGGGCCAAAACTTTCATCTGCGTAAATAGCCATCTCTTTGGTAACACCGTCAATAATGGTTGCAGGCATCAGTACTGACTCACCCTTACCACCGGTCACCAGCGTTGCGCCTTTGGACACAGCATCGTCAATCAGGCTGTTGACCTTGGTTACCGTTTTCTGGTCTATCACAGCACCGAGCGGTGTATTGCCCTCGCGTGGATCGCCAGTTTTCATGCCGCTGACTTTTGCTTTAAAAGCGGCTACAAATTCATCGGCTACCGCGTCTACCACCACTAAACGCTCGGTAGACATACAAATCTGCCCCTGATTCATGTAGGCGCCAAAGGCTGCCGCTTTAACCGCTTCTTCGATATCGGCATCATGCAGCACTAATAACGGTGCTTTACCGCCTAACTCAAGCAGGCAAGGCTTTAGATGCTCTGCAGCACGTTTGGCAATCACGCGGCCAACTTCCGTAGAACCGGTAAAGTTAATGCGTTTTATCTGAGGTGCATCGATCAGTGCGCCAACCACGTCAGGTGCATCCTGCGGTGCATTGGTCACAATATTCACAGTACCTTCAGGGAATCCTGCTTCTGACAATGCTTCAATAATCAGGCTGTGCGTTTTGGGGCAAACTTCTGATGCTTTTAAAATGACGGCATTACCACAGGCCAGCGCAGTTGAAATCGCTCTCACGCCTAAAATGATCGGAGCATTCCACGGCGCAATACCCAGGATAACCCCGACCGGCTCACGATGAGCCATGGCCAGACAGCCCGGCTTGTCAGACGGAATCACTTCTCCGCCAATTTGGGTCGTTAAAGCAGCAGCTTCTCTTAACATAGAGGTAGCCAGCGTCAGGTTGAACATGGCCCAACCTGCAGTGGCTCCGGTTTCGTGCATCATGGCCTGCACAAAATCGTCTTGTTTTGCAGCCAGTGCCTCAGCAGCTTTGCTTAGTACTGAACGGCGGCCATTCGGCCCCATTTTTGACCACCCCTGGAAACCGTGTTGAGCAGTCGCAGCCACTGCAGCCATATCTGCTGCCTGCATGGCTTCTGCTTCACTGGCGACGTCACCGGTAAGAGGATTTAATCGGGTAAACTTCATCATGTTCTCCGTTTATCGTTAACGAGATTCTGAGCTAACAGGCGACGGCCCGCTGCTGGCGGTTTGTTGTGCAGAGGCAGCTCTGCCGAGCAGGAACACCGCCAGTGCCGCCACTAAAGCACCGGCCCCCAGACAAATAGATACACCCTGTAGGCTCACGCCCTGGGTAAACAGTAATCCTGCGATTACCGGACTTAACGCCGCGCCACCGCGACCAAAACCAATCACAATTCCGGTACCACTGCCACGCACTTCGGCCGGGAAAACCTGGGCCATCAGCGCATACAAACCAACGACGCCTGAATTGGTAAAGAAACCGGTTGCTGCGCAAATTAGGGCCAGCTGACTAATAGACTCGTAGCCAATGCCAAACACTGACACCATGACAAATGAAAGTATCAAGACAGAGATGAGCAGCTTCCTAAGAGGTAACCGACTGGCGAATAAGCCCAGTAACGTAGCGCCAATAGCACCGCCGACGTTTGCCCAAACCAGCACCTGACCGGCTTGAGAGGGGTGAAAACCCATATCCACCACAATTTTCGGTACCCACTTAAGAATGAAATAGAACGTCATGATTTGGGCAAAATACGCTACAACCAGCAACAGCGTGATAGCTTTCATTTGGCCGGTAAACAGCGCCTTATAGCCTGATTTTTGCTTATTATCTGTCTTCGCAGGTAAAGCCTTTAAGGTGGCCTTACCCATTCTGGTAAGTAGCTTATTTATTTTGAACAGCGCATCTTGTGGTTGCTTATTCGCCAGATAAACCGTAGATTCCGGTAAATAACGCCAGGCGATAAGAATGAAAGCACCAGTAGTCACACCACCAAAAATAAAGATGGCTCGCCATGAGTATATTTGCAGTAATTCGGTACTGATTGCCCCACCAACAATGGCGCCCATGGGATAACCGGTAGCCATCAGAATGACACATAAGTGACGATATTTTTTATTGGCGAACTCCGCTACCATAGCGTTAGTAGCGGCCAGCATGCCACCGATCCCCAGCCCGGTAATGAGCCTGACGATTAATAACTCGTTTACTGACTGAACGATTGCTGCCAGACACATTCCGGTAGTCATCAGTACCAGACAGATCATAATGGTTGGCTTACGCCCGATACGATCGCACTGATTGCCCAGAAAAACAGATCCAATCGCCATCCCGACTAATTCCATGGCCAGCACAATCCCCAGTTCAGCACGGGTAATTGACCACTCCGCAGCAATACCAGGGGAGGCAAAACTAATAGCGAGTACGTCAAACCCATCAAGGGCATTAAGTAAAATACAAATGATCACTGCAAAAATTTGCAGTCGACTCATCAACCCCTGATCAATTAATTCTGATGGATGTTTGTGCATCTATTTCGGTCTCTTGTTGAAAGCAGCGACCTGTCATTCACTACATGAAAAAACGTCGGTGCCTGTTATTCACCAACTCTTAGTATGCAGAGATGTTAATATTATGTTTACAAGTGTGAAATAGCAGAAAATGACGAAATTAAATGCAAAAAGTGACAGCTTGTATTTTATGCAAAATAATACCGATTTGAGGAATGGTGAAAAGCAACCGGCACGAGAAATTTTGGTTCCATTCGTTTTGCCTATACAGACGTTTGTTGCTCTCGATAGCGTCTTGGGGTAGCGCCTGTCCAGGCGCGAAAGGCCCGCGTAAATACAGCCGAGTCGGAGTAACCGACCCGCTCAGCGACCTCACTCACAGGCAATTCCGTTTGTACCAGCAACTGTACGGCTTTATCACGCCGAACAATGTCTTTTAATTGTTGAAAGGATGTTCCTTCGTCTTTTAACTTGCGCATCAGGGTACGCGACGTCATATGCAAAGCCGCAGAAAAATCATTGATTGATGCGGTGTTATCCATGATCTGTTTGTTCAGCATTCGGCGCAACTCAGTCGTTAAGCTGTAATCGGACTGATATTGCCGGAACAATTCCAGCGGGCATCGTTGCATAAAACTCTGTAATGATGCTTCGTTCTGCTTTACAGGATATTGTAAAAATTGAGCTGGAAAGACTAACGCCAGTTCATGGTGTTCGAATATATGTTTACCCGGATATAAATAGGCATATTCATTAATGTGTGCAGGCGCTGGATAGGGAAAGCGTGTTTCAGTTAACGGCACGCAATCGGCAATCAGCCAGCTGGCGTATCGATGCCAGGCCAGCAAGGTGATTTCTGCGAATAAATGATCCGGGTCGCATGCAGGGTCGACCGGGTTGACACGCAAAATCACCTGTTCAGGCGTTTCTTCGAGCTCAATAAAGTTATCAGCGATCAGCAGGTTATAAAAACGCTTTCCTAATGCCAGCGCCTTGCCAAGGGTGGGTTGATGAACAGTGAGCTTACCCATCATAAAGTAGCTGCCGCTTTTCATCCGACAGCCATTGAGCCCCATACTTTCATCGCCGGTCGCATCCCAAATGCGTTTTTGGAATGCGGCCAGTTTCTCCGTTGGGATACGCTGTCTGGGATTATCAATACAATCGGGTGACAGCTCACATTCACGAAGCAGGTTTTCAGCGTCAACGCTCTGTTTTATAGCGGCATGATACAACGACGAGACATAATGATTCGCCGCTGTACCATACTCATTTTTTTCCGGCATTGTTTCCCCGTGGGTTAAAACGCTCAACATCACCGGAAAACCATTACAATGCGTCCGGTATTTCGCACCGGTAACTGCCTGCTTCGGCCTCATTACCTTTACCAGAGTATACAGCGAAAGACGGAAAAGGGCATAATGGCCTTTCGACCCCGGGCATTGCCTCGCCAAAGGCAATCACTGATTCAGGCTGCTCGCTGGCCTCCACCCAATCGACCAGGGCTGACAACATATCAAATTGATCGAGTGTATTGTCACCACCATGACAATGCCCCATGCCCGGTACCAGATACAACTGAGACCATTGACTGACTTCTGACTCACCACCATTTGCAGCCATCATATCCTGAAAGTAGCCCAGGGTATCTTTTGCTGAAAACCACGGATCACTCACGCCATGGAAAAACATTAACTTATGGCCTTCATGTGCGAAGGTCGACATATTCGTTAACACGGCATTACCGGGCTCCAGTGGGAAGCCGTTGGCAATGGCTAATTCGCGCTCAATATCAAACGGTAAATCAATGCGGGCACGTCCAAGGGGGCCTGGTTGCGCTAAAAGCAGTCCTGGCCCGGCTTTCTCGGGTTCGTCATCAATCCCCGTATCAAAATAGAAACCAGGATAAACCTGTTCGCCATCTGCCGTTTTCGGACCATCAAACGCTTCCTCCAGAGACTGAATCTGCGGCTCTGTCAGACACGCATTCGCGTTGGTATTATCACTGCAGCGCAGGGCTGTTGTATCAAAGTTGCACTGATCGGTAGCGAAGATCAGGCCATCATTCATACCATCCAACGCATCACACTGACGAACCAGTTCGCTAACGATAGCCTGTCGTTGTGTTGGGCTAAAAGGTGGCTCATTGCCGGAATCACTGACCTGACGAAGACGTTTAGCTGACCACAAATCAGCGATTTCAGAACGGTTTGTCTGGCGAGCGGGCGCACCTGCGATAATGCCATCAAATAAGCGGGGAAAACGCTGGGACATGGTCATAGCCTCCCGGCCACCAGTCGAGCATCCAACAAAATAGCTGTGTTCGGGCGCTTGCTGATAAATATCCGTCAGCAGGCTTTTAACCAGTGCTGTGGTTTTCTCAACGGCACCTGAATAAAAATTTAATAATGCCTGCTGATCAGCAAAAAAGTCGGTATTAAAAATGCTGTCACTTTGGTGACCGCTGTCGGTACTGGCCACAGCAAAGCCCCGAAATATTGCCGGTATGTCCCCTGCCGCGCGAGTCCCTACAGGTTCTCTGATAAGCCCGTTCAATGCGCCGCCGCCCTGAAATAACAAACGGCCTTGCCAGTCAAGGGGTAAGCTCAGGCCAAAGCCAATAGCGTAAGGTTTGTTCTGTGCGCCGGTACGTTTCTCAAAATAGCCGGATACTTTACAAAAGGGCTTAAATGCTGCTTTTTGTGAATCGGTGAGTTTGTCTTTACTCGACATATCTTCAACGGAAGCAATGAAGATGACCGACTCAATGTCGACCCCAGGTAATTCATCACCCATTGTTGCCAGTGCGCTACAACGCTCCACATCCATCGAGCGGGAGACTGGCTCTGTTGTCGGGTTTTCCTGACAACCAGAGGTTAAGAATACAGAGGTTATTAACGCTAACAGGAGATTGTGATTCATGATGTTCTCTGAAAATAATTAACTCACTACAGAAAGTGAAAATACAGGGTTTATAAACGCAAATGAGCCCCTTCGACGAATCAACCGGGGCTCAAAATATTATGATGACAACTTAGAAGCGGTAGCTGACATCAAGACCAATAGTTCTTGGCGCACCATAAAACTCAGTATTGTTATCGATTTGCTGACCTGACACATACAATTCGTCAGTCAGGTTACGACCCCAAAGCTGAACTTTCCAGTCTTCCTGTTCATACGTCAACATCGCCGATAGCAACCCACGAGACTCCAACAGGTCAGTTTCTGAATCATAAATCAGGCTGGTCCACTGATCATCAATCCATGCATAATTAAGACGTGGCGTAAGCACTGCACCATTACTTAGTTCAAAGACATACTCTGCACCGATTGTGAAGCTGCTGTCTGGCGCATACAGATTTGAACCACTACCCGCATTTACCAGGAAAGGCGTGAAATCAAAACAGGTGCCATCAGCTGGATCCTGGCCATCAGCACACTGTGGCAGCGACGGAGAGCCCGATTCACGGGTATTCACGATTGGCTGCGTGGGATTCAGCTCTGAGTCAATCAATGACGCTGCAAAATCCACTGTCAGATTACCCATGTGCGCATCAAACGCGACTTCAATACCGCGGATAGTCGCTTCAGCGATGTTAAATACGTCCAGACGACCGGTGGTAATATCAATGTTTGTGTTCTGGAAGTTTTTGTAATCACTGTTAAACACGGCAACAGACCCGTTAAGATTGCCGTCTAACAAACGTCCTTTCCAACCACCTTCAACTGAAACGACTCTTTCTTTATCAAAGGTTGAAGTTTGTGAGTTAACACCACCGGGTTTGTAGCCACGTGCTACATAAGCATACAGATTATGTTCTCTGGAAAGCGCATAGTTTACAGAGATCTTGCCCAGCAGGTCGTCATCTTCGTAGTCACCAGCAATAGTGGCAACCTTTACACCATCTGGAGCAATGATACCGCGGCCGACAACAACACCGCTGTCCGGATCGCCTGATGCTTCAAACCATGCCTTACGAACACCGACTTCAAGTTGCAGATCATCAGTTAACTGATAACCAATCTGGCCAAAGATACCTTTGATTTCTTTTTCGTTCTGAATGTCAATTTCAACCGGGAATGGGCCGTTATCAATATCAACCGTTACTTCGTTTTTTTGGTAATACGCACCCGCTACCCAGGTAAAATCCTGACCATCGGGCGAAATGATATTAAATTCATGACTAACCTGATCTTCCTGTACAAACTGATCACGGGTACTGACATCCAGTTCGGTGGCATCGTAGTCATACACATTGGTAATTTCTTTAGTTTGATCACCGCTCAACCACTTCAGACTAATACCGTTATCCAGTTGATAACTCACATCTAGCAATACGGTATCAGCAGATTCTTCGTTTGCACTTGGCGTGTTATAAGCCAGTTTACGTGCGTCGTCAGTTCGGCCTGCAGAATAGGCAGTGCCCGAAATAGGACGGTAAGCAAAACCGCCGGTATCCTTATCCGATGTCTCATATTTCACATAGACTTCAAGGTCATCAACCGGTGACCACAGAACACCGATACGTGCGCTTTTCTCGTCAAGACTACCGGCATCAGTAAGCTCGCTGCCAACGCTGTCATAAAAACTGTCACGGTTGTTGTAGTTCACAGCTACTCGTGCTGCCAGGGTATCAGTAAGCGGCAGGTTTATGGCGCCTTTCAGTTTTTTCGCAGAATAGTTACCGATACCCAGTTCAATATCACCTTCTACATCACCATTTATATCAGGGCGACGGGAATTAACCATAATTGCACCACCAGTGGAGTTAGAACCGGCGAAGGTTCCCTGTGGTCCACGTAGTACCTGGATATATTCCACATCATAGAAGTTCAGCGTACTAACAATGGGTGGCTGAAACAAACCGTCGATGTAAGTGCCCACACCATTGGTTACATCCGGATCTCCGCTGGCAAGGCCGATACCACGAATGTTAACAGACTGCGTTAAGCCTGCATCAGTAATGGTTAAGCCAGGCGATGCAAATGGCAGATCATCGAGACGACTTACGGCTTTCTTCTCAAGACTCGCTGCAGAAAGAGCCGTCATTGAATTAGGTATATCCTGAACACGTTTTACACGGCGTTCTGATTTAACAGTGATCACTTCCACTGATTCATTGTCGCTTTGTTCCTGCTCCTGAGCATATACACCTTGAGACAAGGTTAGTCCCAGACCGGCACAAACAGCCATCGACAAAACAGAAATACGGTTAAAAGTGTTTTCAGTTGAAACGCGCATTAGGCAATCCTCTTTTACATGCTGCGTGAATAAGCTTATTACACATCAGAATGTTAGCTAGTTGTGGAATTGCGGTGAATGTTAATTTTTTGTTTAACATGCGTAAATTGCATATTGTGACTAAAAACCATGCATAAAATGCCATCATTTAAATTATTGCATAATTAAACATTTAATAACTACCTATTTTTCATGCAGTTATCTTTTTTTCTCGTTTCAGCATCATTTATCATCACATTAATTAATTTTCAGCATTTTTTCACAAAAAACATAACCTAATGTTATATTCAGAATATTAAAAGGCATACTTTTTCTGATTATTTGAAATATTCTCACCATAGATTAACTGTATGTTATAGATTTTGTCTATTTTGATATTGTACAGCACGGCCTATTCCGGTTGTAATAACAAAAATATAACAACGAACATGTCCCTGCATGTTAAAGGACCTCGTAAAACTATGTTAAAGAAACTGGGATTGATGGGTGGCCACATATCACGTTCAAAAATGGGCAAATTACAGCTTTTTTTGGCCGACAAGGTGGGTGAGAACCTTCAGTATGAACTCATTGATGGAGAAGTTAAGAAAGACTTTTCCCCTGTAGATTGTATCGACCAACTGGTCAATGACGGATACCACGGTATTAATGTAACGCAACCATACAAGCAGATTGTTCATAGTCTCGTAACGGCTCCTTTGGTTGCAGGTCATGACAAAATTGGTTCTTATAACACCCTGCGTTTTATTGACGGTAAATTATATGGCGCTAACACCGATTACAGCGGATTTAAGCGTGGTTATCAATTTCGTCGTGAGGAGCAGCCCCCCGGCAAGGTGCTGATGTGTGGCGCTGGCGGCGTGGGCAGGGCCATTGCCTTTGGTTTGGCGGAACTTGGAGCAGAACACATCTACATAGCAGACGTGGTTGAAGAACAATCTTCTGCCCTGGTAGAGGCATTACAATCATATGGATTTAATGCCTCTGCGGTGTTACCAACCGATGTTTCTGGCTTACAGCATTCTGTAGACGGTCTGGTCAACTGCACCGCGCTCGGCATGTACGGAAAACCTGGTAGCCCTTTTGATTTAACCGCCATAACAGAGCAAAAGTGGGCATTCGATGCCGTCTATATCCCTCTGAAGACCGAGTTCATTCAGCAATGTGAAAGCAAAGGTATGGCATGCATGACCGGTTTCGATCTGTGGATATTTCAGGGTTTGGACGCGTTCACCCATTTCACCGGAGAAACCGTCACCGCAGACACTGCATTAATTAACGAAGCGCTCAGTTGGCTCGATTAAAGCGACACTATTCCTCTTAAACACTAATACTCCCTGTTGTTGCCGATTTTGCTAAGTTTTAATCGGCTTTTTTATTTGTCTGAAGTTCGGCAACTTCCCCGTAAATTTCAAGCACAGCTAGTTTGATTCGAAACTGCTTTGTATGCTTAAAAGAAACATTCACTTAGCGAAAATGCAGAATATCCGGTATTTACTTTGAGGGGATCCCGGATAACGCTCTGCGTTTCCGGGATAAAAATCAGGCTTTGATTTAACGTAGTCAAACTGTTCAGGAGATCCCGGATAACGCTCTGCTTTTCCGGGATAAAAATGGGCTTAGGTTTAACGTAGTCAAACTGTTCAGGAGAGCCCGGATAACGCTTTGCGTTTCCGTGATAAAAATGGGCTTAGGTTTAACGTAGTCAAACTGTTCAGGAGATCCCGGATAACGCTCTGCGTTTCCGGGATAAAAATCAGGCTTGGGTT
>MDTG01108515.1_pt1 | contig 12673 bp, 11 predicted proteins | sample 811421 | NCBI WGS metagenome assembly MDTG01 (sample SAMN05326645, study PRJNA326480) | marine metagenome | isolation source: seawater | place: Pacific Ocean: South East | collected 2011 | reverse complement strand
TGCCCTTAAAGTCGCTGCTGTATCTGTAGTAAAATAAGGATTACCCGTGCCTGCAACAAAGATAACCACTCTTCCTTTTTCTAAATGTCTAATTGCTCTTCGTCTAATATAAGGTTCAACAATTTTATTTATTTCTATAGCTGAAAGCACTCTAGTGGGTATTCCTTTTTTTTCCAAAGATGCCTGTAAAGCCAGTCCATTTATAACAGTCGCTAACATACCCATGTAATCACCCTGAGTACTATCTAAACCTTGTTCTTTAGCATCTATTCCTCTGAAAATATTACCTCCACCAATTACTATTGCCAGCTCTATATTCTCTTTTAATAATGCTTTTATTCCCTGAACGTAATGTGAAATTTTTAAAGCTGAAATGCCAAAATTTTTATCTCCTGACAAAGATTCTCCACTTAGTTTTAATAAAATTCTTTTATAAGACATTATCAGTTAGTATAAACTTAACTGCTCAATCCAAACCTCTTAAATTCTTGAACATTTAAATCTGTGTTAATCTCTTTCAAATATTGTTCAATTGATTTTTTTCCATCCTTAATAAACGCCTGCTTAAGCAATGTGTTTTCTTTAAAAAATTTACCTAATCTACCCAAGGCAATTTTTTCTATCATTTGCTCTGGCTTACCTTCCTTTCTAGCAGTTTCTTTTGCTATATCTAACTCTCTATCCAAAACATCTTGTGAAATATCCTTGTCAGATAAACCCATAGGGTTCATTGCTGCAACCTGCATACATAAATCTTTTCCTACTTGAAAATAATCTTCATTAGCAATATTTAGACTAACAAGTGATGCTAATCTATTTCCATGATGAATGTAAGAAGAAACATACTCAGATTCCACAAAATCATAAAAACCTAATTCAATTTTTTCACCAATAACTCCAGTTTTTTCAAGTAGTTTGTCAGAAATAGTAACACCATCTAGTATCTGACTTTCTAAATTTTCTTTATTTTCAACTTTATTTGATAATGCTAAAATTAATACTGATTTAGCAAATGCTACAAAATCTTCATTTTTTGCAACAAAGTCCGTTTCACAATTAACAGAGATTATTACACCAAATTTTTTATCTTCAGAAACCCCAGCTAAAACAACACCTTCGGAAGCTGACCTATCAGATCTTTTAGATGCAACTTTTTGACCTTTTTTTCTAAGAACATCAATAGCAAGCTCAAAATCTCCATTAGCTTCAACTAACGCCTTCTTACAATCCATCATTCCTGCACCAGTTTGTTTTCTAAGTTTATTTACTTCTGAAGCTGTAATTTGAGTCATCTTATTATTATTATTTTTGTTCAGTTGAAATATTTTCTTCAACTGAATCATTGTTATCATTATTTTTTGATTCTTTTTTAGCTACTTGGTCTTTTTGAGCTTTTAATTCTTTTTCTCTTTCAGCCAAACCCTCTTCAATTGCCCCAAAAACATATGATAATATTATATCTATACTCTTTGAAGCATCATCATTAGAAGGAATAGGAAAGTCTACTAAATCAGGATTTGAATTAGTATCAACCATTGCAAAAGTTTTTATATTTAATTTTGAGGCTTCCTGAATTGCTATTTTCTCTCTCAAAATATCAACTACAAAAACAGCTGCTGGCAATCTATTCATTTCTGAAATACTTCCTAAGTATTTATCTAACTTAGCTCTATCTCTTTCCATCTGTAATCTTTCTCTTTTAGAAAGTGTTTCTATTGTGCCATCTTCTTTCATTCTATCTATTATATCTAGCTTTTTTACAGTCTTTCTAATAGTTACAAAATTTGTCAACATTCCTCCATACCAACGCTCAGTAATATAAGGCATATTAATATCCTTAATATACTTCTCTAAAACAAATTTTGATTGTTTTTTTGTGGCAACAAAAAGAATTTTTCTTCCAGTTTTTGCAATTTTCTTTAAACCTAAAAGGGCTTGATCTAATTTAACTTTAGTTTTATTTAAATCGATGATATGCATTCCATTTTTTTCCATAAATATATATGGGCTCATATTGGGATGCCTTTTACTTGTTAAGTGTCCAAAATGTACACCCGCATCTAATAACTGATTTAATTCTACTTTCTTCATATTTATTATCTTTTAGAAAATTGGAATTTTTTTCTAGCTTTTTTCTGACCAGGTTTTTTTCTTTCTACCATTCTTGAGTCTCTTGTTAAGAGGCTTTGTGCTTTTAATTTTTCTTTATTTTCAGGGTCTATTTCTACTAAAGCTCTAGAAATAGCTAACCTAATTGCTTCCGCCTGACCTGTTAAACCACCACCAAAAACATTCACCATAATATCATACTGATTTTTTTTATCTACTATGGATTGAGCTTGTTCAATTTTATATCTAAGAAGATTAGTTGGAAAATAATCTTTAAAATCCTTTTTGTTAATAATTATCTTACCTTTTCCTTTTGCTAAATAAACTCTAGCAACTGAAGTTTTCCTTCTACCAACTTTATGTATAACATCCATAATTTAAAAATTTTTTAAATCAATTAATTTAGGTTTTTGAGCGTCTTTATTATGACCACTCCCTGAAAAAATATATAAATTCTTTATTATTTTCCTTCCTAATTTATTTTTAGGAAGCATTCCTTTTACAGCATTATTAATAATCTTTGTAGCATCTTTTTCTAATAATTGATTAGGTGTTTGTGTATACTGCCCACCTGGAAAACCCGTGTGTTTAAAATATTTTTTATTATCCCATTTAGAACCTGTAAGTTGTATTTTTTCTGCATTTACAATAACAACATTATCTCCACAATCAACATGTGGGGTAAAATTTGTTTTATGTTTTCCTCTTATAATCTTTGCAACTCTTGAAGCTAAACGTCCTAAAATTTGGTTATTAGCGTCTACTAATAACCATGACTTCGAAACAGTCGCTTTGTTTGCAGAAATAGTCTTTAAATCCATTACTAAAATTTATAGTCAATAATATTACCTAATTATTAGGGTTTGCAAATGTAAAAATTTTTATACTATAAACAATAATTTTTAAAAAAAATGTAAATAGAGGATTTATAGATAAAGAATTCCTGTCAAATGAAAAAAATTAAATTACACCTAAATCTTCTCCTACTTTTTTAAAAGCTTCTAACGCAAAATCTATGTCATTATGTGTATGACTTGCTGAAAGCTGAACTCTAATCCTAGCTAAGCCCTTAGGTACAACTGGATAGAAAAAACCAACTACATAAATTCCTTTTTTTAATAATTCAGACGCAAATAATTGAGATTTTTTTGCATCAAAAAGCATAATCGGGACTATAGGATGTATTCCATCTTTTATTTCAAATCCTAATTGTTGTATTTTTTGCCTAAAGTATTTTGTGTTTTTGTCAAGTTCAGATTTAAAATGATTTTCATTCTCTATTATTTCAAAAGCTTTTATACTCGCACCAACTATAGAAGGTGCAAGAGAATTGGAAAATAAATATGGTCTCGATTTTTGTCTTAACATTTCTATTATTTCCTTTCTTCCTGATGTAAATCCACCCATAGCCCCCCCCATAGCCTTACCTAATGTACCTGTAATAATATCAACCCTACCTAAAACATTACAATGTTCAGCTGTCCCCTTTCCGTTTTTTCCAATAAAACCTGTAGCATGACAATCATCTACCATTACTAAAGCTTTATATTTATCTGCTAAATCACAAATTTGATCCAACTTTGCAATAAATCCATCCATAGAAAAAACACCGTCAGTTACAATAATTTTAAATCTAGAATTTTGTGCTTTTTTTAACTGCTGCTCTAGGTCTTTCATATCAGAATTTTTATACCTGTACCTTGATGCTTTACACAATCTAACACCATCTATTATTGAAGCGTGATTTAATTCATCTGAAATAATTGCATCATCTGCAGTTAATAATGGCTCGAAAACACCTCCGTTAGCATCAAAGGCTGCCGCATACAAAATAGTATCCTCCGTTTCTAAAAAATTAGAAATTTTATTTTCTAGTTTTTTATGCAAATCTTGCGTTCCACAAATAAATCTCACTGATGACATTCCAAAACCATGAGTTTCTAATGCTTTCTGTGCTGCAGTAATAATCTCCGGATGAGAAGATAAACCTAAATAGTTATTCGAGCAAAAGTTCAAAACCCTTTCTGAATTAACCATAATATTACCTGACTGAGGAGATGTTATAATTCTTTCAGATTTATATAAACCGTCCTCTTTAATTTTATTTAACTCTTCTGTTAAATATATTTTAAAATTCCCTAACATTATACAACACCTTGATCAATCATTGAGTTTGCTATTTTGAAAAATGCCGCCACATTAGCTCCTTTAACATAATCAATATAACCATCTTCTTGCCCATGCCTGACACATGATTCATGAATTTGAGACATAATAGTTTTTAATTTTTCATCTACTTCTTTAGAAGACCAATACATTCTTGAAGAATTTTGTGACATTTCTAATGCTGATGTAGCTACCCCTCCTGCATTAGCAGCTTTACCAGGGGCGTACAAAATTTTAGCATCTTGAAATATAGAAATTGCCTCAGGAGTACATGGCATATTAGCCCCTTCGCTAACACAAAAACATCCGTTTGCAACTAAGTTTTTAGCATCTTCCTTATTTAATTCATTTTGCGTTGCACATGGAAGAGCAATATCACAATTAATCTCCCATGGCTTTCCTTCAAAATATTGACAATTAAATTTATCAGCATATTCTTTTATTCTACCTCTTTTTTCGTTTTTTAAATGAAATACAAATTTTAACTTCTCGCTTGTAACTCCATTTTTATCATAAATAAAACCAGAAGAATCTGATAATGTAACTACTTTTGCACCTAATTCTATTGCTTTTTGACAGGAATATTGGGCTACATTTCCAGATCCAGAAATTACAATCTTTTTGTTTTCAAATGTCTTATTTTTTGTTTTTAACATATGCTCAGCAAAATAAACATTCCCGTAACCAGTCGCTTCGGGCCTTAGATTAGACCCCCCCCAATTAAAAGACTTTCCAGTTAACACTCCTGTGAATTCATTTTTTAATCTTTTATACTGACCAAAAAGATATCCAATTTCTTTTGAACCAACTCCAATATCTCCAGCTGGAACATCAGTGTTTGGCCCAATATGTTTTGATAATTCTGTCATAAATGATTGACAAAATCTCATGATTTCATTATCTGACTTACCTTTTGGGTTAAAATCCGACCCACCTTTACCCCCTCCAATCGGAAGACCAGTAAGTGCATTTTTAAAAATTTGTTCAAAGGCTAAAAACTTAAGTATAGATAAATTAACTGACGGATGAAATCTTAACCCCCCTTTGTATGGACCAATCGCTGAATTAAACTGGACCCTAAATCCTCTGTTAACTTGTATATTATTATCATCATCAAACCAAGGAACTTTAAATATAATTGTTCGCTCCGGCTCTACTATTCTTTGTATAATATTTAACTGTAAATACCTTTTATCATTTTCTAATAATGGAACGATATTTTCTATAACCTCTTCTACTGCTTGCAAAAACTCTGGCTCATTAGGGTTTTTTGTTTGTACTTGATTTATTAAATCATTAGCTAATTTTGACATAATCAAATAATTTTAATTGAAGTTAAACAAAAGTAATTACTTTTTTATTAATATCATCACATGTTAAAAAACTATTATATATTTGTCATTGCACCATATACATCTATATCAAATGAAAATTTATTTATCAGTCCTGTTTTTTTTGTTTAGCTTGTCTGTTTCTTTGTCGCAAAAGTCTTCAATAAATGGATTAGTCATAGATAAAGACACTGAAGAAACAATTCCTATGGCTAATGTTTCACTAAAAAAACAAACTGAAACTATAATTAGTGGAGTGTCTAATAAAACTCTAGTGCAAGGATCTGTTTCTGATATTAATGGGAATTTTATAATACAAAATATAGAACCTGGAGAATATATATTAGAATGCTCATTTATTGGATATAAAACATATAAAAAAACTATAGAATTAAAAAGTAATGAAAGTAAGTATATAAAAATTTTAATTACTGAGGAGTCAAATTTATTAGGAGATGTGGTAATTTCCGCAGGTAAATTCGAGCAAAATATAGAGGAAGTAACTGTTTCTATGGATGTTATTAAACCAAAGTTAATAAAAAGTAAGAACCCTGTTAATATGGAAGTTATGATGAATCAATCACCAGGGGTAAATATTGTTGACGGCCAAGCAAACATTAGAGGAGGTAGTGGCTGGAGTTATAATACTGGGTCTAGAGTTCTTGTTATGATTGACGATATGCCTTTTTTAAGTGGAGACAGGGGAACAGTTGAATGGGATATGATCCCAATGGAAAATATTTCACAAATAGAGATTATAAAAGGTGCTTCTTCAGCCTTATTTGGCTCTTCCGCATTAAACGGAGTAATAAATATTAGAACAGAATATCCTAGAAATAAACCTAAAACAGAAGTTTCTATTTTTCAGGGTTTTTATGATAAACCTAAAAGAGAAAGTTTACACTGGTGGGGTAATGACCCTCAATATTTTAGCGGAGTTTCTTTTAGTCACGCAGAATATAAAAACAATACAGGTATTGTATTTGGAGGAAATATATTTAATGATTTTGGTTATCAAAAAGGAGTGGAAAATAGAAGGGGTCGATTTAATTTTAGCACAAAAAAAGATTGGAAAAAAATAAAAGGTTTTTCTCACGGTGTGAATGGTAATTTTATGTATAGCCATAACGATGATGCAATTATGTACACCAATGACTCTTTAGGTTATATTCCTTTAGACGAGGACCCAGCAAAATACACGCAAATGATGATGAATATAGATCCATATTTATCCTATGCCAATCCTTTAAATAACACAAAACACGATTTAAAAATAAGATTATTCAGAGATGATTACAACCCAAATGGTGGTGATGCGGCTTACTCAAATGTGTTTTACACTGATTATCAATTTCAAAAAACATGGGAAGATATAAATTCATTTTTACCTTTTACATTAAGCCAATTAGTATCAACTTCTGGAATAACTAGAAATAAAATATTTGCTCATGATGACGATGTTTATGGAGGAAAACACCATGTTTCAAACTATAGCCTATACTCACAAATCGATGGAAAAATTAATGAACGACTAAATTTATCATTAGGCACTAGATATGAATATTTTAATTTTGATGGAGAAGTCACATCCGTTCCTTTAATCCGAACTGGATTAAATTATAAATTAATGGAGGGTACATTTTTGAGAAGCTCTTATGGCTCTGGTTTTAGATTCCCTTCTATTGTAGAAAGGTATGTAACTGTAAAAAGTGGGCCTGTCGTAGTTTATCCGAATCCGGACTTAAAACCTGAAGGTGGATGGAGCGCTGAAATTGGAATAAAACAAGGATTAAAAATAGATGACTGGAAAGGTTTTTTTGATGTTGCAGCTTTTATTATGCAATACGATGACATGATTGAATTTACATTTGGGAGATGGGACCCAAATAACTTAAATCAAGATTCACTTTTTGGTCTCGGATTTAAATGCGTAAATATTGGATCAACAAGAATAAGTGGTGTAGAAACATCTATTGGTGGAAATGGTAAAATAGGGTCTATTGACTTGTCAATTTTAGGAAGTTACACTTACATTAATCCAATTATTTTAAAACCAAGTGATGTCTACTACTCTTATTATATTAATGGCCAACTTCAACAGATAAATTATACAGAATACGAACCATTAGAAGATCCTTTTAACTCCAACCCCGAACCAGTTGGCTCAAGTTCTAACTCTGGACCAAACGGAAATTTATTAAAATATAGACATCAACATACATTTAAATTTGATATTCAAGCTGATACAAAGTTCTTTAATACCGGATTAAGTATCAGGGCAAATAGTTTTATGCAAAATGTTGACGGAATTTTTGAATCTGATATTTTTAACGGACCAAGTGCACTAATTGACTTTGGAATTACTGACTCAAGACAGAGATTTAAAAATGGTGATATAATATTAGATTGGAGAGCAGCAATAAAATTAAATGAAAATATTACTATTTCTGGAATCATTGACAATCTGTTAAATGCAGAATATCAGTTCAGGCCAGCCTATATTGGACCACCAAGAACTTTTACCATCAAACTAGACGTGAAAATTTAAGTTAATTATGGATAACCTCTTTATAGTTATTCCCACAAGATTAAATTCCAAAAGACTTCCTAATAAAGTTTTAAAAAAAATTAATGGCAAAACATTAATGCAGCACGTGTGGGAAAGCTTAAAAGATTTTCCTAATGTTTATATAGCAACCGATAATCATCAAATAATTAAAGAGGCTAACAAGCTTCAAGCTAATGTAATTTTAACAACAGAAAAACCAATTAATGGCACTGAAAGATGTAATGAGTTGGCTGAGAAATTAAAATTGAACCCTAAAGATATATTAATAAATGTTCAATGCGATGAATTGAATATTAAACGTGAGTGGATTAAAAAAATTTACATGGAATTATCTAACTCAAAATCTGAAATTATTGTAACAGTATCAACTAATCTAGGCAAACAAACAACACAGTTTTGGGAAAAATACAATCAAGATCTTTCAAATGTACAAGTATTTTTAGATGAAAATAATTTTGCTAAAAACTTTAAAAGATCTAGTTCTAAAATTTTTGAAAGCTTTAATTTTTACAACCATCATCAAAAAAAAAAATTAAAAATTAATCACCATATAGGAATTTATGGTTACAAAGTAGGCACCTTATCTAAGATTTCTAAATTAAAAATAACTGACAGAGAGAAAACTGAAAAATTAGAGCAAATTAGGTGGTTCGAAAATAATTATAAAATAAAATCCATCACAACTAAAGACATACATTTTGGATTCTCTATTAACACAAAAGAAGATTTAGAAAGATTAAAAAAACAAAATATTTTGTAGATTTAAACTTTCATTAATTTTTTGATGACCCAAAATATACCAAAATATATTAAGCAGCTCTTATATAACCACGAATGTATAATCGTTAGTGGATTAGGTGCTTTTATTGCGCATAATGATAGTGCTATTATAGATGAAAAAAAGAACTACTTCTCCCCAAATAAAAAATCGATTTCTTTTAACTCAGAGATTAAAAAAAATGATGGGTTATTAGCAAATTATATTGCAGAAATTGAAAACATAAGCTATGAAGAAGCTTGTGTTATGCTATTAGCTTTCACTAAAAGTGTTCTTTTCAAGATAAATAATGGAAATGTTTTTCATTTTGAATCAATTGGTAGTTTGCAAATAAATTTAATAGGTGAGATTATTTTTGAGTCTGATGAAAAAATAAATTTTGACCCTAATTTTTTTGGTTTAGAATCATTTTATTTCCCGAAAATTAATAATCAAAAAAAAATAATAGAACCCCAATATATAAATGGATTAGCGATTTTATTTATATTCATCGCGGCGGGATTCTTCTTAAGTGAAAACATGCTACTTAACCATAGAAATTCTAATACCGCTTCCTTTAGCATGAAAATTAAAGAAAATAAAGCTAATGACACAAGAGAAGTTTCAGGGTTATATAAAATTTCTGTTTCTCAAGTAGATTATGATTTATATAAAATTCTAGGAACAAATTATCATTTATCTACCAAAAGATGTTTTAAAATGGGAGAAGAATTAGAGGCTCATTTGAAAATTTATAATAATGGAAAAACTATAAATAGAAATTTGTGTTTTTTAAGTGAATTAGGGTTAGAGTTCACAGATTGTTATCAAATAAAAAAAGTATATAATCAAATCCCTACGTCATCTAATAACCTTGTGGTAGTAGATAAAAAGGGGAGAATGCGAGATGCTATTTTAGTTTTCGAGGAAACAGAAATTGATTACGCAACATTAACTAACGGAGTGAAAAATAAAGAAAATAAACCCGAAGAAAAAAAAAATGATATTACTTCTAGATTTTTAGATGCAGTTAAAACACTCTCTGAAAACCCTGATACTATTGAAGATAAAGACAAAAATATAGACTTATTAAACAATGAAATAAAAAAACCATCAGAAAAAGTTGTTATTCAAAATGAAACCATAGACTTGTTAAACAATGAAATAACAAAAACATTAGAAAAAGTTGTTATTCAAAATGAACCCAATGAAAAAAAATCGAAAAATAAAAATGTATTTGTAATTGTGGGTTGTTTTAGTTCTGAAAAAAATGCTAAAAATTTAGTTTCCCAACTAATTAAAAAAGGATTTAAAGAAGCTTGTATTGCTGGAAAAAGTTCAAATAGAAAACTATTTCAGGTTGCGTGTGCTAAATTTGAAACAGAAAAAGAAGCAAGAAAAAAATTAAAAACACTGAAAAAAGAATTTGAAGGGGCTTGGGTTCTAAACAGAAACTAACCTTTTAAATTACACCCTACTCTTTTAATTGCAGTTAATATGTCTTCAGAACTAATGTTGTTAATACACCCTTTTTCATCTTGACGACATTTGTTTCCTAATTTTGAACATGGAAAAACGCTTGATTTCGTAACTAATTGAACACTTTTTGGGTGTGACTTATAAGGATACATTCCTAAGCTTGGCTTTGTGCACCCCCAAAAAGAAATTATTATTTTTTTGAAGGCAGCGGCTATATGCATTAAACCTGTATCATTTGTCAAAACTATTGATGCATTTTGCAAAACATATGCAGACTCATCTAAAGATAACACACCACATAAATTATATATATTAGATTTATGTAAGTCATTGCAAATTTTATCCCCCGTTACCTTTTCTAACTCACCACCTAAAAAAACTATTGGCGCTGATATTTGAGAGCACACATTTTTAATATGACTTTTAGATAACTTTTTATACTTATAAGTACCACCTAAGACCCAGACAATAAAAGTTTTATCAAAAGGTAATTTTTTAGGAAAAGAATTTTTGTTAATACTTGATGGAATAATGTAATCTAAACCTTTGTTGTCGTTCAATATATTATATTTTCTTAATCTAGAAAAATACCTATCAACTAAATGTTCCTTTACTATAAATTTTTTTTTACAATTAACTAATAACCATTTTTTTATATTCTTCTTGTTGTATGAAACATATTTTGTGTTTATTTTCTTTAGTAATAGACTTAAAAATAAAGACTTAAAATTTTTCTGAAGATCAATAATTAAATCATAATTTGTTGACTCAAAACCACCTATTACATCTTTTATAGTGAATATATTTTCAATATATGGATTGTTTTTTATTACATGTAGATACTTCTCTTTTGTTAAATAGTCAATTTTTGCATTGGTTTGATTTTTTATTGATCTTAAAACAGGGGATGTTAAAACAATATCACCAATTGAACTTAACCTAATAACTAGAATTTTATTAAAAGACACAGTGCAAATTTATAAAAACAAAAAAGGATTCTTATTTTTATCATAATGTTTCTTATTGACTCTCATATACATTTATATTTAAAAGATTTCAAAAAAGATAGAGAAATACTTATTGAACAAGCAAAAAAATATAATATCAAAAAATTCTTACTGCCAAATATTGACCTTAATACAATTAATGATCTGATTTTACTTTGTCAAAAATATCCTGAAAATTGTTACCCAATGATTGGTTTACACCCTTGCAGTGTAAAAAAAAATTACTTGACTGTTCTTAAGCAACTCAAAAAAAAAATAAACTCTGCTAATTTTATTGCAATTGGTGAAATTGGCATGGATCTTTATTGGGATAAGACTTTTTTGGAAGAGCAAAAACAAGCATTTAAAACACAAATTGCTTGGGCAAAAAAATACAAAATACCTATTGTAATTCACTGCAGAAATGCTTTTGATGAAATTTATAAAATATTAAAAAAAGAAGCTGATGATAACTTACGCGGTGTTTTACATTGTTTTGGCGGTAGTTTAGATCAAGCAAAAAAAATAATAGACTTGAATTTTTTTCTTGGAATAGGTGGAGTTTTAACATTTAAAAACTCTGGACTTGAATCTGTAATTAAAAAAATACCTTTAGAGAAAATAATAATAGAGACTGACGGACCTTATCTAGCGCCAACACCCCACAGGGGAAAAAGAAATGAACCAAAATACTTATACTTAATTGTAGAGAAATTATGTGAAATAAAAAATATACCCATGGTTAGTTTAACCAATCAACTATATAAAAACACAAACTCTTTATTTTTTAATCAAAAATCTTTATTTTTCGATAATTAAAAAAAATCTACGTTATCATTATGTCTAACCGATCTTCAATACTTATTATTTTCACTGGAGGAACAATTGGTATGATAAAAAAAGTAAATAACTATGTTCCCATTAATTTTAATGAATTAATTAAATATTTTCCTGAAATAGATGAATTAAATTATTATTTAGAAATAATTGGTTTTAACCCACCTATAGACTCCGCTGAAATGAGCCCAAAAATTTGGACGAAAATAGTAGAGGTTATTGAGAAAAATTACACAAAATTTGATGGTTTTGTGATTTTACATGGAACAGATACAATGGCCTATACAGCTTCCGCTATAAGTTTTATGTTACAAAATTTGAATAAACCAATTGTTTTTACTGGCTCACAACTCCCAATTGGCGTTCATAGAACAGATGCAAAAGAAAATTTAATTACATCAATTGAAATCGCTGGAAGTCGTTCTTTTGGAAAAGCCAT
>MDTG01012186.1_pt1 | contig 12673 bp, 13 predicted proteins | sample 811421 | NCBI WGS metagenome assembly MDTG01 (sample SAMN05326645, study PRJNA326480) | marine metagenome | isolation source: seawater | place: Pacific Ocean: South East | collected 2011 | reverse complement strand
TCCTAATATTTCTGGGAAAAAATTGTCATTAAAATTTATGTCATATGCTAAGTTGAAATCATTATTATAAATAGCTTCTAAGTAACCTGGTATATCTGTATCCGCAGGACATGCCCCTCTGCAAGGCACGCTGTCTCTATACAATAATTTTATCCCCGATGCTGACATGTAAACTTTCCCCAATACCAATCTACCAAAAAAATTATAATTTGATAATACTTTAAGTTTTTATAAGTATATTAAGGGTTACTTATATGCATGAGAATAGATGTATTTATTGCATCTAATATACTATGATGACGTATTAGAAATAATTAGGAGTTAATCATGACTTGGAGTTTAGAAGGGGATTACGCAGAAAATTGTAACTGCGATATCATGTGTCCTTGCTTATATTTACAAACACCTACCGAAGGTTTTTGTGAAGCAATGCTTGTATGGGATATAAAAAAAGGTCACTTGAATGATACAAAATTAGATGGTCTTAAAGTATCAATTTGGCTTCACGCACCTGGCCCACAATTAACCGAAGGTGGATTTAAAATTGCACTGTATATTGATGAAAATGCTTCAGATGAACAAGCACAAGCACTTGAAGAATTATATGGCGGCAAACACGGCGGACACTTAGGTGTCATAGCAAGTCTAGTAGGCGAAGTTATGGGTGTTAAAAAAGCTGCGATAACATGTGATATATCAGGAAATAAAAAAACACTGAAAGTTGATGGAGCAGGGGAGTGGGATATGGATGCAGTTGAAGATGGTAATGGAAATGTTGCTAAATGCGAATTTCATCCATTGGCAATTAATCCTGGTTTTCCAGTTGAAGTAAATAAAACTAATAAACAGTCTTACACTGATTTTGGTAAAAATTGGAATCCAAAACCAAACAGAGTTGGTTTATCAGGCCCGTTTTCATACGCGCCATAAATTGCTTAAAATGAGGAGAACAATTAAAGGAGAGTTATACTCTCCTTTTTTTGTAATCAGATTTTAAAATAGTATTTTCTATTATCATGGGATAATATGCATCAAATAAATATGAGTGATGATAAAAGCGAAATAATACAGCAAGAAATTAACAAGGCTATCAACTTTCTTGGTCAAAACAAATTTTCTGAAGCTGAAAAAGTTTGTAATGAAATAATTAATAAAAGTGATAATGCGGATGCTTTCCATGTTTTAGCATCAATTAAAATATACAAACAAGAATTTGATGAATCCATAAAATTAGTTAAAAAATCCCTAAAAATAAATTCTTCGAATCCTGGATATCATGTGACTCTAGGTTGTGCTTATAGTGCAGCTAAAGAATATAAAGAATCAATCAAACCATTTAAAGATGCTATCAAGCTAAATGATAAAATTGCTCAAGTGCATTTTTATCTAGGTGAATCATATCGCAAACTAAAAAAATATAATGATGCTATATCATCATTTTATAAGACACTTGAGTTATCACCTGATCATGTAGCTTCACATATGCTTCTTGGAATTGTTTACCAGGAAAAGAAACAATTTGATTTAGCTATTAAATCTTTTAAAACATGTATTGATATTATGCCAGAGTATGCAGAGGCCCACATCAATCTTGGCCTATGTTATTTGTTAGTTGGAGATTATGAAAACGGTTGGGGTGAATATGAATGGAGACGTAAACTTTTTAAACAAAATACTGAACAATTATCAAAAGAATGGACGGGACAAAATTTAGAAGGTAAGACCTTACTAATTCTTGACGAAAGTTCTAATGATAATTTAATTCATTTTATACGAACGGCCCGTGAGCTTAAAAAAGATAACTGTAAAATATTATTACAATGCAATGATGAAGCATATGATTTATTTACCAAACAACCTTGGGTCGATGAAGTTATTTCGCCAGATGTTTTTCCTGAGCACGATTATTACATTCACATAGGTTCATTAATGAATGTATTAAAACTTAACCCAAATCAAGTTTCTCAAGATTTTCCATATTTGGATATAGTTGAAAAAACTCAAAATATTATTAAGAAAGATAAAATAAATATTGGACTAATATTAGAGCAAGACAGAGAATTAAGTTCTCATGATGATGAAACCATAGATGCTAAGTATGTCAAAAAGTTATTCACTAGCAATCATAATGTCATTGCATTAGATAAATATATAGACGGTCAAAATCTTATGAATTTTTATAGCTGTAAGTATGATTATTCTAATCTCAATGAGCTTGCAGAATTAATAGTAAAACTTGATTTAGTTATTACTGTCGACCATTTAGTTGCTCATTTATCGGGAGCATTAAATGTAGAAACATATTTAATGATACCATGTGTTCCTAATTGGAGATGGGAGATAACTCATAGAAATTCAACACCATGGTATAAAAGTGTTAAAATATTTAGACAAGACATACCTGATGATTGGATTTCTGTCATTAAGAAGGTAAAAGAGGAGTTAGAAAAAAAGAATAATGGCTGAATTTTTTATTGATCAAGCAATGAGGGAGGCTATTGATTTGCAATCACGCAATCAATTTGAAGAAGCAAAATCTCTTTATAAAAAAATAATTGAATATGATAATAAAAATAGTGATGCATATCATTTACTATCACTTATTGAACTAGTACATAACAAATTAGATGAAGCTAAAACAAATATAATAAAAGCAATTGAGCTACAACCTGATATTGCTGTTTATCATTCTAATTACGGAAATATTTTATATCAAAGTAATAATCTTGAGTATTCCATACAGGAACATAAGAAAGCTATCAAATTAGATAAAAAAAATTTTCAATCTTTTTATAGTTTAGGAGTCATATATTCACACTTGAAAAATTATGAAAAATCAATTGAGTTTTACAAAAAAGCACTTAAGCTGGATGACGAATCATCAGTAGCTCATAATAACCTTGCTAACGTCTATAATATAATTAATCCAAATGAAGCAGAGAATCACTATCTCAAAGTCATAGATTTAACACCAAACGATCCAATACCTTATATAAATATATCAAACCATTATTTAAAAAATACTAAATATAAAAAATGTGTTGAAATTTTGGAAAGAGCTTTATCTGAAAGTATAGAGGCCAAAGAATTATATAATAATCTTGGAATTGCTTATCTTGCTACAAAAGAGAATGCTAAATCAAAAAGCATGTTTGAACGTGCTATTAAACTTGACTCAAATTATAAGCCTGCGCTAGATAACCTTAAAAACCTAAACAATATTGAGCATTAATCTCATGAAAAAAAAGTACATATGATCGTAAGCTGCTTTTATTTTATAAAAGATTAAGATATATTTATTAATAATGGGGAAAAAATTAAGAAATATATTAATATCACTTGTTTTGATATTACTGTCTGGCCAGATGTATGCAGGAGAAGCAGCTAATCAAGTAAAAAATAGTATTCTTCAAAATGTATATTCCTATGGCGATACTACGATTGAGTCATGGGCTCGAGATAACTTAAAAAGTCTTAGACTCATAGAATTAGAGACAAGAACTCGAGCAGATTCTAAACCTACATTCAGAGCGATTACATTATTTGAATTAACTGGTGATGAATACAATAAAATTCTATCACAAATATCATATTCAACTTTCAATAATCGAGAAACCCTAAACACAGGTTTAGTTTATAGAACGTTCAATCAAGATATGACTAAACTTTATGGTGTTAACATATTCTATGATCATGAATTTAACACTGGGCATGCTAGAACTGGATTAGGTCTTGAACTTAAAACATCTGTTTATGATATCAATATAAATTTTTATGAAGCAATGACAGAAAGACACCATGTTAATGGAGCTCCTGAAATAGCTGCTGGCGGTTATGATGCTGAAATAGGGGCGCTACTTCCCTACATGCCTTGGGCTAAAGTATATTACAAGACATATCAATGGAATAATATTACAGAAAATATAAAACATGGCCAAACCTTGAGCTTATACATGGAACCAACTTCACGACTATCAGTGGAAGCTGGAATGCAGGACGACAGCACCACTAACTCGCATAACGCATTTTTGAAGTTGAATTATGTAGTTTGCTGCAATGAAAGAAAAATCGGGCCAAGTATTTTTACGGTAACTAAGAATGCTTATACATATGGAAAAATTGATTCTAGTAGAATGTATGAAAAAGTAAGAAGAGAGAATAACATCGTCACCGTAAGAGGAGGCGGCGGTATAACCGTTCAAGCATCTGGATTTTAATTATGAAATACTATAAAGAAATTATTTTTGCGGTACTTTTTATATTACCTACAACTAATGCATTTGCTGCGTGTAGTGGGCCTGAATGTTGTCCAGTATCTTCAGGTGTAGTAACACTTGGAAATGATGTCGGCTGTGCTATTGAACCAGACAGTTATTCTATAAAGATGTTCAAGATGTATCTATGCACTAAAGCACCATCAGCACCGACTGCTGCTGCAACTACAGGATATAGTGATGCAGGATGTGTTCTAGTATTAGATGCACCCTCAGGGAGCCAAGTAACTATGACGCCAGGTGGAGATGCACAAACATTTTCAGGGGCTACATTTACTAGACCGCCCAATGGAACTTACACTCATGGAGTTATGCTCCTTGATAATATTTTCACTATATCAATGGATAGAGAATTCAGTGCTAGTTTGACAGGGGGCTCTTCAGGTACAGGTAAATATTGTGCTACTGTCGCAGGATCTGCTGATGAAGCTACTGGAGGCTCTGTAAAATGTTCAGGTACGGATAACCTAACTGCAGGTTCATGGGGAGCTATTCTAACTTCATTTGATGGGTTAAATTCAGCTGATTATGATGTAACTGCAAATAACTTAAATGGTACGGGAAATGACATATCAGGATATTTAGTAACATCTGCTGAACAACTAACTACTAGCCGTAATGCTGTGACAGATTTGATTGGAATACAAACATTTGCCACGCCTGTTGTCATTACTAAAGATTTTAGTGGATTAAATATTGCATTTGGAATTAACCAAGGCAGCACTATTTGGGATGATGAAGCTGGAGCAGATACTACCATTGAAGCAGGTAGTGGCCCATTCATGGCTATTATTACGCCACTAAATTACTAATTCAGCAACAATACATTAAGTTTTCTATTTAAATCTATTAAGAATATATTTCTTTTTTTATGGAAAAATAGAATGTGGTAGGAACCTTCTAACTGATTAAATCATTAACTTAATAAAAATTAGTCATGGCAACAGTATTCTTTCTTTGCACACAGTGTTCTATTACGTAAATGTGTAAATATTAGTAGACTGCTAGCAAACAGGGTAAGCACAATTGATAATATTTCACTGAATTCGTGTAATGTTATGGCAATTAATAATACAAATATTGCACATATACCCCCAAGTTTCACAATATCATCATTATGTTTTCTGCACCCTAGAGTGAAGGCAATAAGAGATGTTGGCAAAATAAAATACATTAAAGTCTCATGAAATTCATGAGATGTAAAAAATGCAATCTCAATATATGGTGATAAAATTATGAGAACAGGCAAAAGTATGCAGTGTATCGCACATGCTGCAGACACTGTTAGACCAAAATTATCTAGTATTTTTTGCATCGTAGTAAATCGTATTATGCATATATATGCTTAAAATGATAGCATATTAATATATATGACTATTAAAACTTATGAACTTTGTCTTAAAAATGGGCAGGTTATGATTAATAATAATCTTGAATTTACTAACATATACGTGAGTAATGGCAAGATTTCACTTATATCAGATAAGGTCTATGAATCTAAAGAATCAATTGATTGTAATAACTTAACTATATTACCAGGTGTGATTGACTCACAAGTTCATTTCAGAGAACCTGGTCTTGAGGGCAAAGAGACTCTAGAATCAGGAATGCTCTCTGCAGTGGCAGGTGGTGTTACTGCAATATTTGAGATGCCAAATACTAATCCACTAACTATTACCCCTGAAACTATTGAAGATAAATTAAAACGTGCTAGTAAGGGAGCCTGGTCTGATTACGCCTTTTATTTAGGCGGAACAATGAGGACCTCTACAAATTTATCTAAATGGGAAAATTTAAAAGGAGTTTGTGGAATTAAAATATTTATGGGCGCAAGTACTGGCGATTTAATGACTGCAACTGATGAAGAAGTTGAATCAGTTGTTTCAAATGGTAAGCGCGTTATTGCAGTTCATGCAGAAGATCAAATGATCATGATGGCAAATATGAAAAATATACTTGGAAATAGCAATGATGTAGGGATGCATTGTAAATGGAGATCACCTGAGAGTTGTTTATCAGCTACTACACGCGTAGTCAATCTTGCAAGAAAACACAAAAGAAGAGTTCATATTCTTCACATAACCACGTCAGATGAAATGGAATTTTTATCTAAAAATAAAGATGTGGCAAGTGTTGAACTTTTAGCTAATCACTTAACTCTTCATGCTCCAGATTGTTATGAGAGGCTTGGAACACTGGCACAACAAAATCCACCAATACGTGAGAAGAAACATCAAGATGCGCTTTGGCATGCACTTAATAACAAGATAGTTGATATTGTTGCATCAGACCATGCACCTCACACATTAGAAGAAAAATCATCTGTATATCCAAAGTCACCGAGTGGAACTCCTGGTGTCCAAACTCTTGTACCTATAATGCTTAATCATGTTAATAATAATAAATTATCATTATCTAGATTAGTAGATCTTTGGAGCTACGGACCTGAGCGTGTACATAAAATATACGGCAAAGGAAGAATTCAGGAAGGGTATGATGCTGATTTTACAATTGTTGATTTGAAAAAAGAAATGACAATAAAAAATAGCCAACAAAAATCTAGAAGTCAGTGGTCACCTTATGATGGGATGAAAGTCAAAGGCTGGCCAACTCATACAATTATTCGTGGAAATTGTGTCATGATAAATGATGAGATCATCGGTAAGCCACTCGGAGATATGGTGAAATTCAAAGAAACCATCTAAACTATGATATGAATGATCAACTAATCTTGTTATATGATTTTGCATTTAGACTTGCAGAAATTTCATATCAAAACAATGAAGTACCAGTTGGTGCAGTTATATTTAAAGATGATACCTATGAGGTTGTTGCGCCAGGTTTTAACCAAATGAAAACGAATAAATCTTCTTTAGATCATGCAGAATTACTTGCTCTAAAATTAGCAATGTCACGAACAGGCAGGGAAAGACTCAATGGTTGTAGTATGATAACTACATTAGAACCATGCCCAATGTGCGCCCAAGCAATAAGTTTTGCAAGATTGACGAGCATCATTTTTAGCGCAAATGACGAAAAAAGTGGCGGAATTTTAAATGGACCAAAGATTTTTGAATCTAAATCTTGTCATCATAAACCTAAGATAATCGAGTTCAATGATGAGGATAAATCAAAAAAACTCCTTCAAAAATTCTTCAAAAATAAGAGAAAAAATAAGTAAATTAATTTTTGTCAAGCTTGAACATTGTTTATTTTAAAGTTATTGTAAGCACTGCTTTTAACAAGGGTGCGTTAATTGCTGTAACAACCCCGAAATATTATGAGTGAATTCCTAAAAACCTTCGATAAATTAAATGATGCACAACTAAGATCTAGTGTAAAACTACTAGGTAAGTTGTTAGGTAATATTATAAAAACTCATGCTGGGACTGAAGTTTATGTAGCTGTTGAAAAACTAAGAAAAGGTTTTATAAATTTAAGAAAAGACAATAGCAAAAATAAACATGACCAATTAATCCGATATATCGAGAAACTTAACCCAAAAACTCTAAAAAATGTTATTAGGTCCTTTTCAAAATATTTTGCTCTTGTAAACGTTGCTGAAGAGGCACATCAGCATTTAAATAGAACAGATAGGCTTGCACATGGATTTGAATCTTGGGAGGGATCATTTGATCAAACTCTTCGAGACTGTAAAGCATCAGAAATTGATAATGAGCATCTTCAAACTTTAATTAATTCTTTTCACTATGCACCAGTATTCACAGCACATCCGACTGAAGCAAAAAGAAGAAGTAAACTTGAGGCAATGAGAAGAATTTTTAATACTATTTTGGAATTGAGATCATATAAAGGTCAATCTATTAAACGTGAAGAACTAATTGAGGAGATTCAGGCTGAAATTCTTATTTTATGGAGAACTGATGAAGTAAGGCTCAGAAAACCTACAGTTGTAGATGAAGTAGAAAATGGGCTTTACTACTTCAGAACATCGTTATTTAAAGCAGTGCCTGAGGTGTACAGAGATTTAGAAAAAGCCATCAAAAGGGTTTATCATACTGAAGAGATAAAAGTTCCAAGTTTTATACGATTTGGATCATGGATTGGGGGAGATAGAGATGGGAATCCGTTCGTTACTCCAGATATTACAAGAGAAGCAGTTTATATGCATGCTGAAACTGCCATCCATGAATATATGAGAAGGGCTCAAAAACTTTCCACAATAATTACACACTCTTCTGAACTTACTAAGCTATCTGAAGAATTTATAAGCTCATGCACAGATGATGAAAAATATTTAGATACAGCATTTAGAGACACAACCCAAGATTTTGCAAAAGAACCATACCGAAGAAAATTTAAAATTATAAGATATAGACTTGATCAAAGGTTAAAAAATATAAATAACTTGAAAAGGAACAAGGAGCCCAATGCGGAACATGCCTATCAATCAGAAAATGAATTATTAAATGATCTATATTTAATCAAAAATTCTTTACTATCAGACAACGATGGTATTTTAAGCGACTATGGATTAAATGATTTCATTAGACTTGTTGAAACTTTTGGGTTTTATCTTGTAAATCTTGATATTAGAGAAGAGTCAACAAATCATACTAATGCTATTTCAGAGATATTAAGAGTATCGCAAAGTGTTGACTATATATCCATGGACGAGAATTTAAAAATCTCAATTTTAGAAAAATTTATTCAATCTGAAGTTTCTCTAGGAGATGTTTACGAAAAAATATCAGATGATTCAAAAAAAGTGTTAGATGTATTCACTGTTATGGATAGACTCAGAAGAGAGGTAAGTAATAACGCATTTGGCAACTATGTAATATCTATGACTCATCATGCAAGTCATGTTTTTGAAGTTCTTGCTTTGGCTAAATTGTGCGGTATGGTTTTCAAAAAAGATAACCAACTTATATCTTCAGTTCAAGTTACTCCGCTTTTTGAAACCATCGATGATTTAACTAGAATTGAGGAAATTTTAGAGGATTTATTTGGTAATGAGACTTATATGGGTTTACTAAGTAACTATAATAATTCTAAATTACAAGAGGTCATGCTTGGGTATTCTGACTCTTGTAAAGACGGAGGCATATTGTCTTCATCATGGAGTTTATACAAAGCGCAACAACAAGTTTTAGAGATTTCTAAGAAGTATAAAATAGAATGTCAATTATTTCATGGAAGAGGCGGGACTGTTGGAAGAGGTGGTGGGCCTACTCATAACGCAATCTTAGCTCAACCAGACGAGACTGTCAGAGGCATGATAAAAATTACAGAACAAGGTGAAGTTTTGTCTTATAAGTATGCTGTTCCTCAGTCAGCATCTTACGAGTTAGAACTTGCTATTAGTGGTCTCATTAAAGCAAGTAAACACTTAGTTGGTCAAGATAGTGTATGTAGAAATAATTTTGAAGTACTAATGTCTGAAATGTCAAAAAGTGGTGAGAAAAAATACAGAGATTTAACAGATGATAAGCCAGGGATAATGGATTATTTTTACGAAGCTACACCTGTTCAGGAATTAGCTGAATTAAATATTGGATCCAGACCATCCCATCGTAAAAAAACTCAACGCTCAAAATACTCTATTAGAGCTATCCCTTGGGTTTTCGGTTGGTCACTTTCAAGACACACTCTTCCTGCATGGTATGGACTTGGTACCGCATTAAACGAAATCATCTCTCAAGATCCAAGCAATTTAGCTAAGCTCAAATCAATGTATCTAGAATGGCCATTTTTTAGAGTTCTTTTAGATAATATTCAAATGGCCTTAGCTAAATCTGATCTAGGTATTGCCCGAGATTATTCTCAACTCGTAGCGGATAAGAGTGCAGCAGGCGAAATTATTGATGACATTGAAAAAGAATTTAATGATACTGTATCTACGATGCTACAGATTGTTGATTCTGATGAATTACTATCTGAAAATAATAAGTTATCTTTATCATTAAGTAGAAGGCAACCTTATTTAGACCCATTAAATTATATTCAAGTTATGTTATTAAAAAAACATAGAAAAGTATCAGGCGAAGATACGGTAAACTTCGATCCTTTGCTTAGAACAATTCATGCTATTGCGATTGGCATGAGGAATACGGGATAATAATGTCAAAGGTCCTAATTATTTTAGGAGCTTTATTAATATTGCTCGGAATAATGCTTCCTTACCTTAATAGCATAGGCTTTGGACGTCTTCCAGGAGACATTATATTAAAGAAAAATAATTTTAATGTCTATTTTCCGGTTACAAGTGCAATAATATTCAGTATTGTAGTAACTATAATCTTAAAATTATTTAAATGAGTGAGGATAATAATCAACTAACAGATATGCATAGTGAATGTGGATCATCAGAACCATACGCGCTACAGGTAACAGACAATAGTATGGAACCTGAATTTCCAAAAGACTGCATTGTAATCGTAGACCCATCTGGTACTTGCCGGAATGGCCAGTATGTATTTGTAGAATATGATGGAGTAAGATGGTTTAGGAGATTTGATATTATCGATGGAGAAAAATATTTATTGGCACTTAATAATGATTATCCAGAAATAAAACTTGATAATTCATACGATGTTATTGGTATAATTGTACAAAAAAACGTAAAAAGGGAAATCAAACACTACACATAAATTTAATCTTATGAAAGAAGTCACTATATATAGTACACGTATATGCCCATATTGCGTAAGAGCTAAAAATTTTTTTAGCAAGAAGGGTATCGAATATAAAGAAATTATGATTGACTCAGATATTGCTCTTATGAGAGAAATGATGGAAAAAACAGGAAGGAAATCTGTCCCCCAAATTTTTATTGGCGATTATCATATTGGAGGTTTTGATGATCTTATCGAGCATGACATGGATGGTAAACTAGAGGCATTAATGAAGTAAGATGGATCCCAGGGAAAATAGAGCAATGGAGCTTGAGAGTGGTATAGCGGCATTTGAGACAAAAAATTTTGCTCACGCTACAAAATTATTATCACCAATTGCTGAGGAGGGAAATTCTGACGCTATGTATCGTATGGCAATAATGTTACAAAATGGACTTGGGTGTCTTGCAAATGAGGAAAAAGCTTTTCAATATATGAAAAGCGCAGCTGAAAATGGATTACCTCTTGCTATGCATGCACTTGGTTTCATGTATTTTGAAGGCGAGTGCACAGAAAAAAATCCCCAACTATGTATAGAATGGTTTGAGCGTGCCGCAGCAGTAGGCATGATGGGTTCAGCTACAACACTTGGAATGATTTATGAAGAAGGAAAAATTGTTAAACAGGATTTAGCAAAGGCTGAACAATGGTATAAAAAAGCCGGCATTTCTAAATAAATCTAATGAAGTATTTTCCATTTTTTTTACAGCTTGATAAGTTACCATGTTTGATAGTTGGCGGCGGATCTGTTGCGGAAAGGAAAATAGATTTATTAATTAAAGCTAATGCAGATATAACAATAGTTTCTATTGAGTTCACAGATTATATTTTAGATCTCGCTAAAAAATATAACATTGAATGTATTACCCAAAAATATTCCGAAAACATCTTAAAGCATAAAAAATTTAAATTTGTTATAGCAGCTACAAATAATGTAGCTCTTAATCAACAAATAGCAAATGATTGCGATAAGCACAATATTATTATTAATGTTGTTGATCAACCAGAAATCTGTGATTTTATTTTTCCATCTATATTAGAAAGAGGTGACATAACTGTGGCTGTATCTACAGGAGGAGCATCTCCAGTTTTAGCAAGAGTATTGCGAACAAAATTAGAGACCATGGTGCCATCAAATTATGGAATCCTGGCAGATATAGTTTCTAAAAATAGAATAAAGGTTAGGAATAAAATGGAAAAGTTTTCTTCAAATAAAATTTTTTGGGAAAAAATGTTGAACGGAAAATTTCTAGAATTAGTTTTATCTGGGAAAAGTGAAGAAGCAGAGACATTTTTGGATTCTCAAATTGAAAGTTTTGATGAGGATATAGCAAATCAAGGTGAAGTTTATCTTGTAGGTGCTGGTCCAGGTGATCCAGATCTTCTTACATTTAAAGCTCTTCGTTTGATGCAACAAGCTGATATTGCTTTGTATGATAGGCTTGTTCATCCGTCTATTGTGGATTTAATTAGAAGAGATGCTACAAAGATATATGTTGGAAAAGAAAGAGATAATCATGTTGTTCGACAGGAGGAGATTAATCAGCTGCTTGTTCGGTATGCAAAAGAGGGTAAAAAGGTCTTACGATTAAAAGGAGGAGATCCTTTCATATTTGGAAGAGGTGGAGAAGAAATTGAGACTTTAGCGGATGAGAAAGTAGCATTTCAGGTTGTCCCAGGTATAACAAGCGCTAGTGGGTGCTCAGCATATAGCGGAATACCCTTAACACATAGAGATTATGCCCAAAGTTGTATATTTGT
>MDTG01326626.1_pt1 | contig 12674 bp, 10 predicted proteins | sample 811421 | NCBI WGS metagenome assembly MDTG01 (sample SAMN05326645, study PRJNA326480) | marine metagenome | isolation source: seawater | place: Pacific Ocean: South East | collected 2011 | reverse complement strand
CTTCCGGAGCCTCTCTTGTCTTGAGCATGTTCCACAAATCCTCCCAAGATTCATGTGCGTCCCAAAATTGTCCTGCATCAAAAAGTCGGAGACCCTCGTTGAGCGATTTCCTCTCGTCCGCATCCAGCGGTCCGGCGGTCAGCACGCTCATGCCCGTCCTACGATTCATGGCTTGAAACGCTTCGCCTTTGCGAAGAACTTCCGCACCCTTCAAGAGGGGGTTTGGGGAAGCGGATGGTATAGGGTCGGTCCCCATGGTGACAATCGAACACGGCGACATGGTCGAACAGCGACGCGGTGGCGTTGATGTTCTTCGCATTCTGGTTCGAAATTTATCCATTCATGAACAGTCGGGCGCCGTTTGCATCCAACCTTCTTCAAGCGGTGACGGGCGGCTGGGTTGGTTGTTGTTCCGTCTCGGTCAACCGGTGATGGCGTTTTACCAAGGGGAAACGCAACAGCAAGGCCTTGAGGCGCTCATCAGCATCGAAGAGGACGCCTTGGACGTGGCCAATGAATTGCGCCTCTACGAATTGACGATGAACGCTCTGCGGTCAACGATGACACAACATCCAGATAGCGTGCTTCATCTTGAACATCAAGAGCACCGAGACGCTACGGCCTCATGGTGGTCAAGCGTTCGTCTTCCCTCCAGCTCGTGGCGTCGTGCCGCTCGCCTCGAAGAAATAGAGGCCCTGGCTTTGGAAAGTGAACACCGCCGAAGAGAGGCGGTGGAGAAGACTACGTTGCAGTTGCAACCGGGGCGGGTCTACCTCCTCGATTCTCCTGACCCTCATCCCATGATTTCCTTGGGTGTTGAGTTGGCCGAGCGCGGGATGCCCCTCCTCGGTTTGTTCGGCCTCCCCCACGCGGAAACCGACGCGACGCATCGTTTGCCAAGGCCCCAATCCTACGCGCTCCTTTCGCCTCACGGCGGCTACGAAGTCCTTCACGACCAAACCTCCATCCAAGCGGTGGTCAATGCGTTTCAGTGGGGCAACGAGCGCTCGGTTCTCCTCATCGACGGTTTGGACCGCTTAGCCAACGCCTTCGGAGAAAACGGCATGGTGGACGTGTTCCGCTCCATCTGCGATGGTGTACGCTTCAACGACCATGTTGCGCTCATCACCACGGATTTGGAACTCTTTGAGACCGCCATTCAACGCTCCATCGCCTCTGAAACGACGGAACTTCGTGGAAGCACCGTCCTGCGGTGGATTGAGGATTCCGATGTTTTGTGGGACCACCCGGTCCTCTTGGCGCCGGACGAGGAGGAAGAGCAGTGGCTTGCGGCACAAATTCAGCACCAGGGCGCAAAGGTTGGCGGCCCTGCTGTCATGAGCGATGCAGGGCTGGAAGGCGGAAGTGTTGCTCCTGATGATGACGAGCGAATTGAAGCCACACGAGCCCTGAATCAAGTGGTTGAATCCTGGCCTGAAGAAGCCGCTGCCATAAGCGATAATGTTCCGGAGCACCAAGCGAACGACGTGGCCATCGGAGCCACCGCTTGGCGGCCCGAAGTTAAGAACAGCGTGCTGCATGGACGCTTCGTGAGCGAATCCCCTCGTGCCAACGTTGAGACGACCGAAGTGGATCTTCATCGCTCCCAAGGCCCGTTCCGCCGGCAAGAAAAGAAACCCGCAAGAGTGGAGGCGCCACCTCAACTCCGACCGCCTCAGCGACTCCCTGCGAGAAAACAACCGCCTCGCCTCCCAAATATCGATCAGGGGCTCACGGGCAATCGCAGTTCTGCCGTGGTAAACAGTGCAACAACGCTGCCGGATTGGCCGTTCAAAGGCCCAACCAAGCGGGCGTACCGAAAAGAAAACATGGACGTGTTCTCCGAGAAGCAACGTCTTGCCCTCGAACGTCAAGAGCGCATGACCTATCCGACCCAAGCCAAGGCGTTGAGGGACAACGTCAGCGGTTCTCCGGACCTCTCGGAGGCCCACCTGCCGCCACCTGCCGTGAACAAGACGGTGAAACTCCCCTCCAATGCTGAGGCAACGCCGTTGTCCAACAGCCTCCGTCCGGTCGATGAGAAGGTCAAACCGTCCCGTGAGATTGCTTCAAAATCCCAAGCCCAGTTGGACCTTGAGAAAGCCTATGTCGAGTGGTCAACCTTTGACGAGCCCGACGGCATGGATGCCACTGCATTGTACAACGAACGAGGTGAGGCTTTGAAGCGATACAGCGGTGAAGAGCCATGACAAAATCACCGACGAAATTGCGAACGCAACTTGAGGAAGCGAAGCGCCAACTGAGGGATTCTATCCACGCACAACATGCCGCAAAAACCCCGTCTACCAAGCCGCCAGCTGCAGTCGACGAGCGACCTGCTCGTTCCAAACTTAACACGTTGCTGGGCAAGACCAGCGTTGCAGAGCGCCCCCTTTCTCTTTTCCAAACCGTCGGTGTGGCTCAGCGCCCAACATACGACCTGATTGCGGACAGGATACTCGGCCCCGATGTTGGCCCACCACCGTCGTTTCTCGATGCACAAACAGGGTATGCTCAACACGTAGCAGAGCGATTGATGCTTTTGCAGCAACGACTTGAGGCGAACGAGGCCCCGTCTCATGGTGAAACCGCAGACGCCTATGTTGGCGTCGAGGACGACGGTACACCCGTGTGGAGTCAAGTTTTGAGCGAGCAGCGGGGCGAGGTCCGCCATGCGCTGGAGGTGGAACTCGCACCTCCGGCAGAGGGAGACGCCTTCCATGCCACGCGCGTCCTCAGCCTTGCTTCCAACTGGCCGCAGCGGCTTTCTTGGTCAAACCAATGCACCTTCAAGCAGTGGTTCACCGCTGAGGAAAATCTTCGAGCGACTCGATATTGTGAACAAGTGGTCGACCGCCCCGCTCATTCCCTAAACCCGGTCATGGTGGTGGCCGAGCCACAATCCGGGTGCTCACACCTGCTTCACGCCACGGGCCAAGCCATGCTTCGCCGGCAGGAAGGTCATGTACTGTACATCACGGCGGCCGATGTCAACGGCGTTGATGGCTTGGATGCGTCGTGGCATCATGCGCTGCCCGGTGCAACGGCGCTGGTGATTGACGATGTTCACGAGTTTGCCTCGCACGATTCGTGGCGTCATCAACTCGGTGTTTTGGTCGATCAAGCCCTGAACCACGGTCTACAAGTGGTTGCTGGAGGTCGTTTGACCGTCGAGACCTTCCCGCCTTCTCGATTGAAGGAAGTCTTCCGTGGTTCCGTGGAAGTGCGCCTTTCCTCACCCCTTCCTCCGACGCTCATGGCGTTCGCTCGATGGCGTTGCGCACAGCGCAATTTGCTTGTCTCTGACCGGCATTTGGCTCAACTAAGTCGTATGGAACCCCGGGGTTGGCGGATGACCGAGGCGCGTTTGGAGCAGCTTGTTATCGCCTTTGAGGACGGCGCGGTTTTGCTTGATAGCGACGACGTCGACGTTTTGCTCCAAGGTGGAACAACCGTGGCTCCCGTCGAGGAAATGCAACGCGTCGAAGACCTTGCGACCCGACTGGTGGGTGATGCGCTCGATAGCGTGTATTCCTCGTTGGAGGCCGGTGGGATTGATCTTCACAGTCCGTTGACGCCATGGGAGGAGGACGAATACGAACCTCCCACTTGGGAAGCAGCTTCCATTGGTGAGGATGCCCGTCGCCTCGAAGAGCGATTGCGAGACCAAGTTGACGCCCTTGAGCCGGGCCGCCCCTCGGTTTTGGACGTTCACGAACGCGAGAAGTACATTGTTCGGGCCAACGATCCTCTGGGTAAATCCGACGTGAACCGTACCGTTGAGGTGCTGGTCGACATCGACGATGCCATTGACGAGCGAATGAACGCGTCAGCGGGCGCCAGTGTATCCGCTTCGCTTGAACTTCATCAACTCGAAGAACAGATGGTGGTCTTGGCCCAACGTGCAGTCGAGGCAGACATCGACGAGCTGATCACCATTGCCGACGAACTGCGTACGTTGGAGGAGCGTTTGGTCGAAATCGACCCCGACCGTGAACCGCTGCCGCCCTTTGAGGAAGACCTCCCAGCCAATGAGGGGCGCAAAGGCGTTGGTCGCAGGAGGTCCAAAGCATCAAAACCCGCCACGAAGGCATTGGACGCCTACGAACCTGATGGCGAGTGGAACATTGACGGTTCCGGGATTACGGCTGAGGATTTGCTTGAGGAGCAGGCCGAGAAAAAGGTGGTCCATCTTGCCCGTCTTCGTCCGCGCAAGGTTTTGATGGGTGAAGAAGAATGAGGGCACCCTGGTGGATGGATGGACTCCATTTCTCCTGCCAGCCAAACTGCGGAAAATGTTGCGATGAGCCCGGTGGCATCGTCTACCTCTCAGCGGATGACGCCACACGATTGGCGGCTGACGCTGGATTGGATGTTCCGGCTTGGCTGGAGCGGGATACGAGAACCACGCACGACGGGCGTTACATCCTGAAAAGCCGTGAAGAGGACGGGATTTGCATTTACCTCAACGAACAGCAACAGTGCGATATTTACACCATTCGCCCGCAACAGTGCAAGGCGTTTCCTTGGTGGGGGGAGAACCTTGTATCGCCGGGTGCATGGGAGCGAGTTAAGCGAACATGCCCTGGCATCGACGGCGAGGATGCGATCCTCATCGACGGGCAAACCATCCGTATCAACATCTTCGCCGACCGCACGTCGACCAAAGGCTTCCGAACATGGCCGCCCAAAAAAAGACGGTGGAATCGGTAGGCTGCGCCGGTGTTCCCAGCCACACTGATTTTCGCAGGAGGAGATGCGAGGAGCCGCATTTATACCGAACATGGATGTCGGCCTTTTACAGGCGAGGAACATGACGCAAGATGAACCAATGTTCACGGTCCACACCTCCCACCTCAACACAGGACTTCGAGGCGTACCCGTGGGCACCTGTAGAACCTCTTTTGTGACCCCTAACGAAGGCGTCCATTATTGCGGCTACCCCATCGCTGAACTCGCTCACTACGCCCCCGAGGACATCGTGTACCTCCTGTTCAACAAAGAATTGCCAACACCCGAAGAATCGGCTCAATTCAAAGCAGAATTTGCTGCGAGGGGCTGCGTGCCTGAAAGCGTCGCAGCGGTGTTCTCGACCCTGCCTAAAGACGGCCATCCAATGGATTGGCTCAGCGTCGGTATTCACACCTTGGGCATGTTGGACACAACAGGAGATTGGAAGGAAGACGCTCTCAACCTCATTGCACGAATGCCCCGCATGATGGGCCTCTTGTTCCGAATTCGCGAGGGGCGCGAAGCCAACATTCCCGAGGACGATCTCTCAGCGACCATGGTACAGCGTTTTGTACGCACGCTGGACATGGAAGGCGTCGACCAAGGGTTGATGGAAAAAATACTTGCCACGTACCTCGTTCTTCACATGGATCATGGTGGCGGTAACCTCTCCACGTTCACCGGGAAGGCCATTGCTTCCGGCCACGCAACGGTCTACTCGTCGATTGCCGGCGCCATGAACGCTCTGTCAGGGCCGCTTCACGGACGAGCCAACCAATCCTGCCTCGAGTTTGTCCTTCGCATTGGCACCAGCGACCCCGATGAGGTTGAAACCTTCGTCCGTGGTGAGCTCGCAGCCAAGCGTCCCGTGTTTGGCTTTGGTCATGCAGTACTCCGAGCGGAGGACCCCCGAGCTACCGTACAATTCGCCCTCGGGGAAAAACTCTGTCCGGAGGATGAGAATTTCAAAATCATTCGAACCCTCAGAGAGGTTGCTCCTCGGGTGCTCTCCGAGAACAAGAAAATTTCCAATCCCAACGCCAATGTTGACATTGCCAGCGGAGCCCTGCTCCATCACGTCGGCTTCAAGGACCCAACGTACTACACCACCTTCTTCGGGTGGGCCCGAGTCGCCGGTATCGGCGCTCAAATCATCGACGAGCGAACCGTCATGCGAGACGGAAAAGGAACCCCAATTTACCGCCCAAAGTATCTCGCGGAAGAGCAAGAATTACGTCACGTCGACTGAGGGTTCAGCACCGGTCTCCCCGACTTCCCGGATCCGCGATGTCCAATCAGTCGAGGTACACCGGGAGGAGGTGTCGCCCCTTCATACCGGGTGAGAAGGTCGTCCACATCCGTGTTCCATTGCCAGCGTTTTTGCATTTCAGTCATCAGCGCCCGTCGACGGGAAGCATCGGCCTCAGCCCATGTCGGTGTTCCGTCTTCCAAGCGGCTCAGCATGTCGAGATGGTTGACTTGAGTGGCCGATTTGAGGTGTTCCCACTCTGCGTCGAGGAGCGGGCGCAGCCCGGGTTGGTGCCAGCGGGCATGACCCGATGGCAACCACCGCAAATTCGGGTCGGCATGGTCGGTTAACCCCGACATGCCGGCTCGCAGGAGGTCGTGTTCAATCCAAAGTCGCGTTGGCCAAACATAGGTTGGCATACCTTCTCTCGCACGTGTCAATCGGTCCAAAGCAGCGCCGTTCAACCCAACATGTCGTCCCAGCGGAAGGTGTCGCGTTGAAGATTGAAAATACTCAATGGCGCAAGGGAGCATGGAACTGCCTTGGGCCCGATGTTGCTTCACGAGTCGTTTGAACGAGGTCGTGATGAAGCGAGGCAGGACTTGCATACGTTGAGATGTACGGTTGCCGTAAGGGGGGATGTAGGGGATTAAAGCCGCCCACGGACGTTGCGTACCAGCGAGCTTTGCAGAAGCAGGCATGCCTCGGTGGAATGCGTAAAACACGGTGTTTTCTTCGGGGATTTTGCGCTCGTTCAAGGCCTCATCAGCAAGTTGGATGGCACGGGCGATGTGGTTGTTGTGGTGCTTTCGTCCAAAAAATCCGCCCCCTGTTTTGGCTTTGGGATGAGGTCGCTTGATCTCAATGCAACCCATCCGCCCCTCATCACGCCATAGCCGTTGGACGAGGGGGTCGTCAAGAAAGGTCTCAAAACTCAAGAAACCCAAGTCCACGAGATCGTCATGATTCCACTCTTCAAGGTACATCGGCTTGTTTTCCAGGTGTTCTCGCGGAACCGAAACCGTTCGGTCGTGATGTAAAATCAGTTGATCATCGGCCGTGATGCGGACATCAAATTCAATGCCGTCAAACATCATGAGGGCGTGTCGAAGACTTTCAAGTGTGTTTTCTGGCGCTGGAGACCACTCATGCTCCGCTGCCATGGCTTCTGCTCGCAGCACCCCCCCTCAAAGGTTCCCGCTGCGAGGGCGGTGAATAGCCCGACCGCTGCACCGAATCGTCCGAAGGCATAAAGCCAGATTCTCTGCCCCCGAACCATGGAACCCTATGACATCATGATGTACATGATCGTGTTCCTAACCCCCATCATATGTTGGTTTTTCACCCGCTCCCAAAGCGAGTATCGCGTCCCGTGGCGTTCTTGGGCCAAAGAGTTCCACGATAAGCGGTATTACCTTCACGCCATGGGCTATATTGTCATCATACGCTGGAAATCCATAACGGACAAATTGAACGAGCCCATGAAAGCCCGAACCGGGCACTGGACCGATTGGGTCTACGGTCTGGAAGGCGAATTTGCAAAATGGGTTCAAGACGTGTTCCGAAACGATGCACTCACCGAATTTCTGAATTTTCACTACCTCTTTGTTTACCTGTTTTTGATTTACGTGACCACGGTTTACTTTGCCTTTTCAGGTGATCGAGACATGACCGACAAGGTTACGCTCAATTATCTTCTGATTTATGCGCTCGCTGTTCCTTACTACTTGTTCTTCAATGTCGAAGTTACATCGTCTTGGATTCCGGGCATGGACGCCCTGCTCTACCACGACGGTTGGTACACCGCTTTCTATGCGCTCCATGATCCGTTGGACAACGCGGTCCCCAGCCTCCACGTGGCCATACCTTTTGGTATTCTCATGCTGAATTACCTGCACGTTCGGGAACAGGGTGGAACCTTGCGGGAATGGCGCCACTGGCCCTACCATCTCTTTGTACTCATCAACACTGTTTTGTTCATTTTCACCATCCTGTATCTCGGTATCCACTGGTTTGTTGACATTCCGCTGGGTATCCTTATCGGTAGCATCGGTGCGTTGTTTATTCACCATCTTCAACCACGTCTTCGCAACGACTACGGGCCCGTGTTTAAGGGGATTACAAAGGAAAAAGTTCGCCGCCACATCTTGGTTGAGGGTGTGGTCATGCTGATTCTTCTCACGGCGATGATGATGGCTGTGAACTACCAGGAAGAAACCATCGACGAGCGTGTTTCCTTCCGCTTGGGTGAGGGCGACAGCACGTTTGAAATTATTCAAAAAATTGACCCGGGGAACATGGTGCAGTCGAATATCAGCAATCTCAATATTGAGGGGCAACTTGAAATTGTTATCGTGATGGTTGAAACGAGCGTCCCGTCGATGGAAACCGGTTCAATCGATTGGGACGTCATGAAGTCTCTCGGTGAACACTACACGGTGGCGCCGCAAACCACGTTGAGTTTGAACATCACCTCGCCAAAAATCTACCATTTCATCGTCATGCATTACGACCATGCATCCGACGATGAACCCGTGATGCAGGTTCGAATCGTCAACGATTACGGCGACGACAAAATGGGACAAGCCATGTTTCTCAGTCTCCCCTCGTTGTGGATGACCGGTTTTGTTGTCTATCGCTTGTACCGTCTCAAGAAAGAAGGGCGCAGTTGGATTGATTCTACACCCTCATATGTATGGGCCTCTTCATCGTCTTCAGACGAAGAGGCGTGAACGCATGAGTCAGCAATCAATTCAGGCCACGGTTGAGCAGTTGGCTCAATCATCGGGCGGTCAAATTCTTGCTTCCATGCGGACCGCCGTTCAGGCTTCGCTCAAGTATTATGTCGGGCTTTTTCTGTTTGGTTTTGTTTTGGCTTTTCCGTTGACCAGCGCCTTCATTTCTTGGCTGGTTGACGACACCCGCCTGCCCGATGGCGTGGACATCATCGTGATTTCACCTGTCGAATTTCTCTTCCTTCAACTGCGCATTGCGGGGTCTTTTGGACTTGTGCTGGTCGTTCTGTTCGTGGTCGTTCAGGTCACCAAATACGGCTTGCGTCATGAAGCCGTTCAGTCTCGATTGCGTGAGTTGGAGGTGAACCTCCCCAAACCGGGGCCTCGATTGGTTCTCGCTTTGCTGAGTTCTCTGTTCTTACTGGTGCTCGGGGCGCTTTACGCATGGTACGGTCTTATTCCGTTGCTCCTCGATTATCTTACCACCGATGCACAGCAAGCCGGCCTCACCACGGAATGGCGCCTTTCCAACTACGCCGGTTTTATCGTGAATTTGATTTCCGCTTCCGCCATCGGCTTCCAAGCCCCGCTCATCACCACCCTCGTCTTACGTTCCGGGGCCATTACCCGTAAGCAAATGGCGGGTTCCCGTCGAATCATCTGGTTCGGGGCCTTTGTGGTAGGTGCGTTTATGTCGCCTCCCGACCCGCTTTCGCTGTTTTTGGTGGCGCTCCCCATCATCGTTCTCTTTGAGGCGGCTCTGATGTACGACCGCTTCAGGACGACCTGAGTTGCACATGAAGTCGTCCTATTTGGTGCGGCATGTTTCCAGGACGGGACTGGTAGGAAAGGCCGTGGAAGTCCGATCCGACAGAGACGGTCATGCCCTGTCGTTTCGCCTCTTCTGTTAACTCATGCCGATAGGCATCGGTGTGGCTCCGGTGCACCGCTTCGACAGCGTCCACGCCCAGTTCCTTGAGGGTTTGAAGCAAGATGGGCGTTGAGACCCCGTAATACAGCGGATGTGCGAGGGAAGTGATGCCACCCGCTGCTTTGACGGCTTCGACCGCTTCGCCAACGGACGGTTTTTGATGCGGGACAAAGCCGGGAAGCCCATCACCAATCCAAGATTCAAACGCTTCCTGCTTCGTTAATACATAGCCCAAATCAACCATTGCCTGTGCGAGATGTGGCCGCCCGACGGACCCGCTGGCTCTTTTCACCACGTCTTCAAAGCTCACGGGCATGCCAAGTCGTGTCAATTGTTCACACATGGCGCGCATTCGTGGTTGTCGATCGTTTTGGCGAGGAAGAAGCCACGCTTTGAAGGCCTCCACTTGCGGTTGCAATGTTCCTGGTCGGTGATTGGGGAAGAACGCCAGCAGGTGCCAAGAAGCGGACGCACGCGTTCTTCCTGTCGCTCGTAATTGGGCGGGCTCCGCTTCGAGTGCCGGTTCACAGGTGATTTCCACACCGGGGACAAACGACAACCCCACTTCGTCGGCAGCTTGTTGCGCTTCCACCCAGCCAGAGGTGGTGTCGTGGTCAGTTAAGGACCACACCTCTACTCCTTCTCGTTTCATGAGTTGGGCCACGGTGGCTACGTCATGTTCACCATCGCTGTGAAGGGAATGCGAATGCAAATCATGGGTTTGCGTCCACATAATTACCCCTCCTTAGCGATTGTTTTGAACCCTCGTGTTCAGAAAAGGTCATCCAAATCGGGAAGGTCGGGTAAACCGTCTTCCTCACTCAAGGTGGTCGGCGGCGGGGTTTCTTCAAACAGACCGTCCAAATCGGGCAGGTCGAGGATGGAGGGCAACGGGCTTTCTTGTGTTTCCTCATGGCCCAAATGATGCGGAACTTCCGGCAACTCCAACATAGCGGGGAGTTCGGGTAGGTCGGGGAGGTCTGGAAGGGTTGGTGGCGACGGCGACGCCTCGGCCGCAGAGGTCGTGGGGTCCTGATCCGTTGGGTTGCGTTCATGAACATCCGGAAGCGGGACGCTCGCAACGCCGGAGGTGACAAAGGTACGATTGGGTTGAAGACCCGGGATGGAACTTGGGTCCACCAACTTCCGGCCCTCAAGACCTGGAAGAGGCACGGGTTGGACCAGAACCCGCTCGAGGGTTTGGCCGGTTTCATCGTCGGCTGGTAGGGCTTCACGTTGCTCGTTGGTGATTTGATTGGCTGCTCCAATCTCGTCCAACGTTTGTTGCACGGCGGCCCCAAATTCGCCTGAGGTGAGGGCATCAATGGCGGTGTTTACTTGCTGTTGGTTGGGTGTTTCTCGCTCCCCCAAGATGCTGGTGAGGATGGAAGCAGTGGTGGGGTTCACCTCGTTTTGAGTGGCGGTGGTCGATGATGCCGTCATGGTTGCAAATGTTTCAACATCGTTTGGTCCTCCACGGGCGGTAAGCTCCGGGATTTCTCGCTGTTTGTTGGCAAAGTTGGCGACGAACAGAAGAACGCCCACGCCGATCATTGAAGCCCCTTCCTCGCGGGAAAGGCCGGTGGCACCAACGATGTTCAACATCACATTAACCGCCGTCAGCAACACCAGAATAGCAGCGCTCAGGGTTGCCATGGCCGCGAGACGTGGCGCTCTGGGATCGTGGACCACAAAGCCTGCTTCGCTGTTTATCTCTTAGCCCTTGTCTTCACAGGTCACGAATGGATTCTGCTGCCCGAACGGTGTTTTCCATGAGCATTGCGATGGTCATCGGACCCACTCCTCCGGGAACCGGGGAGAGCCAACTGGCCACCTCAGCCACGCTCGGGTCCACGTCGCCGGCGAGCCGCCAACCGCGCTCTCGTGTGGCGTCATCCACTCGATTGATGCCCACATCAACCACGACCGCGCCCGGCTTGACCCATGAGGGTTTGACCATGTCGGGGCGGCCGACGGCTGCGACCAGGACATCGGCCTCCCTGCAGACTCGCTCAATTTCCCTCGTTCGTGAATGCGCAACGGTGACCGTAGCGTCCGCTCCACGAGCGGCAAGGAGCAGGGCGGCTGGCATGCCAACGATGCGGGAGCGGCCAAGCACCACGGCTCGTTTGCCGCTAAGGTCGATGTTCGCCCAACGAAGCATGCGCATGACGCCGCTGGGTGTGCAAGGGAGCATACCATCGGTTCTCCCCTGCACGAGCCGGCCGAGGTTTTCCGGATGAAACCCATCAACGTCTTTGTGCGGGGCGATCATGTCGGTCAACGCTTCTTCGTTCATGTGTGAAGGAAGCGGGGATTGGACCAAAATGCCGTGGACGTCCTCCTGTTCGTTAAGCTCAACGATGTGCTGCCTCAATGTCGCTTCATCCGTCGAGGATGGAAGGGCAATATGGGTCGAGAGGATACCCAGCCGTGCGCAGGTTTTGACCTTTGAATTGACGTAGACATGCGACGCAGCGTCGTCACCTACGATGATAACGGCGAGGTGAGGTTCTGTACCTCTGGTTTTCAACTCCGAAACACGCTGGAGTAGATTGGCCTCGACTTCTGCGGCGCAGGCTCGTCCATCCATTCGCTGTGCTGCCACGGCTCTTCCAGATTGACGACCGATTTGAGCGTTCGCCTCTTGGTATGAATGTCAGAGCGGGGTCTTGATGCCGATGGCTCGGACGATGCACCAGCCGGCTCGCGCTTCAAAGATAGCAAAGGCACCACCGAGGAAGGCACCGCCAACCGCATACCAGCCGAGGCCGAACACAACCGTGTCGGTGGCCAGCAAGCCTGCCAAAACCAAGGCGCCGAGGATGGTAGCGATGCCGCCGAGAAGGCGTGCTGCCTTTCCTTTTGCGTCGAGATTGCACTCTAACATGGCCCAGCGTTGTTTCAATAGTATATCAACCGCTGTTTGAACAGATAATGTGGAGCCAACGGAGGGACTCGAACCCCCGACCGTCTGATTACAAATCAGACGCACTACCAGCTGTGCTACGTTGGCTTCGTGTTTTGG
>MDTG01234255.1_pt1 | contig 12674 bp, 7 predicted proteins | sample 811421 | NCBI WGS metagenome assembly MDTG01 (sample SAMN05326645, study PRJNA326480) | marine metagenome | isolation source: seawater | place: Pacific Ocean: South East | collected 2011 | reverse complement strand
GACGGAATCCACTCGTCCTTTTGGACAATCTTCGTCGGGTCATAATCAATCTTTATCCGGGCGTAACCATCGCCTTTCCCTCCAACTACAACTCGCTGCCGGAAGTGCACCAACTCCCCAGGTTCGACATCTTTGAAGTGTTTGGTGACATCGATATTCGGTCTAGCCTCACCGTTAGTCCTTAACTCACAAGATCTTCCTACATCTGGCGGCCAGTATTGAACTGGCCCTTGCCAGATTTTTTCTTCGTTTCCGTCAGGCCCAAGATAAAGCTGCATCACATCATCAAAGATGATGTAGGTGATCGTGGCTTTCACGATCGCATCTGGGTTGATAACCCGAAACGTAGTCCTTTGGTTGAACTCGGCACAGTTTCCGCTCCAATAGTTGTGTCCAACCTTACCAATCCACGCAAGGTAGCAGTTACCGCTCTCACACGGGGTTATGTTGAAATTTTCCCCGCTGGCGACTTCAATCACGTCTGCCCCGTATACGTGTTGAATGGTGCAGCTTTCTGACTTGTCCTCCATTCTTCGGCAGGTTTTGTAGTCGTGAATCCGAACGGAGGACGCGGTTTCTTGCACCTGTCTGGCGATGGAACAATCGGAGAACTCATCAGTTAGTTGATTCGCCTGGTCGTAAACATCCCGTGTCCGGCTGAACACGGGATCGTTCCTGAAATCCGGCTGCCCTCGATTGGCGTCATTCAAAAGGATCTTATAAGCCCCACCCATGACCGTATTGGGTTGATCCCGCTGAGCATCTTGAAACAAGGCTGATTTAAAGGCTGGGGAATCCCTCAAAAGGCTCGCGTCATCCGCCGACTCCAAGTCGTTTATTGAAGGTTGCTGTTGGCCGGGGAAAGCATAGGCAGCTGGATTCTCTTGCTGCCCACTGGTGCCAGGAAAGAAGGCCCCCACATCGGCCTGGTTCGGCATTACAAAGCCGTTTTCGTCCGTCACCGTACCGAGATTCAGTTGCCCATCAGGACTCATTGAGGGCTGTACTGCGCTCTCACCGACAAATTTCCCAACTTGACTGCCCAGAGAACCAGCAGCTTGCCCTTTATCCTTATTGCTGGCGTTTGGATCGGTGTAGGTATCCCAATAGATCTGCTGACTGGACTCTACCTGGGCTGGTGGTAAACGAGGCAGATCCTGGGCGAGGATAATGCCCGGCGAAAAGGCCATCAGCCAGATTAAGAAACCGGCAATGGCTTTGTAGGGCCTCGAAACTTGCATTGTTGCCAAAGCGCAAAACTCCCTAAAACCGAAGATTCAAGGAGTATGTTATTCCGTCAATAATTCTGTCGGGCTATGGTGGTGGTGAAAAAAGGGGCCAAACATGCCCCTTCGATAAGCGCCTCAGAATGCCATTTAGAGGGTGTTGCAGCAGTCATTCAGCCGCCAGTTCAAATAGACCGGAGTGGTGGCCACGCCTGGAATGGTCCGCCCCAGCCCCCAGCGAGCCACTGACTCACCAAGAACATGAGCGCGGTCAGTTTCAGCTCGCGGGTACATTAGCGAAAATTTGTACTGAGACTTCGGGATCATTGGCTCTATTTTTGGTTCGCACAAGGCTCCATTGCCCATCGTTTTACGAGCAAAACCTTTACGATGAAGTGATGCAAGAACCCTGGCGTTGAACAGGCTTGAACTACGAATAACACCATGCGATCCAAAATTTACGCCGGAAAGCGGATACATTGATCCCCATGATCCAGCACACCACCAGAGACTATCCAGAGGCCATCCCGCAGTAGCAGCTACCGCATCTGCAGGACATGCCGCGCCGGCAATTGGGTTAGAGACCATGGCCGCTTCCGGGGTCAAAAAGAAGGCTAATTCGGAGTTGTTCCAGGTGGGATCAATCTCGCTGAGATACATCAAATCAATATCGAGGTACCCGTCATGGCAAGAACTCGGAGAAAACAACTCCATAATCACGAATAGGGGAAAACTAAAATAGTGGTAGTGATAATAAGATGTCTCGATAGCACCTTGTTTTTTGCCACCAATGAACTGTGGATCAGCGCCCAACTGCACTCCCCCAAGTGTAGGAGAACAGCCAGCCTGCCTTGGAAATTCGACAAGACGAGCAGGCTCCCACATCGACATCACGACGCCTGGCTCAGGAATTCCATTTCGCGTGCAGGAACAAAGGGCCTGCGAGGTGGACTCAGGAGGGTTGCTTCTATCCCCGGCGGCCAAGGTCACTCCGGCGATCTTTAACGGAAACATACAATCCCAGCAGACATTCGTGATCAGGCTGGTGCCAAGGATTTCAGCATCCTCACAAACCTCAGCAACCGTGTGTGGCGCGGAAGCGATCATCAACAGTGTCACAACAGCCCCAAACAATCGGCTGAACATTGCTTTCCTCTCAATTCTCTTGGTTAATCCCCCACGTCTCTCCATAGACATCCATTCTTTCCATAAACACGACCGACAGCATATTTGGTGTACAGCTGTTCGATCATAATCAGCTCTGAACGGTCATAGACATCGCATACCAGACTATCTATCGCATCTTTGTGAAGACCAGCCAAATAAACAGCGAATTGGCTAAACTCAGATCGGCAGTTACCCAAATCCACCTTTACGATCGACCATGGGAAGGCATTCCGCCATTCAAGAGCTTCTGTCATCCCCCCTTTTACATCCAGGCCGACAGACACGCCGGTTACCGTGATGCCATTTAAACAATCTGCCAGTTCCGGAAGTCGCTCATAGCCATGTTTCGATTGAACCAGAACAATGAGTTCTTCATTCAGAACTGCATGCGATTTTTTAACCTCTTCTATCCATTTTTGGCGATCGGCATCAGAATCCAGGGTATCCGTTGAAACGAATACAATGACCTTTAAACCCTGGTTCCACCCCTTTTCGGCTTCTTGAATAAAGGTCAGTGTGTTCAGATCATCTGCGATAGTGTTCTTTGGGCATTCGTGGAGCTGGTTAATCTCTTGCTCTGGGTCTTGAATTGTTGTTGCAAGCGCGACTGTCTTTTTTGCTTTGACGCTGGTAACGCCGAACAGATGTGCGGACCTGCTCATATGGTGTTCCTATCGTTATTCTATCGCTCCACCTTCACTTCCCTGAGCTCAAAAAAACGTCCGCTTGCTCGGACAACAGACAACGTTCTCATGATGCCGAATCTTTGTTTTAGCTCGGGCGTGAGCATATAGACTGGGTGATTTATTTCCCTTGCAATACCATTATACATCTCCCAGCCTTGCGCTTTGTCTATTTCTGACAAAACGGGAATTACGCTTTTGCCCGAATTGACATATTCCTCGACCATTGTTTTGGCAACCTGGAGCTCTTGCTCTCTCAAGGGGTTGAACACGATCAGAATCGAATCAAACGTCTTGATATCAAGGGGATTTACCCGCGTGCCCGCAGAGATTAATACACGGCCATTTGCGTCCTTGATGTCCTGCAAAGCCTCGACAGTAGGATCGATCTTTATAATGCGATCTTCTGTCGCTGCAGGAAGCGGGTACATTGGAACATTATTCCAAACGTTCTCTACAGCCCTATTCTTTTTTTCTTCCCAATCTACCGTTTGAATCCGCCGGGCTATGACATCCATCAGGTTAGGCTCGGAGATCCCCACTACCGGACCCAGTTTCCCAAGATCGCCCTCATCCAGACGTTCTTCCAGGAATTTGGCTGACGTGATACCTGCGATTCGTGTCCTTACCGACTGGTGACACTTCTGGTTAATCCATTCTCCCTCCGTCAATGCCATGATTTCTGGAACAACCGTTACATCGTGCCGGTTGAACAGAAGAGGGTTAAGGGCTATCGATGGCACCGGGTCGTATTCCTTGGCCAAGGCCTGGAGATCGAGGAATGCTTTGGGGATCTTTGATCCCTCCGGGATTCCCTGGAAAACCACCGTTATCTCAGGATGAGCCGAAGCCTCAGCAAAAATGTCCCGTAAACCTTGTTCACCCAGGGATCTTGACGCAAAAATGTAGCGCGTTCTTGATTCGCAAGCTTCGATCGCCTTTCGCTCTTGAGGAGCCTTTACGTCCCTCTGGCCGGCGCCATAGCTTTCCTGGCGTTCAACGATATCACCCAGCAAGCTGCCACCACGGTTTCTCTGCCGCTCAATGTCGTTGAGGATATTTCCCAGATCCACTGCCTCTGCTTGATTCTTCGCAGCATCAAATATCGCTTTTTCACGTGCAGACAATTCTGCCTGCGTTGTAGCGGAGATCATTAAGCACATGATCACAGCACAGGGCTTATAGAATCGGGTACGCACGCGCTTTGATCTGGTCATAAGTGACAGAGCCCCAGTAGCGACTATCAAAACTTTCCGGGGTTGTACCCAGAATCCAATATTCATCCTCCCCGAGGACTCGTTCCCCATAGAAATCTGCTGGTTCACGCCCAAGCTTTTCAGCATTTGGAAGCCCGGCGTCAGCGACCTGTTCCCCATTAACAAACACTCCTCGCTCGTTGACTGTCACGCGGTCGCCAGGAAGAGCGCGAAGGAACTTCACCAAAAGCGTTCCATTCTTGAATAGGGGTTCAAGCCCCTCGCTTTCAACGATGTAAATCTGCCCACGTTGAATCTCGCGATCATTCAAATTGCCAATGACATAATCTACGCCAGGAATACACTTGATCTCTTGTTCATCAACGCCAATCACGTAGTTTGCTTTGAACCACTCCAGGGCCAGTATAGAAACCAGTGCGAGCGCGACCATCCTGATAATCAGAGCGTTTCTGTCTGCTTTTGAGCTCGAAGCCACTACTGAACCTCATCTCTAATGATCAGACTATCCGGAGCGGCATAAACCTGCTCATGACGAAGGACAACGAATCCCATATCTTTCAGTCGCTCAGCTCGTTGCTTCAGTCCATCCAGCTTTTCCTTGAGCTCAGCGTCCTTGTATCCGCCAGCCGGGGCATTCTGAGCAATTGATAGAAAGTCCACAGTTGCGATCGGTGTTGTGAGAGCCAGCTGTTCCTCCAGTGAGCTGATCCTTCTATCCATGACAAAGTATCCGAGCGCCACACCGACTGTAGCGCCCAGGATTGTAGAAAGGGTGATTTCGAAGACTTTCATGTTAGCTCCTCGCCCGGCTCCGGGATTTCAAGATGGCGTTGATCGCATCAACCGTTGAGTACCCGCGTTTCGTGTAACTCTCAATTTCCGCCACCTCCTCAGGATTCGTGCTGTAGAGAAGCTTCTGGAAATCGTTTACAAACAGCCTTCCAACGCCACCACCTCGCTCTGTCTCCAGGAAGATCTCGGAGTACCAGGGGGCATTGGTATGCACTGTCTTCAACAGGGAGTAGCCGCCTTCGGACAAGGTGAGTTTTGCCTCACGTTTGAGCTTATCTACTGCCTCGTCCTTGTGAGAGAACAACCCCTTGGTTGCTGAGTTCTCGACGATTGCTTCGCCTACGGGCGACTTGTACATGTCCTGAATGGACTGGGTGACCAACAAAACCGACGCGCCGTATTTCCGGAACCGACGGTAAGCGTGCTCGATGAAACGCTGTACCTCCGGTCCACCGTTTGCCAGCAAGTCCCAGGCCTCATCAATAATCACCAACTTTCGTTTTGATCGATCACCAAGGTACACAGCTTGCTGAATCTGGTAGATCAACTGGAACAGAACCACTTTCTGCAGGTGAGCCCGGCTTTTCAGCTCTTCCAATTCCAGAACCGTTAATTGATTGTTGAACGTGACATTATTGGGCCGAGAGAAGTAGCGCCCGTAACTTCCTTTGCTGGTAAAGGCTTGCAAACGTGTTGCCAAATCGCGAACGCGTCGGTCTTCGCTCTTAGCGCATTCATCAGCCACATGGTCAACCAGCATTTCCCGGTCTTTTTCGAGCCAAATCTTCGAAATAATGGCCCTGAGAGCCGTTAATTGAACGTCATCAAGCGGACTGTTGATTGTCGCCATCGCACACACGAGGCCGACGATGGCATCTTCCTCACCGTCATCAGACTCCTCCCCGGACTCAATAGACCAAATCTCTTCCTCTGAGAGCATCCGGGACCGGGTACCCTTTTGCCCATCCATGGAAACTATCATTGGGAACGGGTTAATCGAGATGTCAGAATCGGAGCCAAAATGGATGAAGTCTCCGTTGAGCGCCTCAGCGAGCTTCAGATATGAGCGCCCTACGTCAATTACCCAAACCTGAGCTCCCTCGCTCATGTAAGACATGATGATGTCGTTTGTGAAAAACGACTTGCCGCCGCCACTGGTAGCGCAGATCAGCATGTTCTTGTTACTGGACGTGTCGTGCATACTGAAAGTCATGAGCTGGCCATTACGCGAGACCAGGTTCATGTGCGGCGTTCCAGTTCCTTTCCATTCGCCGAATACAGGCAGAATGACTGCGGCATGTTCTGCTGTGATTGTCTTGTAGCGCCAGAGGTCAGACACGGCATCTCTGTCTGCCATCATGGGCAAGCAGTTGATCAGCAGAGGCAATTGAACAAAGCGGTCCTCCAGAAGCGTGAACCGCTGCTCCCGCCAGTACGAACGAGCCTGAACGCCGGCTTCTGTAACCTCATCCTCCGACTTGCCGAACAGCAACATGGTATAGGTCATCTTGATGATCCTGTTGCCGTCATTGAGCGAATCGTAAAGCGTGTCAAATCCCTTTTTCTTCTCCGCCAGAATCGGTACCAGCGAAACGAGCGGTCCTTTCGCCTGGTTAAGCGCGATCGCCCTAGAGCGCTCCATCGAACTTTTGGCTTTGTCAGGAGAGGGGTAATAGATGTTGCAAACAATGGCGTAGTTTTGCTTTATCGCCACGTTACCGCCCCGGAGATCACCAACGTATTTGATGGCATCACCGAAGAACATGGAATCTGGGAGCCTTTTGGCTGAGAGGCTTTTGATGTATGTATCCCCGACTTTCACGTGGCCATGGCCATAGGTGATGTCGTTTTCATAGTCGAGGATCTGCTCGCTCAAGGGGCGATGCTGATCATGCTCTATAGCATTCTGGCGCCAGCTCGATTCCGGCGACCAATTCAGAAGCGTCGACAGCAGCCGCAGCAAGTGCTTGGCGTTCATTGCCATCGGCATCATCCTCAGCGTCTGTAGCGAGGCTCTCGCTTTCTTCCGGTAAGAATCGATCATGTAGACCTCTTCTTTGCTCGGAGTCACAGACTTAATAGGAATTTTCACTGAGATGCAGATTTTCAGGTCGTGCACCCGCTGAAGAGTGTGGCCATCAATTGGCGTCAATGTACTTTTCCGGAAAAAGTCAGCACGTTGGCTGACAAAGTCCTTCATCAATGGATCGTTTATGCCTTTTTCAATCCGCATCAACTCCATGTCAGCCATGGTTTTCATGATGTCCGGCGACCGGAACCACAGGACCTGCATAATGGTTTCATTGGGGAAATCGGTGTTGATGAAGCTTTTCAGCCGCTCCTCCATTTGCTCATCGGCGCCCTTGACTGGCTCACAAAGGAAAGCGAAGCCAGCTGTTTGGTCGTCGTTGATGAAGATCTCATTCTCATCGTCGTAAGCGAGCAGGGAGAAAATGCTGGAAGCGCGCATTTCCTCATGGATGTACCGGTTTTTTCTTTTCTGCTTTAACGAAATCATTTCCATGGTTCAGGCACTCTTAGTTCAATGCTTCACGAAGACGCTGATTGAGGGAATCAGAAGAGACGGGTCCAACCGGTGCTTGCCCCGCACCTGTACCGTCTTGAACGCTCGTATCAGAAAGGAACGTGCTGGATTCTTCGAGCCAAGATTGGAGATTATTGGGGAGACCTCGGCTAACAACGTTGTTGGGGCCGATAAGAAACGGAACTTCGCGCACTCGGATGTAGTCAGCTACGAGAAGGGCCTGTTTATATGCGTCAAGATTGCAATTCTTGGGCGCCGGGAGCTGATCAGCCGTTCCGTCCAGAAGCGCCTGCGCCGCTAATTCTCTGTCAGGTTGGCATGCCAGGCGTTTCGTAATTTCTTCACTGCGCTTTCCCAACGCAGGTAAAGCGAGGATTTTGAACGTGTACTCATCGCCATACTCAGGGATTAGGTCAGTGAGTTTCCGGCAGGCAGGGCAGGTCGGATCGGTGATGACGTGGACAGTTTTCGATCCTGTTCCGATGGAAAGAGCATCGAGCTTATCGAAATCTATCTCCATGCTTTCCAGAGGTATCGTCCTGGCTGACCGCTGAATATCACCTCCTGTTTCCAGTGGCGTTCCATTCCAAACGTCGGTTACGGAGCCACCGGAGAATACATAGCGGCCATCGCTAGACATGAAGAAAACCTTACCGTTCTCGGCCACGTAGGCCACCATGCCATCGATCGGCATTTCCACGATGGACTTTGCACCAAGCCCCATCTCTTTGATTTTTTCGAAGCTGTTCGCGTGAGCGTTCACTGAGAACACAAACACCACCGCCATGGTGAACGCGTAGAGAGCAGTTTTGGAAAGGTTCATCAATGCCTCTTAAAGTGAATTCAAGACAACGTTCACTCTAAGATTTTGAGGGGCAATAAAGTTCGGGGTTGGTGTCGAAAACAGCCACTAACTCGGTTGTTGGGGATATCTATCGCGACTCCACAGCCAGCTGCGGGATGGACCTGACAGGGAGTGAATTGCCGGCCCAAACATTCTATCTGGGCCGGCATCCTATTATGGGGATTCTTCGCTCGGCGGTTCCTCCTCACCAGGAACCGGTTCCGGGCTCGGTTTTGGCATTGTTATGACCGATTGAACGACTTCGGATGTAAGCCCCGAATCGTCCGTTGCTTGCGACTCAACCACCAACTGTTTGCCAGTCTCTTGTTTGGGGATCGAGATCCGGTAACCCGACAGGATTAATGGTTCGCCATCTATCCACCAGTCGTAGTCACGGACATAACCATCCGGATCATGACAAACGTTTCGAACAGTGAAACGATAGGTGCCCTCATGCACATCGAGTTCGCAGACAGGCGGCTTGTTTTTGTAAACAGTAAGGGTCTCTTCTGTTGAAGCGGTGAATCCAAATTCACTTACGATATCCAATCGGATTGTATGTTCGCCTTCATCAAGAACCGCCTGGCCATAACGCCCCACCCTTTCCATGGGCACCCCATCGACCGAATAGTTGTATTCAAGCACCTGGTCTCTGGGATGGCCTCCATCAATGTCTGGTCGCGCCAGAATTTCATACGGGGCCCGGTTATAGTCATTCGAACCAACGATCCTCATGCTCAGCTTGTACGGCTCAGGTGTGCCAATATCGACGACTTCCGTGACTCCGCCTTCGTTGCCTCTCCGGTCTGTCACGGTAACGCCAAACTCGTATGAGCCCGGCTCCGGGATGATCACCTTTCGCGCTATTGGGTTCGTGTCCTCAATGACTTGGACACCCTCAGGCAGATCCCATGTATATACCGGATCTTCAAGCCGGCCACTCAGTCCAATAGGTCTGGCATAAAGGATTGCCTCAACTGGAGCTACGTTTGCGCTGTACCGTCCATAGATGATGAATTCGGGGAACTTGTACTCCCACACCCTCAAGGCTTGATCATCGGAGTTGACCGCACCCTTCTCCTTCCATCCTTTTATCCAGCCTGTGTACGTCAGGTTAACGTAACGTGTTTCCAGGTCCTCGTCAGTTGGGGTATACACAACCGAGTCGCCGGGCACCTCCGTGCCATCTGGCAAGGTGAAGTAGCCCTCAATCTCATACTGCATTCGTGAGTAAGGAAGCCCTTTGTAGATATTGAATTCATAGGGCTTTCCAACCTCCACCACCCTTGGTCCTTGAATATAGAGACGGGGCCCCCTGATACCACGGAAACTGATGGAGCCATCTTCAATGGTCCAAGCCAACGGATCGTCTTCCGGGGCAATAGGAGATTTAACGCGAACAGCCCATCGTTCCCTACGAGGCTCCTCAGGGTCAGTGGTTCTCTCGAATACATGCTGGAGTCCGCCAGCCACGAAGGTTTCCCCACCATCGTTGGACCACTCGATATCTACATCATCAGCGGTGACTTCAGTCCCGTTCATCAGGACGGTTGCGTCAAGAGTCACCTCCTCGCCAATGAAAACGTCACTCAACCACTCGACAGACACCTCCGGCTTCCTGTAGGCAATCACCTCAATGGGAGTGGTCTCTTTTGCCACGCCAGAGTTTCGATTTCTGAGCTCCGCTTTGAGCATGTATGTCCCCGGCTCCCTCAGGGTGATATCGAAATACTGCATGTTGCGGGCATTGTTGTCCTTCTCCACCCATGTTTCGCCACCATCTGTCGATAGTTTCCAAACAACATCACCAATTGCTCGGAAAAGTCCCCGATCGCTCAAATCAAGACGGAAGACCCCCCGGAACGGCACCGGCCCGGAAATACGCCGGCCATCAATATCAGCATTGATCTCCCCACCATACAGAATGGTCAAGAAGACAGGACGTGTTGAGTGTTCCACTCGGGAATACTCAGGCACTGGGCTTTTTACCCTGGCCTCTGCATAAAGCCGAGCGAAACCCTCTTTTATGCCGATCTCGGCAAGGTCTACTTGCAGGCTAACCTTCCCATCTGCGTCGTGATCGGCCCACGCGGTGAGCGGTTCATATGTGTCATAAGTTAGCTGCCGCACGATGCGAACTTCCCACTCCCCCATTTTCAAAGGATCGTAGGGTTTATCTGTCTGGTAGATGTTTCCGATCCTGACACTTACATCAACCAGATCGTCGTTGAGCACATAGTCCGCATCAGAGTAGAGAATGGGGCCGATATCCTCACCTGGCACGGTCACGGTATCGATAGCAGCCGATGCCATGACACCGGGGAGATCAACGTATCGAGCAGTAACGGTGTGTGTGTCCCTGGCCCACAGATCTGTCGCAGTGCCTTCTATCCGCTGATATGTCCTGAATTCACGGCTCCAGGGAGTAGCTTCAAACACTCGCTCCTCCACCACCGCGTCGTTGACCTTGTGGACAACCTCAAGATCTGCATTTTTGCTCTGAACGAGTGCGCTAGCTATCCGCCCATTATCAAGGTAGGCCTCATACAAACCGTCGGTTATTTCCTTTCCATCAACGAATTCGACACTCGGTTTAGGCGGATCGATTGCTTCAAAACCAAGCCGCTGCTCAGCGATGAGAACCGGGAACCCTGTTGAGCTGTAGGCGTAGACTCTGAGGCCAAGGTCATACGCCCCAGCACTGAATACCCGCCCTTTCAGTAACGGTTGCGAACTCTCCGGGGCTTGATCCAAGGTGCCTGGAAGATCAAACCATTCCACGTAGCACAACCGTCCTCCATATCCATTCAAGGCATAATCAATCGCCCGGTCCTCATCGTTCGTTAATTGGCAATCAGGACCGGCCACTTGATCAAGGCCAACATTGACCTCCTCGACCGTATGGAGAACTTCGCTCATGTCTCGATTAAACGCGAATTCAAAGGAACCCAGGGCCTTCTTTACTTCCACTGAAGCAGAGGCCTCTCCAACTTTGAAGCGAGTACCATCCCGGTCGATCAAGTAGGCGCTGTAACCCACTTCTGTAGGCCCTTCGTCATCTGGTTTGCCCTCAAGCCTGGGTGGCTCGCCAGTTTTCTTTAACGGCGCCGGTACTGTGTCCCATTCGATATAGCAGTATGGATCATTTAGTTCGCTCTCAGACTCGGCGGTATAGTCCCGACCGGTCAGCGTACATGGAGTTCCTTCTATGGTTGCCGCAGACATTTGAAGCTCTTCAAAAATCTGCATAACGCTCGGTTTTGAAGCCTTAACTTCCCCACTGAATGTCCATGCATTCACTGTAAGGACAGAAGCAGCTTCGCCGGCACCACCAATGGATATCAGGATATCCGACACGGAGGCATCCCCAGACATTGGGAAAAGCGGCAGTTCTAGCACGCCATTTGCTAGATCGAAGTCATAGTCATGAATGACTTTCTTGTAGTCACCGGGCTCTACTGTCACGCCGGCTATGTTGTATCCGGTCGACGCATTGTCAGCCACACTCACAAAAACAGACTTTCGCCCCGCCAGGAGTGCGCCAGCAACTTCAATGGGTTCAGTTACGAGGGTGGCCGCGCCATCCTTCCACGTAAATGCATGCTGCACGGCAGGGACGGTAAGCTCTGTCGCACCACCACGTAATGTGATTGCTTGAGGCTGGTAGTTAATCTCAAACTCTGCGCTACCCTCATTACCAGTCGCATCCATCACTGACAACGCCAACGTGTATTTCCCAGGCCATAGCTTGGGCAGGTCGACGCTCAACAAGTTGCTCTGGATTCCTGTGGCTTCTTCGGTGCGAATGCATTCGTCGAAGCGCACTTTTGACCTTTCATACCCGGCAGGACATTCGATAGAGGCGTTGTCCGACAATGACTGGGTACAGTTATCGCCTTCCAATACCCAGTCTCCGTTCGGACACTCGTAAAAACTGGGGGTCGACACGGACTTCCAGCATTGCGTTGATTGCAGGTTCCACGAACCATTGTCACAAACGTAATCTGGTTGCTGCGTATCAGTGCGTGTACACACGCTTCCGCTTTGGACAAAGCCGTCCGGACACGTCGCGCTCTGACTGGTTGTGGCATAACGGAAGCACTCTCCCCCAACAACTGTGGTGCCATCGGGACAGCCAGAACCAGGAGTCCATGAGGCTTCGAAATTGATCGTGACGCATTCGGTTCCACGTAACTCACT
>MDTG01157398.1_pt1 | contig 12674 bp, 12 predicted proteins | sample 811421 | NCBI WGS metagenome assembly MDTG01 (sample SAMN05326645, study PRJNA326480) | marine metagenome | isolation source: seawater | place: Pacific Ocean: South East | collected 2011 | reverse complement strand
GCTCCTGTGTTGCATAATTTGATTTTTTATTATTTTATTTTGAAGCTGAATATTGAGTTTTTCCAATAATTAAGTCCACTATTGAAAGTAACCAAATTTGATGAATATTTTCTATAAAATTATATGATTTGCTTTTTACAACTAAATTAATATCACCTAACTTACTAAGTGATCCTTTTCCATGGAAACCTGTAAGAGTAATTGTCGAAAACATTTTGTTTTTTTTTGCATATTTTGCTGCATTGATCATGTTCTTTGATTTGCCGCTTGAGGAAATTAGGATTAAGCAATCTCCTTTTTCACCGTAATATTTCAATGACTTTTCTACCCATTTTTCATATCCATAATCATTTGCAAAACAAGTGATTAGATTTGCCTCGTTAAAGTTTAAACATTTTATTTTAGCATTTTTTGTTAAATCCACACTGAAATGACTAGCTATTGATGCACTGCCTCCGTTACCAAAAATTATAATTTTCTTTTTTCTTTTATTAGCTAAAATAATTTTTTTTTTTATTTCTAACAGTTTGTTTGTCGTAGTTTGATCCAAATTCATTAAGCTTTTCAAATCTAAGAAATACTTTTTCAAAAATTTAATTTCTTTGTAATTCATAAATTTAAGCTAAATGTCTATTTATATTCAAAGTGAAATGTGAACGACGTATTTTTATAAAACTGGAAAAGGTTTTCCCTGAAATATTTCACCTTTTTTAAAATCAATTTGTTTTGTAAAAGCTGCAGCCTGTCCTGCTCTTGGGTCAAAAATAGCATCATTCGTTATAAACCTGATAGAAAAACCTATTCTTGTATAACCTTTCTGCTTGTTGGGAGGCGAATAGTGCCAAGTGTAACCATCATGAATAACCATATCTGTATTATTCATTTCCATACATTTGACCGTGTATCCAGCTTTTTCTGGATCCTCCGGTATTAAATCTCTATCCTCATTTTCATATTTTTTTCTTGTATGCAAATCAGTCGAGCCTTTAGCCCCTTCTTTATGTGAGCCTAGAGCATAATGCAAAGCTCCGTTAAGTTTTGTAACAGACTCCAAAGGAAACCATATGGCAATTTGATTATTCGGTTTTAATGGAAAGTAAGCCACATCTTGATGCCAGTGTAAAATATTGCTCTTTTCATATGGCTTGTTAAATATTATTGTTTCTAAAAGTTGGAGTTTTTCTATTTTTCCCTTAAAAATACTTCTTAGTTTTGGAACTATAACATTCGTCATTAGTTCCCAAAGTGCAGGAAAGTCTTCAAAACCGCAAATTCTTTTTTGTTCACCAACAACATGCCTCCAAAAAACTATAAGAGGCCTATCTTTATAAATTTCTCTATTTTGTAAATTTTTGTCTAAATTAGAATATTCCAAACTTACTTTGGTTATTAAATCTTTCGGCAAACAATCTTTTAACAAGAGCACGCCGTCTCTCGCGAACAATTCTGAATTCTTTTCCTCTGGACTTTTCATTTTTTTATCGAAATATATTTATTTATAAATTTCTACAATTTATATCAAATTTTTACTTAAAATACACCCTTCAAGCAAACCATTTTTCATTTCAAGTCTACTTGATGAGAACATTTGCCACAGCTTTATAGCCTTCTTTTGTATAATGACCTTTTAATCTGAAAGGAAAATATGAAAGCGGATCTTCAACTTTTGAAAAAAACTCTTTGTGTATATCAATTACAGGAATGTTAAGTTTTTTAACTAAATTTATTACTTGCTCACGTTTTTTATAAGAACTGTGATCCTCGATTTTCAAAGCATATCTTTCATATTCTGGTAAATAAACGAAGTAAAGTTCTCCACCCCAGTCGTTAGTTAAATTTTTTGCTTTTAAAATAATTTTCTCAAATAAATCAATATTTTTAAAATAATCTATATTGCTTTTTTCTTCACAAAAAAAATAAACTTTTGATTTTTCATTAACAACACAAATTTTTTTGAATCTTTTTTGTATAAAAAATCTGGTTTCATAAAGTCTTAGAAAACTGGTCTTCAATAAGATGGGGTTATATGAATTAGATAATATTGTTTCAATTTTTTCCATAACTTTTATATCAACTTCTTCTTGTCTGTTCATTAGATTTTGAAAATAGTCTGATCTCAAGTAATTTATAAAAATTGTAGACTTTTCTTCATTAAGATTTATAAAATCATTTCCTTCATAATATGTCCAAAGTACTTTTTTAGGTTTCTGAAATTTTCCGTATTCTATTAGTGATGATAGTTCAATCAATGGACCATTCCCTCGTGTACCCAAATTTATTACACTATCTCCAGTCATAGTTCTTATTTGACTTCCAATATCTTCTCCGGGATTAACACACGCTCCATGAGCATATGAGTCGCCGGTTAACAGCCAATCTGTTTCTTTAGAATTCCACTCGCTATCTGGATTATTAAATCCATATCGATCGCTAAGATAAATAGAGTACGTACCACTTTCATTGCAGTGAACAATGGTTGACTTAGAAATTCCTCCTATTGGATAAATAGAATTTTTATCATTTTTTTTATCTAAAAACATGTTTGAATGAACAGCTGGAAAGACTTTCGTTTTTAATTTCTTCAAATCTTTATAAACCTCAAAATCAGATCTTAAATCAAAATCTATTCCTTCTTTTTTGGCAACTACATAAGATTCACTGTAGTGCGCAAATCTAGAAATCTTCAAGAAAAATTCAATGGTATAGAGACAAATTATAAATGTAGTTATTGTAAGAACAATATTAAACCTTATATTTTTTTTAAGAAATAAAACTATAAACCAAAAAACTGCCCCTAATCCAAAAGCTAAATAGTATTTTAAATAATGATTAAACTCCTTGCCGTTATATACAATCTCAGATCTGTAAAATGTATAAAGAAACATCAAAATAGAAGTAGCAATAAAAAAATAAATTAATATTCTTATGACCCAATCATTAGCAAAATTTTTCATACTTTTAAGAAAATTATTTTTTTTTAGGTAAAATTTTTATTTTTTTTATATAAATTAAATTGTGGTAACAAATTGCTTCTAAATCCCAGGGAATTATGTTCAAATTTTTTATTTGATCTATAGTAAAATATTTATAATCTGAACCTTCGGATAATATAAACTGACTATTAGAGCTATTTTTACACTCAAAATATACTCGTTTTCTTATTTCTTTAAATTCTCTCGAGGTAAATTTTTTTTCAATTATCTTTCTTTTGATTGAAACTTTTAGGTTAGTTTCTTCTTTGATCTCCCTAATCATGCAAGATTCGACTGTTTCACCTTTATTTATTGTGCCTCCAAAAACTCCCCAAAAGCCTGGAAAATAAATACTTTTTTTGTTGTCTCTTTTTTGTAATAAATATTTATTGTTTTTAGTTATTATGGCGCCAGTTGATATTTTCATAAATTAACTACAAATGATCTAGATAATCTTTGATAGTTTTTTTATTAATTTTTAGTACAGTTTTGAAATGTATTGAATTTAATCCTAAAAACCTTGGTTTGTTCCAGCCTAAATTAAATTTTTTATCCTGTGCTGGAATAATTAAATCCTCTTTCTTCAATTTTTTTGCGATAACATAAATCAAATCATAAAGAGACAAATATTGTTTTGAAGAAAGATGAATCAATCGACTTTTTAATCTTTGTGGATGTAAAAAAATATTTTTTCTTATCATTCTAACAACATAATCTGCAACTGAAGGTGAATATACTGGCGTTGAGTATACATCTTTTGATACATAAACCTTTTTATTTTTTTTTATTTGGTTCACTAACTTTGAAACTATCTGTTGAGTATGAGTGGGACCAAATAATAAGGGAAGTCTAATTACTATTGAAGATGTATTTTTTAAAACCGCAAGCTCACCAAAATATTTTGATATTCCATAAACAGTTGTGGGGCAAGGTAATGAATTTTCATTATAAATTTTTTTGTACAAATTGCCTTTAAAAACAGCTTCTGTGGAAAAATGAATTAATTTTATTTTTTTTTTTATAAAATTTGAAATTTTAAAAGGAAATATGGAATTTACATCAAATGCTTCTTTTTGATTTTCTTCACAATAATTAATGCCATTGGAAGCTATACAATTTAAAATATAATTTGGCTTAAATCTAGATATCTGATTAAAAACTTTATTTATATCAGTTGCAACATCTCCCTCTTTTCTGGTTAAGTTTTTGACTATAATATTTTTTTCCAATTTAAGCTTTGAAAGAATCGCTCTGCCCAGACTGCCTCTGCCACCTAGAAGTAAAACTTTAGTTTTTTTCATTGTTAATGACGAAATTTTTGATTAAATTCTAATAATTTTTCTTTATTAACTAAATATCCGTAACCTTCTTTTTCTAAATTCTCTTTAAGTTTAAAATGTTTTTGATTAATCAGAGATTCTATATTATGAAAATTTTCACTTTCCAATAAATTTAGGTAAGATTTTTTTTGAATATTAGTAAAATGAGATTTATTAATCTTAACTTTTTGCATCTTTTGTATATCAGTATTTTTAATTATTTTTTCTATTCCATCGGTAGAAATTTTTAAATCTAGAAAATCAATTAATTTTTGAATAGTTTTTTTTTGCTGGAAGGTAAGTTCTTCGTAGGTAATAAAACATGTATCGACCTTTTCTTTAAGAGAATATAAGGTTTCTAAATGCTTTAATTGATGTGTAGAGCCCTTCCAATTAAATCTTTCGCTGGTAGTTCCATTAATTATTAAATTGATTCCATCTTTAACAGAAAGTGACTCGAATATGTCTTGAATATTTCGACCTCTTTTTATTTCATAATCTATATTAAGTTTAAAATGATTATAAATCGAATAAGTTTGATCAAATATGTTTCTCACAAGACATATGGTTTTGATTTTATTTTCTTGAAGAAAATTAATTGTTTTTTCGTATGGAAAAAGATGCCATGAAAAAAAATGTTTGCTTTTGCTTGGAATAAAAAATTTGTTTTGGTCTTCATAATTATTTTTGCCAGGTATTATTTTTGGCTCAATAAAATGTTTTTGTGTTAAGTGAAATATTGTCTCTCTCAAATAGTGAGTTCCAGACTTAAACATTGTAAAATTAACAAAGCTTTTCATGGAAGAATGTACCCGTGTTTATTAAAAACTTTCTTATATTTTGGGGACAATATAATTTCGTAAGCATCTTTTTGCCAACTTTTCCATTCTGATACAATTTCATCATGCGTAAGATATAAACGATGCCATTTTCTTCTTTTTTCTTTTTGTAAACTAAATATTAAATCTTGGTACGAAGAAGAAAATTTTATTTTTCCATTGCTTAAATAGCTTAACAATTTGTTAATATTGGTAAGAGATTTGGACAAATCTTCAAGCTTAATACAAAGAAAACCGTCATCGATATCGGATTGCATTCGCGTTAAAATATCCAGTCCTTGAAAAAAAGACCAAATATTTACATCTTTTTTTTGATATTTTTTTAATCCAAGTTTTTTAAATTTATCATGTTTGGTAATTTTCCATTCCCAATCCGTCGCGAATGTATTTGTGGTAGGCATATTGCAGTTGTTAACTCTCCATTGCGAATAGTGATGAAGCCAAATTATTGGGTCACGTACAATATTTACTACTTTGCAATCTTTAAAAAAGCTTTTCGGCAAGTTTCTAAAGTGGAAAGTTCTATAACTAAAACACTCTCCTGCTAATAAATAATTATCTGAACACATATCAAGCAAAAATTTTTTAAATTGTAATGGATCAGGTCTTTCTTTTCTGGTTCTTTCTTTTAAATACTTAGATCTTATACTTTCACCCATGTAGATATATATTTCCGGGTGCAACTGTAAAGCTTTCGGCAGCCAATCAAATAATAAATCTCCTGCCATTCCGTGAGAGGCTATAAAGCATGCGCTTCCCTTTTTGTTCATAAATTAATTTAATAAAAATTCAAATTGTGAAAAGTCTTTAAAAAGATTTCTGTAACTTGATACGTTTTTTTTGAGTTGAGCTATATCAATTTTTTTAATTATATTTTTTAAGTTGTAGATATTCTGTTCACTCACTACACAACCTAAATTATAACGCTGCACAATTTGAGATACAGTTACCCATCTGCTGCTGACTAGTACTGGTAAACAGGCCTCCATATATAAAAAAAATTTGGTTGGAATCATATTTTTAAAATGATTTTCTCCAATTAAGGTTGTTTTGTTAAAATCATAAATCATTAAACCTAAATCATAACTAGATAATCTCTTGGTGGCTTCTTTCCCAACAAACCCTTTTAAGAATTTATAATTATTTTTATATCGATTCATAAGCTTATAATGTGGTTTGTATACTGTTTTGTAATATTTTTCTTTTAACTGCAAAGGATTATTAAAAACTGTTAAATTGTAGTTTTGAGATAAAATAATTTTAGCAGTAGACACAAATTGCGCATCGGCATAAATTTTTTTTGTTCTTCTTTTTTCAATTGGAACTATTCCACCGGCAAATACTAAATTAATATTTTCTGGTTTATATTTTTTTTTGATAACAGGTTTTGCAAAATATTTTTTTTGTGGATAGGGTCCAAATTCAAAATATTTTTCAAATCTATATTTATTATTTAGTTTCAAATCTTCTACATGATTAATGCTTCCCGGAAATAAAACTTTATCACAATTATTATATAAATAATTTTCTGAAAATAACTGAAGTTCATGATTTAATTTTGCATCATGCCCCCACACAATCTTCATTGAACGCTCTATTTTTTTGTTCTTGTATTTTGGAAACCAAAATGAATTGAGGTCCATCATTTCCACGATATGAATATTAGAATTTTTAAAAGAATCTATTAAATAACTTTGATGATATCTGAATAGCCAACCCTGACTAAAAATTTTAAAATTTTTTGATTTTGATAATAAAATAAAAATTTCAAATATTGAAAGACTTAAATTAATTTTAAAACCATTGTGATGAATATTTTTATTATTTATAGAAATACTAGCTGTATCAATAAACTTACTATTAAAAAAATTATTTATCCTGATTTGGTTAAAATATACTTTTTCAGATATAAAAATTATATTAATTTTGTTTTTTTTAAATTTTGTTAATAAATTTTTAATTTTTTTATTAACAAATGTAATATAAATTTTAGCAAAATCATCAATGGATACTTCCTTATTATGATTATAAATTTTGATTAATTCTTTGTCATTAAGAATCAGATTTTCAATTTTTGAAAATAATATCTTATGAAATTTTTCACTAAGACTTTTAGGTTTTATTTTTTTGAAAATTAGTTGTTTAACAAAATATATGTCTTTTTCTAACATAATTAAAAATTTTCTTTTAAAAATTCATATGAAACATTTCCAGATCTTCCGACTAAATGAGTGAAAATTTTATACTGCTCTGACATATTTCTGTTTTTATCATCTTCAAATTTTTGCTGAATTTTGTTTAATCCATTTCTTATACATTCCCTTTTGAATCTTCTCTGTATTGGAAATATGACTTTATTTTTTTCGAGAAATTCGATAACTAAATTTTTAATCTCTTTTGAAGTATTTTCTGAATAAAAATACTCTTCGCTAAACTGTCCTTTTACTAGATGGTTTATTTTTAATCGATCGCTGAGAGGTAATTTTCTATTACTTTTTTTGCAAAACATATGTTTATAAATTAAAAGATCTCCCTTTCTGGGAGGAAGTATGTACAAATAAGGCATTATATTTGTCATTGCTAAGGGCTTTTGAAAAAGATTTGCCACATCCCAAATCCCTGCAACATTACTTAAAAAAAATTTACATTTACTAATTAAATAAACGTCCATTAAATTAGACTTGAAGGGGGTAAAAGGATAATCGATCAGGTTTTTCATTTTAGGTAATTTTTTCATGGAAATGTCTCCCATTCTAATTACGTATCCTCCTCTTTTTGTGATCTCTTCAATTGCCGATATATAATTATCGATATTGCAATTTCTTAAAATTTTTGACTTGGTTTCTTTAACTTTGCTGCTGTAATACCCTCCCTCTCTCACATACAAACAGGCAAACCAAGAATTTTTTGGCAATCCCATTTGTAACAAAAATTTCTTTCCTTCAAGTTCCTGACTTTGATTAAGCTTAACTTCAATATAACTATTATAGTCTTTTCTCCATTGTTTAATTAGTTTTTTATTATATGAAAAATTATTTTTTAATTCAGCATTGTACAATTCTGAATTACCCAAGGAAGGGATTCTTATGTCATAATTAATCTTTTTTTTAAAAATTTTATTTAATAAAATCAAAAAAATATAAATGATAGTTAAACTTAAATTTAATAATATTGAAATAGGATTATAATAGTTTAAAAATCTATAGGGTGACTCAATTTTTTTTAGTTCTGAATTAACACCTAAATTAAATTTCGAGAAACTTATTATAAAATCATAAGGGAATAAAAATAAAACCTTTTTTTTATCTCTCCTAGCTTTAAGCAATCCAAGATAAATATGTTCTGCCATATTTCCTACTGCGCCCACCCATGGGGTTATAATAATAACTGGACTTATCTTGTTGAACTTATTAACCAATTTATTTAAAAACATTAATGACTATGAGTTTGCTTGATTTAATGAATTTATATTTCCTATGTCTATAAAAGTATCTTTTGTTTTGTAACAAAAAATTTTATTTTTAAAATTGACTACTATATCTTTTGTAAAATTTTTTGAATTTTTAAAATTTTTATTTAGTATCTTTAAAAATTCTTCTGATAAAATATAAATAGCACCATTGGCAAGGTTTCCGTGAGGTTCTTTCTCTTTTTCAAAAAAATCAACTAAAATATTTTTTTTATTTAGTTTGCAGATTCCGCATTCTTCTGGATTTTTTGTTTCAAAAACAACCATCGTCATTAAACACTCCTTGGGTCGATTATTGTGTGCTTTTATAAAATTACTAAAATTTTCTAAACAATAATTGTCTGTATGGAGTAAAATACCATCACTGTTTTCATAAAACTCTAAATTTTTCATAAGTGTGCCCGCTGTGCCTAAAAGTTCATTTTCATGCTTAAGAGTAATTTTTGTTTTAAATTTGTTCTTGTAGCAAAAGTCCTTAACTTGCTCTGAAAGATAATGAGTATTTACTAAACATGAATCAATTCCAGCATTTTCTAAAGTTTCCAACCAGCGACCTAACATTGGTTTGTTTTTTACTTTAACTAAACATTTTGGTTTTTTTTTAGTAATTGACCCTAGTCTCTTTCCATATCCAGCTGAAAGTAATATGGCTTTCATTTTTTTAAATTTGTTTTAATAATTCTTCTATATTTAGAGGGATGTTACCCACTCTACCAACCTGAAGAGCTGAAGCTAATGATCCAAGATAGGCGGCTTCCCAAATTGAACTTTTTGAGGATAAGGCCATAGCGCTTATTATTAACAAACAGTCTCCTGCTCCAGCCACATCTTTTGGATTTTGGTTTAATGCATTAATTCTATCAGTTTCCCAAGTGGACTTCGTTTTGTCAGCGCTATGAATTAACAAACCTTCTGCTCCCAACTTCAATAAAACTTTGCTGGATGAAGCTTCACGCCTAATTGCTTCAGCAAGAACAACTAAGCCACATTCCTGATCTCTTATGCTTATTCTAGCTTCATGTTCTGTAGGAGTTAACAAATCCACATCCTTAAACCTGCAAATGTTGCTAATTTGTGAGGATGCTTGACTGTCTGCAACTAAATAAACATTATTACTTTTTGCAAGAGATATAATTTTATCAACTAAATTTTGTGGCAAACATCCATAATTAAAATCTGAAAAAACTAAAAGATCCAATTTTTTAATAATTTTTGATATTGAATCTAAAATTTTTTTTTGTAGTTCGGCTGATATCGAATCTTTATGAAGATGGCTAACCCTTAACAAACTTTGACCTTTGCTCCTAAACCTTTGCTTAAGGGTGGTTGGTCTATTTTCGTCAACAAATAATTCTGTGCGAAGGTTTGTATATGAGTTTAGATCTTCTTTAACAAATTTTCCAGTTTCATCATTTCCAACTACCGTGAAGAGGTTTACTTTTGCTCCAAAATTTGCAGCATGTTTTGCAACTATTCCCGATCCTCCAACAAACCTGATCTTGTTAACTGGTGTTACAACCATGGTGGGGTCTTCTTGTGACATTCCAATTGGGTCACAAGTTATATATTCGTCTACTATTAAATCTCCTATTATAGCTAAATTTAAATTTTTGAATTTTTTGACAGTGGATTTTAATTTTTCTTCTGAAATTTCATGTCTTATTAAATAATCATTCGCTTTTAAAACTTTTCCAGAAAAAATTTTCAATTCTTTTTGAACTAAATCTATTGAAGAAAATATAGATTCTCCTGATCCAAAAACAAGTTTCCCACCATATTCTTTCAAAATATTTTTTTCAGGATTTTTTCTAAATTGATGTTCTTTACCTTTAACAACTATATCAGGTTTTATTTTTCTTATTACATTTTCAATCGGTTCATTGACAACGAAAGATTCATCAACAAAAGAGTTTGTTTTTACAGCCTCTAAACGTAAATTTTCCGAAACAATAGATTCGCTCCCGGGAACTTTATCTCCTTCAATTCCAACGATTAAATGGTTTCCCAGTTCTTTTGCAAATCGTAAAAGTCTTACATGACCAGAATGTAGAACATTAAACTTTCCGTATACAAAAACTTTTTTCTTCATTTTTATTTTATGTGTTTGAACCAATCTTGAGTTTCTTTTTTGATTTTTTCAGGCGTCCATACAGGTGCCTCTTTCCAATAATCAATTTCTTTTAAAACTTTTTTAACTCCTTCTTCTATACTAACTTGTGGTTTCCAATTTAATTCGTTCTGAATTTTTGTTATGTCTGCAAAAGTGCAATCTGGTTCCCCAGGTCTTTTAGGAATAAAAACCTTTTTACCATCAAGTAATTTTATAAGATAATTAACAGAGACGTGATTACCACTTCCCACATTATAAATTTTATTTTTAACATTGCTTTTTGAAGCCATAATAATTGCTTTCACCGCATCGGTAACATAGGTAAAATCTCTGGTTTGGTTACCGTCACCAACTACAGTAAAAGGTACACCAGAAAGTTTCTGTGCTAAAAACACTCCAAAAACGGCTCCGTAAGTACCTGAAGTTCTTGAGCGTGTACCATAAACGTTAAAAAAACGAAGCGATATTGCGTTAAGATCATACAATTTTGACCAGTGCATAACTATATTTTCACCCATATATTTTGTTAATGCGTAGGGATATTTTGGATCAATTGCTGACTCCTCGTTTGTCGGAAAAATTTTAGGTATACCATAACATGATGACGAGGCAGAATAAATTAACTTTTTAACTTTATGTTTTCTTGCTTCTTCCATGATGTTGAAAGTTCCAATAACATTCGCCTGAAAATAATTCTCTGGTTTTTGAATACTGGGAACTATATCAGCTAAAGCAGATAAATGAAAAATATTGTCAGCACCTTGTAAATTATTTGACCATTTGCCTTTCTTAGAGAGATCGCATTCAACTACATTTATTTTATCTTTAATATGGTCTAAATTTTTTAACCTTCCTGTGCTAAAATCATCAAGAACTGTTACTTCATGATTCTCTTTAATTAACTCATCAACTAAGTGACTGCCTATAAAGCCTGCACCGCCTGTGACAATTGATTTCATCTATTTATTTATTTTTATAAAAAGTTTACGTGTAATGGTTCTGGACCTGATGGAGAAGATATTTTTACTGTTCCTTTAATATGATTATCTAAAGCTTCGCTTATATAATGCTGAATTGGAAGAGTGCCCATCATAGTTTGAGCATCAAAATTTGGTGAGGCCAAATAATCCATAATTTTCCAATATCTGTCTGATTTAAATATATCTTTAAAACGTTCATCAACAAAATTACCCATATGAAGTTTAGAATATCTTGCGTTGAAAAACATTCCAGATGGGGCAACCAGCCCACTTCCACTTATTTGTAATAAAAATTGAGGACCATAAAATCTATTATATGATGGTATGCCTTTATCTTTTATCTTTTCCCATTTAACAATAACTTTTGTATTTTCATTGCTCATACTTTCCGCCTTATGAAGCAATGGATACATTTCTTCGTATTTAGAATAATCTACGCCTAATGTTCCAAACTCATCATCAGAACAATGTTTGATAACTCCATAGTCAACCCCTAAATCAACAGCAAGTTTTGCAAAAGGTAGAATTTCATCTTTAAATTCTGGCATAAGCACCATCTGTATACCCAGGGTCACTTTAAGATTTAATTTCTTTTTAAGTTCAACAGCGTACTTAATATGAGAAATTGCACGATCAAATACTTCTGTATGCTTTTCGCTTTTAAACATAATTTTTGCATATCCTTCTGGGGTTCCGGCTGCAACTGTAAATCTTACCCAAGTTAGATAAGGTAAAACTTGATCAATCTTTTCTGGCTCCCATTCCCATCCATTAGTTGCATTTCCAACATCAATACCTATTTTCGCAGCATGTTGAATGAAAGGAACATATACTTTTGAAAGTGTGCTTTCTCCATCAGAAATAAGAGATACACCTTTTATTCCAACTTCGGCAAAATCATCTAACAAATTTAAAGTTTCCTTAATTTTAATACTTGCTCTTTCCTGTGGCTCCTGAACCATTGCGTAACAAAAAGAGCACATCG
>MDTG01365931.1_pt1 | contig 12675 bp, 11 predicted proteins | sample 811421 | NCBI WGS metagenome assembly MDTG01 (sample SAMN05326645, study PRJNA326480) | marine metagenome | isolation source: seawater | place: Pacific Ocean: South East | collected 2011 | reverse complement strand
TCAAAAGAAGATTTTAAGATTTATTTTAAATTTATTTCCATATAAAGATGTAAGTATTTTAAGTAACGATTTGTATCCAGAAAAAAAAATGGATGCTTCTTTTAAAAAAATTAGAAGAATTGATTTTAATTCATACGATTTTTCAAATTTTATTATATTTAAAAACAAAACTATTAATAAAAAAAGATATGCAATTTACACAGATTCAGGTGGACCTTACTTTTCTGGAGATAGGTTTCTTAATATGACTAAAAAGGATGTTTGTGATCATGAAAATTATTACGGAAGGCTAAATTTATTTTTTAAAAAATTAGAAAAAATATTCAAAATTAAAGTTTTAATTATTCCTCATCCCAAGTATAAATCTAAAAATAATACCAGCCTTAACCCTTTTTTTGATAAATCAAAGGTAATTAATTACAATGATGCTTTGCCAAAACTTACAAAAAACTGTACTTTTTTTATTAATCACAGTTCTACTTCACAGTCATTTGCTGTAGCATCGTATAAACCAGTGATAATGTTTTACTCATCAAAATATTACAAAGAAGCACCAGGTACAAAAGCCGCTAGAGTTATCCTAGCAAAAAATTTAGGAATTAATCCCGTAGATATTTGTAAATTCAAAACTTCAGAAATTAAGAAATTATTGAAAATAAACAAAAAAAAATATAATGATTATAAGTACAACTATTTAACTCCAAAAAATAAATTAGTTGAAAAAATGCCAAATTATCAAATTATTAAAAGGTTAGTTAGTCAGATTTAAAATGAAGAAAATTTTAGTTACAGGAGGAACGGGATTTATTGGCTCTCATTTAGTAGAGATGTGTGTTAAAAAAAATTTCAAAGTAACTTGTTTTGATAGATATAACCCAAATTATAATCTTAACAATTTGGAAAACAGTGAGTATCTAGATCATATCAATTTCATATTTGGAGATATAAGAGATTATGACTCAATTAATAAAATAGTAAAAAGTCATGATTATGTTTTCCATTTAGCTGCTTTGGGTGGAATTCCATATTCTTATGAGAGTCCATTAGCATATTTAAAAACAAATTTAGAAGGAACTTATAATGTATTAGAAGCTTCAAAAAATAACAAAGTAAAAGAAGTTGTTGTAACTTCTACCAGTGAAGTTTATGGCTCTGCACAATACGTACCAATAAATGAGAAACATCCTTTGATAGGTCAATCCCCATACTCTGCCTCGAAAATTTCTGCCGATCAGTTAGCAATTAGTTACTGGAGATCATATGACTACAAGGTAAAAATTATACGGCCTTTTAATGTTTTTGGGCCTAGGCAGTCACTTAGAGCAATTATTCCAACAATCATTAATCAATATCTTGATAATAAAACGACTATAAAACTTGGTAATTTAAATACTAGTAGAGATTTTACCTATGTGGAAGATTTATGCAGAGCATATTTTTACATGCTTAAAGCAAAAAAGTTTGGAGAAGCATATAATGTTGGAACAGGAAAAGAGTATAAAATTGAGAACATAATAAAAGTACTAAATAAATTTTATAAAAAGAAAATAAAGATTATATCAGAGAAGAAAAGAAAAAGACCTATAAGTAGCGAAGTAAAAAGACTTGTTTGTGATTATAGTAAATTTAGGAAGTTGACTAACTGGAAGCCTAAAACAAGTTTCGAAAGTGGCATTGAGTTAACCTTACAGTGGTTTTTAGAAAATAAGTCTAAATATTCAAACAAGTATCATATTTAATAATTAATTTATGGAAAAAGGTATCAAATATAGACCAGATATAGACGGTCTCAGAGGGATAGCTGTTTTATTAGTTTTTTTTTATCACTTTGAAAAAGTTTTTTTAAAATCAACTTTTTTTCAAGGTGGGTTTGTAGGAGTTGATATTTTCTTTGTCGTTTCAGGATATTTAATATCTTATTTAATATTTAATGAATTAAAAAACACTAATAACTTTTCTTATAAAAATTTTTATTTAAGAAGGATAAAAAGAATTCTACCAGTCTTAGCATTAGTTATTTTTTTTAGTACGATAATATCATATATATTATTTATACCTGATAAATTTATTTTTTCAAAAAATTCAGCTGTTTCATCTTGGTTTTTTTTCTCAAATATATTTTTTTGGAAGAAATTATCAACTTACCATGCTGAAGAGAGCACTAACTTACCATTACTACATACCTGGAGTTTAGCTGTAGAGGAGCAATTTTATATTTTTTTTCCTATATTAATTTTTTTAATATTTATTTATTTTAAAAAAGGAATTCTTTTTTCAATAATCTCTGTAATGATTATTAGCATATTAACTTCAACTTTTGCCTCATTTACCTATCCAAATGCCAATTTTTATTTGTTGCCAAGCAGGGTGTGGGAAATCTTATTTGGGTCAATAATTGCGTATTTTCAAATTTTTAAAGATAAAAAATTTTATCTCACAGTTTATTCTAAATTATTTATAATAATTAGTTTAATTTTAATATTATTATTTTCATTTTTAGCGAATGAGCAGACTTATCATCCTTCTTTTTTAACTATAGTACCTGTTTTATCTACAGTATGTTTAATTTGTTTTTGTGGAGAGAAAAAATTTTTTGTGAATAAATTTTTATCATCTAAAATTTTAGTTTATATCGGTTTAATTTCTTACTCACTATATTTATGGCATTATCCAATATTTGTATTTACTAAAAAAATAAATTTAACAGATAATAATTTAATAAATTTTGCATCAATAATTTTAGTTTTTATAGTTTCAGCTTTAACATATAAATTCATAGAAAAGCCAATTAGAAAAGGAACGTATAATTTGAGGAATTTAATTGTATTTGTAATTATATTTTCAGTTTCAATGATTTATCTAAATTTTAAAAATTTTGATGACTTGGTAAATAGTGATAAATTTAGTTCAAACATCACAGAAGCCATAAATAAAAGTAAATCAGAAATAGATTGTATTGATCAAATAAGTGAAGATTTTTGTTTTATGGGTAAAAATAATTTTTCTAATCAAATTGATGTTGTACTACTTGGTGACTCGGTACTTAATAGTCTGGCCAATAATCTAAAAAATAATTTATCAGATAAGAAATATAGATTAGTTAATTTATCACAAGGAGGAAGTTTCTATACTCCTTACGGAAGATATATTAGCACGAAGAGTACAAAAAATAGAGTAAGTGAGGATCAAGATCTCGTGAGATCAAAATATTTAAATGAATACAAAAGTAAAAAAATAATTGTGATTGGAGCAAAATATCGTCAACATCTAAAAGATTTTACTTATATTTATCGTCAAAATTCTGCAAATAAATTGAGCCCTTATGACTTATTTTTGAATAAGGACAAATATTTTTCAAGAGGGATTTATGATGCTAAAGAAGATTTTAAAAAAATGTTAAATGATTTATTAAAAAAAAATCAAGTAATTTTAATTTATCCTTTTCCTGAATTTCCGGATAACTATTTACAAACAAGTCATATTAAAAATTTACTAAGTAAGTTTGGATTTTCTGTTCCTAAATTAGAATTACAGTCAAAAAAATTTTTTGAATTAAATAAAGATTTAATAAAATTACTTGATAGCGTTAAACATGAAAATTTGTTTAAAGTTTATCCTCAGAGTATTTTTTGTAATAACGATAATTGTTTTTTTGAAAAAAGTGATAGACCTTTATATAGCGATCAAATCCATTTAACCAATACTGGAGCTCAATTGGTTAATGAAAAAATATTAAAGATTATTTCAAAAATTGATTATTAAATTAATGAAAAATCAAAAATCAGTTTTAGTTGTTGGTGGATCAGGTTTTTTAGGATTTCATTTATGTAAATTTTTTCTAAAAAAAAAACTCAAGGTATTAAGTTTATCATTAAATCGACCTTCCAAATTACGAAAAATTAAAAAAGTAAAATATTATTATGGTGATATATCTAATTTCAGTAAAATAAAATTTCTTAGACCATTAGAAATAGATTATGTAATTAATTGTGGGGGGTATGTTGATCATTACAATAAATCGAAAACATATAAAAGTCATGTTCATGGGTGTAAAAATTTATTCAGAGTATTTTCCAAAAAAAGTATAAAGAGATTTATTCAATTGGGTAGTTCATCAGAATACGGATTGAACCAATCACCTCATAAAGAATATATAAAAGAAAAACCAAAAGGGACCTATGGAAAATATAAATTAATGGCTACTAAATTTTTAAGTAATTTTAAAAGTTCATTTCCATTTGTGATTGTTAGGCCATATCAAATCTATGGACCTTTCCAAGATAATAATAGACTTATCCCGTTTATTATTAATTCTTGTATTAAAGATAAAAAATTTCCTTGCACTCCTGGAGAGCAAAAAAGAGATTTTTTATTTATAGAGGATTTTACAAATTTTATTTATAAATGCCTAAATAATAAGAGATGTCTAGGAGAAATTTTAAATATTGGTTTTGGAAAGCCAATTGAAATTAAAAAAGTAATTAAAAAAATTAGAAATAAGATAAAGTCTGGTTACCCTGAATTTGGTAAAATTGCTATTAGAAAAGATGAGCAAAAAAAAGTATTTCCATCAATAAAAAAAGCTTCAAAATTTATTAATTGGAAACCAAAAGTTTCTTTTGATAAAGGATTAAATATTACAATAAAATATTATAAAAAATTAAATAAGCAATGTTTGTAAATAAGAATTTTTGGAAAAAGAGAAAAATTTTAATAACAGGCCATACTGGGTTTAAAGGTGGGTGGCTTTCTGTTCTTTTAAATTTATTAAATTCAAATATCTATGGATACGCTCTTTCTCCTGAGGGAAAAGATAACTTTTTTAATAGTGTAAAAATAAAAAAGATCTTTAAAAAAGATTTTAGAAAAAATATAATTGATATGAAAAGTCTTAAAAATTGTATTAAAATTTCTAAACCAGAAATTATTTTTCATTTAGCAGCTCAATCAAGTGTAGTAGAAAGTTTTAAGGCTCCACATAAAACAGTACTTACAAATGTTATAGGTACATTAAATTTACTTGAAGCAGTAAAAGATAATAATCATGTAAAATGCGTAATTATAGTTACAACTGATAAAGTTTATCAAAATTATAAAATAAAAAAATATTTCGCAGAAAATTCTATGCTAGGAGGAGATGATATCTACAGTGGTAGCAAGGCCTGTTGTGAAATTCTGTCTAATAGTTATAACAAATCTTTTTACACAAATAAAAATTGTAATATTGCTACAGTCAGAGCTGGTAATTGTTTTGGTGGTGGCGATTGGACAAAAGATAGAATTGTAAAAGATTCTCTAGAGTCTTTTTTTCAAAATAAGAAACTTTTATTAAGAAGTCCTGACGCTAATAGGCCGTGGCAACATGTAATTGAGCCATTGATTGGGTATTTAATGTTAGCTGAAAAGTTATTTTCAAAAGATGGAAAAAATTTCGTAGGTGCTTGGAATTTTGGCCCTAGTACAAAACAAAATATGAAAGTTTTTAATTTAGCTACATTAATCAAACAAACTATCAATTCTAAATCAAAAATTATAATTAAAAAGAAAGACAAAAGATTCCTAAATAAAAAATTTAAAGTATTTGAGTCAAAATATTTAAATATAGATAGTAGAAAAGCTTTTAAAAAATTAAAATGGAAACCAAGATTATCAATTAAAAACTCAGTAAAGTTAACAGTAGAGTGGCATAAAGGTTTTTTACAAAAAAAAAATTTACTAGAATTAACTTCAAAACAAATTAAAAGATACATTACAAAAAATTTATAATAATAAGAGATTTAAATATTAATGATTCATGGAGTAAAAATTACACAAAAAAAAGTAATTACAGATGATAGAGGTAAAATTCTACATATGTTAAGAGCAGATGATTCAAATTTCAAAAAATTTGGGGAAATTTATTTTTCATATGTTAATCCGAAAAAAATAAAAGCTTGGCATATTCATAAAAAGATGACGCTTAATTATGTGGCAGCATCAGGAAAAATTAAATTAGTACTGTATGATGATAGAAAATCTAGTCCCACCAAAGGAAAGGTTCAAGAGATATTTTTATCAAATGAAAATCATGTTCTTGTTTCTATACCACCAATGATATGGAATGGTTTTACTTCTGCAGATGGGAATTTGGCTATTTTAGCAAACTGTTCAGACATACCTCATGATAAATCTGAAATCATTAGAGAGGATTATAATAATCCTAAATTTCCGTACAAATGGGATTAATAACATGAAATGTGTCATTTTAGCTGGCGGCAAAGGTACAAGAATAGCAGAGCTTTCGAAAAATATTCCAAAACCTATGATCAAAATATTAGGCAAACCTATAATTTATAGAATTATGCAGCATTTCAGTAAATTTGGAATCAAAGACTTCATAATTGCTGGTGGCTACAAAAAAAAAGTTATTGAAAATTTCTTCAAAAAAAAAAGAACAAAAGGTTGGAATGTCAATGTTGTAAATACTGGCTTAAATACGATGACAGGTGGAAGGATTAAACGATTAGAAAAATACCTTAATAAAAAAACTTTTTTTATGACTTATGGAGATGGTTTAAGTGATATAAATTTAAAAAAATTGCTAAATTTTCACTTAAAGCAAAAAAAAATTGCTACACTTACAGCGGTAAGACCGCCAGCTAGATTTGGAGCTTTAAAAATTTCTTCAAAAAATATTGTGACGTATTTTAAGGAAAAATCTAGTTTAAATGAGGGATGGATTAATGGTGGGTTTTTTGTTTTAGAGCCCAAAATTTTTAAATATATCAAGGGTGATGAGACCTTTTTTGAGAGAGAGCCACTTCAAAAAATTAGTAAAATCAAATCTCTATGCGCTTTTAAACACAAGGGTTTCTGGCAATGCATGGACACACTACGGGATAAAGAGATTCTAGAAAAAAAATTAAAAAATTAAAAATGAAATGTAGAAACTGTAAATCTACTAATTTAAAAAAGATCATTTTTATAGGCAATCAGCCTTTAAGTGGTATTTTCTTAAGAAAAAAAATTAAAAATGAAAAAAAATTTCCTTTAGATTTATATATTTGTAAAAATTGTAAATTAATACAATTAGGTAAAAACGCTCTCGCTTCAAAAATGTTTGGCAATTTTTATGGTTATCAATCTTCAATAAGTAAACTTATGACGTCACATCTTCGAAATATCTACAAGGACGTATATAATAAAAAGTTGATAACTAAAAATTCCACTGTTTTAGATATTGGAAGTAATGACGGAACATTTTTAAATTTTTTTAATAAATCAAATAAACTATACGGTATTGATCCAACGGCAAATAAATTCAAAAAATACTATAAATCTAATATTAAGAGAATAAATAATTTTTTCTCTTTTAAAAATGTACAAACAGAATTTAAAAATTGTTCACAAAAATTTGATTTAGTAAGTTCGTTAGCTATGTTTTATGATATTAACGATCCAAATAGATTTTGTAATGATATTTTTAAACTCTTAAAACCCAATGGAGTTTGGATTTTAGAGCTATCATATTTTCCACTATTATTAAAAAATTTAACTTATGACCAAATTTGTCATGAACATGTAACTTATTATACACTTGAAATTTTTAAAAAAATAGCTGAACAAAATAATTTTAAGATATTTAATATTTCATTTAATGAAATAAATGGGGGAAGCATACAAATTTTTTGTGCTAAAAAAAATTCTGGTATAAAAACTTACTCATCTCGCTTAATAAAAAAGACTCTCGATGATGAGAAAAAAATTAAAATGAAATCATACGAAAAATTTAATAACAGAATTAAAAAGTTAAAAAATAAAATTCAAAATTTTCTTGTTAGAAATACTAAAAAAGAAATTTACGGTTACGGAGCTTCTACAAAAGGTAATGTAATTTTGAATTATTGTAAAATACAAAATAAAAATTTAAGATTTATTTGTGATGCAAATTCTTTAAAAAAAAATTTATATACTCCTGGTGCCAATATTAAGATAATTACTAAAGATCTTATGAGAAAGCATAGGCCTGACTATTTGTTTGTTCTAATTTGGTCTTTTAGAAAAGAGGTAATTAAAGAGGAAATTGATTATATAAAAAACGGCGGAAAGTTAATTTTTCCATTACCTAAATTTCATATTATAGACAAAGAAAATTATAAAAAATTTTTGAATAAAAATTTTAAAAATCAATCTTACAATTACTAAATAAAATCTATTTTGTTATGAGCTTAAGTATATGCATACCGACATATAACCGATATTACGAACTTCGAAATTGTCTTAATTCTATTTTAATTGCTTACAAAGAATTTAAAAAAATTAAACTGGAAATTTGCGTTTCTGATAATAGTGAAAATAAAAATAATTTAAAAACAATAAACATATATAAAAAAAAATTTAAAAATAAAGTTAAAATTAATTACTTCAAATTTAAAAAAAATAAAGGAGTTACTATTAATTATTTAAATTGTATTTCAATGTCAAAATCAGAATTTGTTTGGACAATAGGTGATGATGATATGTTAACACCGGATTCATTAAAAATAATTTATAAACTTTTAAAGAAAAAAGATATTGATTATTTCTTTCTAAATTCGCTTCATCTTAAGGACTATAAAAAAGATAAAAAAAATTTAATTGACACAAGAAAACTACCAAAAACATTAGAACCTTTTTCAAAAATTAAAAAAAATAAGATTACTAATTTTTTTGATTTAATTAATCCGAATGTGACATATGATTTTTTAATGGCTATTTACTTTTCTATGTTTAGAAAAAAAAATTGGGATCAATATGTTAATATACTAGATAAAGAAAAAATTAAGGATAAAAGATGGATTTCCAACTTTGAAAACTCGTGTTTTAATATAATTGTTTTTGCCTCTGCTTTTAAAAACTCTAAAGTTTTTTTTCAATCAAAACCGTTAAGTATTAATTCTTCATCAAGTCGAGACTGGAAAAGTATCTATTGTTTCCTAGAAATTGTAAGATTTCCAGAAATGCTTGATTTTTATCGAAAAAAAGGACTTGGATTTTTTAGGTATATATACTGTAAAAATTTTGCTCTTAGAAATTTTGCGAATTATCATTTTAAAATATATTTAGATAGAAAAAATAATTCAGGATGGGAATATGTAAATACTTATAAGCATATTATATCAAATATTATTTATCCTAATGCATTTTTGTCAATAATCTATTACTTAATAAGAAAGATAATAAAATTAAAAAATAATTAATGAAACTATTAATAATCTGCGCAGGTGATAGATCTAAATATTTTATTGCTCATAACTGCTTGAAATATATCCATAAAACCAAAGACCACCTAACAGTTTGTGTTTTGGATAAGAATAAAAAAATCATATCTTTTTTAAAAAGAAAAGGAATTAAGTTTATTTCAAAAGATTTTAATAAATTTTTTAATAATATAAAAAAGAATGAATATGATTGGTTATTAAATATTTGGGGATATAAAATTCTTAAACAAGATTTTTTAAAAAAATTTAAAAATAATTTAAATCTTCATCCGGCATTTTTACCTTTCAATAGAGGTAGAGACCCTTATTACTTTTCTATTATGAATAATACTCCAATAGGAATTTGTATACACAAAATGGATGAAACAATTGATGGAGGCAGGTTTTTCTTAAGGAAAAAATTTAATTTTAAATTTCCTACAAATGCGGGAAAAGTATTTGATACTAGTTTAAAAGAAATAAGAGATATGTTTATCTCAAATTGGACAAAGTTAAGAAATAATAAGATTAAACTCAAAAGATTTACACCTAAAATCTCTCAAATAAATAAAAGAAAAGAACTAGTAAAAAATAATTTTATTAATCTAGATGATAAAAATTTTAAAAGAGAAAAACTTTTTGTTTTAAATTGTTTGGCCCAAAACTTTGATTTTCTCAAACTTCAAGTAAAAATTTTTAATAAGGTATATGATTGTGACTTAAAATTAATTAAAAACAAAAAGAAAAAATGGTAATTTAATATGAAATTAAATACAGCAATAATCCTATGTGGCGGCAAAGGTACAAGATTAGGAATTTTGTCTAAAAAAAAACCAAAAACATTAGTTAAAATTCAAAATAAAGAGATACTCTGGTATTTAATTAAATATCTTAAATTAAATGGTTTTAATCATTTTATTCTTCCACTTGGATATAAAGGAGATCAAATTAAAAAATATATTAAAAAAAATAAAAATTTTCATTCCTCTTTTGATTTAATAAATACAGGTAAAAATACAAATATAGGGAAAAGAGTTTATAAAGTTTTAAATAAAATAAAATCTAACAATTTAATTATTTTAAATGGCGATGCTATTTTTGATTTCAATGTTAAAAAAATTTTTGAATTTCATGAGAAAAAAAAACTAGATGCGACATTTTTAAGTGCAGAAAGCAAATATCAGTTTGGTACTGTCTGTACAAAAAATAACAAATTAGTAGATTTTAAAAGAAATATTATTTTCGACTCTGTAAATATAAGAAATGACAATCTTATTAGAGCTTATAATTATGCTGGGTTGATCATTATTAATAAAAAAATTTTACTAAAGTATTCAAAAATATTTTATAAAATTGAAAATTTTGAAAAAAATTTCTATCCAATTTTGATAAAAAAACATAGAACTGAAATGAAAAAAATCTTTGGATTATTCCACTCAATAGATAATATAAAAGACATTATTGAGGGAAATAGTAATTCAAATAATACTTATAAAAAGATCTTTAAATTAAAAATAAAACTTAAGAAAAAATGAGCAGAGAAAAGCAGATAAGGTTATTTAAACCCTCTTTTAATAATAAGGAAATAAATGCGATTAAGAATATTTTTAAAGCTCCTTGGTTAGGATATGGCGGAAAAGTAAAGGAATTTGAAAATAAATTTAGTAAGTTTATCGGATCAAAATATACTGTAGGGCTTAATTCTTGTACTGCTGCTTTACATATAGCCTTGAAGGTTAACAATTTTAAAAAGAAAAAAAAAGTTCTAGTTCCATGCATGACTTTTAGTGCAAGTGCTGCTTCAGTACTTTACAATGACTTAGAGCCAATATTTGTAGATATCAATGAACACGATTTAAATTTAAATTTTAAGGATCTAAAAAGAAAATATACTAAAGATTGTGTAGCTGTTATTGCGGTACATTTTGCAGGACATCCATGTCAAATGGAGAAAATTGTGCCATGGGCAAAAAAAAAAAATTTAGTTGTTATAGAAGATTGTGCACATACTTGTGGAAGTATTTATAAAAATAAAAAATTGGGAACCTGGGGTGATTTTGGTTGCTTTAGTTTTGAAGATAAAAAAATTATTTCAACTGGAGATGGAGGTTGCATTGTTACTAAAAATAAAAAAATTTACGAAAAACTTAAATCTATTTCTTTTCACGGATGGAGTAAGGACCCCTGGGAAAGACATATAAAAAGAGCTAAAGAAAAACATTGGTTTTATGAAATAAAAAATTTAGGTTTTAAATATAACATGACAAATTTAATAGCTGCAATTGCAATTGAACAACTTAAAAAGTTAAAAATGTTTAATAATAAAAGAATTAAAGTAATAAAAAAATATATTGACGGGACAAAAGATTTATCGAACTTCAAATCCCCATTCATTTATAAATTAAAAAATTCTTGTTATTGGCTTTTTATTTTAAAAACAAAAAAGAGGGAAAAATTTATCAACTTCCTTAAATTAAATGGTGTCTCATCGACTGTACATTTGATGCCTTTGAATTATCATCAACTTTACAAAAAATTTGGTGCGAAAGTACCTATAGCCACAAAAGTTTGGAAAGAGCTTGTCAGTCTTCCTTTGTTTGTCGACTTAAAAAATAAAGATTTAGATTTTATAATACAAAAGGTTAAAGAATTTGATAAAAATTTTCACAAATTTTAATGAAAAAAAAAAATCCGTTAATAAGCATTATAGTAAATTGTTTTAATGGAGAAAAATACCTTAAAGATTGCATAAATAGTATAATTAATCAGAGCTATAAAAATTGGGAAGTTATTTTTTGGAATAATGCATCAACCGATAGCAGCAGAAATATATTAAGAAAATTTAAAGATAAAAGGATTAAATATTTTAAAAGTAACAAGTTTTTAAATTTATATGATGCCAGAAACCAGGCAATTAAAAGGGCAAATGGAGAATTTATAAGTTTCTTAGATACGGATGATTGGTGGCTTAAAGATAAACTTTCGACACAAATTGAATTGATAAATAGTAACAAAAATATTAATTTTATTTATTCTAATGTATTTATATACAACGAAAAAACTAAAAAAAAAGAATTATACTTTAAAAACAAGAAACCAAGTGGAAAAATAACTCAGAGCTTACTCGATGATTATAAAATTGGTATTCTCACAGTTATGATGAAAAAAAAATTGTTTAGTAGAAGAAAATTTAATAAATCGTACAATATTATAGGAGATTTTGATTTTTTTTTAAATTTAAGTATTAAAGAAAATTTTTACTGTATACAAAAACCTCTAGCATTTCATAGAAGACACGAAAATAATTTTTCAAAGAAAATTAATATTTTCTCACAAGAACTCGATAAATGGTTAAAGATTAATGAAAAAAAATTAAAAAATTTGAACTATTCATTAAAAAGTTTTAAATTTTGGTATTACAAACTAAAAATTAAAAAATTATTAGGTTGGGGACTAT
>MDTG01222213.1_pt1 | contig 12675 bp, 12 predicted proteins | sample 811421 | NCBI WGS metagenome assembly MDTG01 (sample SAMN05326645, study PRJNA326480) | marine metagenome | isolation source: seawater | place: Pacific Ocean: South East | collected 2011 | reverse complement strand
CTGGTAAATATGAACACTAGGGGCGGTAGCTCAGTTGGGAGAGCGTCTGGTTTGCATCCAGAAGGTCGCAGGTTCGACCCCTGTCCGCTCCACCATGTGAGATATTATGAGTTATGATTTAGAAACAGAAATAGCAAACGCAATATTGCAAATCTTGTTAGAAGCAAGAGCTCAAGGCAAAGATATGCTTAGTTATGAAGAAATATTAAATTTGCTAGGCATGGATGATGAAACCTTAATGACTAAATTTGAAAAAGAATCTATGGTAGTGCTGAACAAAGAGATGTTGGATCAGTTAAATGACCCAGATGTGATTGAAGCGATGGTCGAGTCATTAGGCAAATCAATACATTAATATGTTGCACAATGATGCATTTATAGATTTACCTGACATTTCGTTACCCTTTACCCATGAAGACTTATTGGATGACCAGGATTACGAAGTATTAGAAACCAAACGTATCCCACCTGAAGGACTTCTTTCTAGTAAAGTTGCTTGGGGAGTTAGAACTAATTCTAGATTCAGTGCTTCTGGTGATGTGTCTATTTTTGGTTTTATAACTGATAATGATATGATGTATGTGTTAAAAGAACACTTTGACAAAACATACAATTCTGATATAATCGGTGATATACAATCACTTGGTATGCAATCACAATTTCATGGCAAGAAAATGATGCCTATTACATTAATTACATTTTCAGATACTACTCCATGGCATAGAGAAGGCTTTTCTCAATCTTGGTCTTCTAAAGAGTTTGAAGAATCTTTTCATGCTTTTAGTCCAAACAGTCGATATAATTTTGCTGTAAACTATCCTTTGTATGTGAAAGATGCAGAAGGTACTAAAGTAGAATTTGCAAAAACAACAAAGCCAATACAAGTTTTAGAAAAACGATTACTTAAACAAATGATGGAAAATAAATCATATCATGGATATATTGAATCTAATGGTTTACGAGTATCCAGGTCATTGGATCAAATTGTAGATGAACACTTGTGGAGAAACGATATAGATATTGTTGCTACAAAATATGGGTACGATTGTCCTTACATTATAAATTTATCATCATATCACAAAGTTACAACAACGGATGCCACTAGATTGAGCCTACGTTATATGGCATCTACTAAATACCAATGGACAGATATAGAAAAATTATACAATACAGGAAAACTTTTTAAAAATGCTTAAAGAAAAAGTAACATGGGTTCATCATTGGACAGACAAAACATTTAGTTTTAAAACTACTCGAAGTCAAACTTTTCGTTTTGTAAACGGAGAATTTGCTATGATTGGATTAATGATAGATGACAAGCCGTTATTAAGAGCATATAGTATTGCAAGTGCAAACTATGAAGATGAACTAGAGTTCCTCAGTATTAAAGTGCCGGACGGGCCTCTTACAAGTCGTCTACAGCATTTGAAAGTTGGAGATGAAGTAATAGTAATGCCTAAGTGTACAGGCACACTTACGATTGATAATTTAACACAGGCAGATAATTTATATTTGTTGTCAACAGGCACTGGTATAGCACCATTTATGAGTATTATTAGAGACCCTGCAACATATGATAAGTTTAAAAATGTTATTTTGGTACATACAACAAGGACTCATGAGGAACATACATACACTGATGTTATACAAGAAGTGTGTGATAACTTTCCTTTAACCTATTATGATACATGTACACAACAAGACTATAAACGTAAAGGAAGATTTTGGAATCACATAAATAGTTTTACTAAAAACGGATTTAACAGAGACACGGATCGTATAATGGTATGCGGTGGACCTGATATGAATTACGAATGTAGAGACTATTTTGAAAATTTAGGTTTTGTAGAAGGTAATTTAGGGGAGCCAAACGATTTTGTGTTGGAAAGAGCATTTGTCGATTGAACGAAAACAGATTAAATATAAAAACAGATTACAAAAAGACTCCAGTGGAAGTTCTTTTATTTGCTGACGATTTAATTCCAAAGAATCACTGGGAAGTTCAACTCACACACGACCATTTTGTTAAAGTTGGTTACCAACAAGTAGAAAAAAGTGAAGTAGAAGAATACTTCAAAGACGTTTTTAAACGTTTCCCACCAGAAACAAGAATCCATAAGTACTTAGACGGTACAGAACTATATGTAAATCACAAAACTGCTAGACCATATGGAGTTTATAAGATTGCACATGAGATTAGAAAAGCAGGTTACACAGTTCAAGTGATTGCCCACCCACACTTTTTAACAGAAGAAGATGTTGAACTTATCATAGACAAGTTTGTTGGAGAAGAAACACTGGTAGTAGGTTCTTCAGGCACGTTTCATAGTGGTTATAATCCTTATGCATACATAGACTCTATGTATTTTCCTGTAGCAAGGCAAAGACAAATCAGAAAAATGATAGATAAACGAAATCCTAAAACTAAAATGATATATGGTGGTTCTTCTATAGGTGAGGAGTATCTAAGAGACCCTAAGTATGATAGTCCTATGTTAGACATAGACACATTGTTTGTTGGATATGGTGATGTAACAATAATAGAATACCTAAATGACCTTAAAGAAGGACAGCAATGGCCCACATATACTGACAGAGGCAGTAGATTAGATATTCAAAACAGTACAATGAGTTATACTGATGAGGATTGTGTGCAATGGGGTGACCAATTAGGATTAGAAACTGCTAGAGGTTGCATATTCAAATGTGCATTTTGTAATTTTGGACTCATAGGTAAAGAAAAAGGAACATATGAAAGAGGTACTACTCTAATCGTTGATGAATTAAGACGTAATTGGGAAGAGCATGGAGTATTTAGGTATTGGGTAATGGATGATACCTTTAATGATACAAATTATAAATTAGAAGCAGTTGCAGAAGCAAAAGAAAAGAGTGGAGTACCATTAGACCTTACAGTATTTTTAAGATTAGACCTACAACACAGACTTAAACAAACAGAAATGGTAAAATCTTGTGGTATTAAATCTATTTACTATGGTATTGAAACATTAAATCCTGAAAGTGCAATAGCAATTGGTAAAGGTTGGCATCCAGATGAGCAAATGGCATTTGTAAGAGAACTTAAAGAGAATCATTACCACGATAATATAAAAACATTTACTACTTTTATATGGGGACTACCAGATGACTCAAAAGAAAGTGTGTATTCTGACTGGGATAGACTTTTAGACTTTGAATATAATAAATTTGACCATGTTTTTATGAATGCTTTAATGATGAGAGACCCAGAGTCATATAAATTACAAACATTAGAAACAGATGCACCCACAGGTAGTGCAATAGACACAGATCCTGCAAAGTATGGTTATACATTTGGTGGATTTGACAAATTAAGACAAGAAGGAGACAACCTAAACGTGACCAGAGCATGGAGAAATAAACATGGATTACGTTATGGTCAGGTAACTAGGTTTGCACATAAGTTTAATCAAGAATTTAATCGAAGAAAAGGCTGGCAAGAAGTGTATAGTGCTTCACCACCACACAGAATAAGAGAAGATGCCGAACCAAACGAAAAGTTTGACATGTACTTACAAAAATATTGGAATGATATCATGTCAGTTGAGAAACACACTAGGTATGATACCGCAGAATTCTATAATTCCGAAACAGAACAAACAATCACACTAAAAGCGATAACTAACTAGTATGAAACTACCACATACACACCCAATACTCCTGGTCGACAGTCATAATATTATCGATGATAATGAAATTACAGCAAAATTCACAATTCCAGAAGACCATCCTGTACTTGAAGGACACTTCCCACATGTCAAAGTATGGCCCGGTGTGTATTTGATTGAAGGTATGAATCAAACAGCAGGCATTCATGCATTAGAAATGGCAAAAAATAAATTTCAAACTACAGACTTGACCGACATGGTTACATTTGTTACTAGTGTTGACAAAGTAAAATTTAGACAACCAGTATTTCCAAATGATGAATTAACATATTCAGCAGTTTTATATAAACAAAGACGTGACCATGTGTTCTATACATGTGGTGTATATAAAAATTTACAAACAGTAGCACAGGCAAAAATAGGATTAACCGCTAAAAAACTCTAACCTAATCATTTTAAATAAATAGAATTACAGTAAGTCCGAAAGGGTTTCTGCTTATGTATAACCTATATGGTGTACATAACCTGAAATCATAAGGAGAAAATATGAAATACTTACTATTAGCCTTAACACTCTTTTCTATGAGTGTTTTATCAGCAACAGTAATTAATTACGATGACGGTTCTACCTACACAGTTGGTGAAAAAGAAAAAATTTTTATTTCTACAGGAAAGTTATTCGCAAAGAAGAACTATAAAAATGGAAGTATCTATTTTACTAACCAAGTAGAACATACAAAACGTGATTATGTTGCACAACCACACGATGGACTTACTGGTCATGAATGGTGCGTAGCATATGAGCCCTGGAGTGAAGGTCTAACCTTTGCAATGGTTCAATGGCAACGTGCATGTGACATCAACAGTGATGGTGTTTATAACATTTGTGATTATTATGAACCTACAGGCTCGGCTACATTTGAAGAACTTGAATGGCAAGACAGATGTAATGATGGTAAACCTTGGGACGGCACTTAATTTTGCTTTTATAGGGGAAAGGACTCCCCATTTTCTATCTTTTTGTTCAAAATTTACCAATTGACAATACTTTTTTATGAAGTTATACTAACTATCGTTTGTTAACCTTAAAAAATAGATTAGGATATGGCAAAAAGAAAACCAAAAACTCGAAACATATATGTAACCAAAGAACCAGATTGGAAAAAGTACATAGGTATCACTGATCCTGAAGAGCAGTTAAAGGCTTTTAGGGAAGTAGATTATTTTGTTCACTCTGAAGTAAACACAAAAGATGCAGTTGCATGTTATAAGAAGTGGGTAAAAGAAGCAAGTGGCTGGGCACCAGAAGATATCAAAGTAATTTTGAAAAATCCTGACTGGAGATTTACCAGTAGTGCCAAGTATGCTTGGATCTGGAACAAGATAGGATTCATGCCTGAGCATCTTGCAAAATTTTACGACAGTAGAGTTGAAAAATTATTAGAAACAGGCAAACAAGAAATCGAAGTTAAAGAAGAAAAGAAAGTTGAAAAGCCAAAAATATCTATACAAGATAGAATGTTAGACCAAATCACAGACTTATGTGGTGATTGGGAAGATGCTATGGACAAATTCATAGATGCAGGCAAAATAGATTTAAAAGGTTTTGATCCTGAAAAAGATATGAAGGTATATGAAGGCGGCAATGTAATTAAGCCTAATCATGCAAAACTTATTAAGGATAACTTTACTAATATACTTGAAGAAGCAAAAGAAAGTTTAGCAGGTACATGTGACCAACTAAACGAAGCATACAGTTTTATGAACAAAAAAATGAAACAAGACTATGTTGCATTTTTTGAAAAAATTATGAATGCCTGTGATGCAATTATATTAACAGGAAAAGCAAATAGAAAACAACGTAAGCCTAGAGCAAGAAGTAAAGAAAGCATTATTAAGAAATTAAAGTTTCAAATTAGTGACGGAGCATTAGGAATAGCATCTATATCGCCCACAGACGTCGTCTACGCCAATGAAGTATGGGTGTACAATACAAAGACCCGTAAAGTAGGAGTCTACCACGCACTGAACAAAGACCCACGTAATTTGCAACGTGCTGGAGCAGGTCTTATGGTAAAAGGAACAACATTCCAAGACTTCAATCCTGAGACTAGTGTACAGAAAACATTAAGAAAACCAGCAGAACAAATCAGTAATTGGACAGGAAATGCCAAAACAAAGTTTGCAAAAACGTTTGATGAAGTCAAAACCACACCAACAAAACTAACCGGAAGATTAAACGATACTACTATCATACTTAAAGCCTTTTAAAGGCTAAATGTGATAAATAGTAGTATGGCAACAAAGATAGACCAAATTGGATATAATACCAGAGACGAGTTAATCAAAGAACTTGGTTTACGTCTTGCTGATGGAATGGTTGATGTTGAGTTAGACAGAGACCATTATGACATTGCAATTAATAAATCAATAGCAAAATATCGTCAGTTGAGTACTGGTTCTGTAGAAGAAGCAGTTATTTTTATTCAAACCCAAGCAGGTGTTACAAAATATACTTTGCCTTCTGAAGTAATTGATGTTAAAAGATTATATAGAAGAGGTATAGGTACTAACAGTGGCGGCGGAACAAACTTTGATCCATTTGATGTTGCATTCAACAATATGTATATGCTACAAGCAGGACAAATAGGTGGACTTGCAGTATTTGATGCATTTGCACAATACAAAGAAACTATAGGTCGTGTGTTTGGTAGCGAATACAACTTTAACTTTAATAGAAATTCTAAAGAACTTACTATCTTAAGAAATGTAAATCATGCGGAAGATATTGCAGTAGGAGTACATAACTTTATACCAGAAAGTGTTTTGCTTAAAGATGTTTATGCTAGTGACTGGCTAGCCGCTTATGCCTTAGCTCAAAGTAAAATGATGCTAGGTGAGGCAAGAAGCAAATTTCCTGGAGGGCTACCTGGCCCAGGAGGAGCAACTACTCTTAATGGTGACGCACTTAAAAGTGAAGCACTAACTGAAATAGAAAGTTTGATTGCCGGTCTTCATAATATGGAAGAGGGTAACGCACCGCTTGGTTTCGTTATTGGGTAGTATGCATAATTGTTTTTGCGAATTACCTGACCTCGAAAATCCTTTTACAGCAGAAGACTTATTTGTAGATGAAGATTGGGACCTATTTGAAAATTACAAAATAGGCGAAATGAATTATCATGCAGGTAGTATAAGATGGTTTGATGGACATTTAGATGTCTCTACAATAGACCCAGTGTATAATGCTGTCAAAGATAATACTGAACAATTCTCTGGTGTTGGTTGGATTACAGATAAAAAAGTTATGAAGACCATGAAAGAATTTGCAAATGACTGTTTGCCTGATGGCTTTATAAAAAAAATGTGGAGTACACCCACAGGGCAACAACTTTTTCCTGTAACAGTACTTGCTTGGGATAAGTCCTCAGATTGGCACATGGAAGGTTGTAGATGGGATTGGCAAAAACAAGTATTTTTAAGAGACATAAGATCCACAACTGTATGTAATTTTAAAATGCTAGGACAAGATGATACTTCAAGTATAGATTATGCAGAGCCTAGTAAAAAAATGGTAGATACATTAGAAAGGCTCACTAAAGAATTTGTAGAATATGATGGTGGCATAGAGCATGAAGGAGTTGTCAAAGGATTAAAAATGACTTTTAAACCAAGAACTGAAGAACAAGGATTAATGGTATGTGGTCAAAATGATGTTATTAGTCCACCAGGAGAAGATATTTGGTTAAAAGAATTAACGCCAATATGTACTAAAACAGGTTATGCAAATCCTTTTTTAATGAACTTAGAACAATGGCATAAAGTTAATTCAGGTAGCAATAATAGTTCAAGAGTAACATTAAGATTTATGGCAGATAGAGATATACCATTTAGCCATTGGGAAGAAATGGTTGACAATGAAACGTTTTTAAAATAAAATTGTAATATGGAAAACTGTTTTTGCGAATTACCTGATTTAGAAAATCCATTCACTGTAGAAGATATTTTATGTGAAGAAGATTTAGAATTGATTCACAATTACTCATCTAAGTCTAAACTACATGCAAACAAAGTATCTTGGCACGATTCTACAACAGACTTTTATCACGGCAAAAATTACAAAGACAACTTTAGTGGAGTTGGATATATCACAGACAAAAAGATTATGCGTCTTATGAATGAGTTTGTAAGAGATAATTTTCCTAATACATTTATAAAAGACATGTGGTCTAGTGGGTTAGGTCATAAATTTTTTCCTTGTACCTTATTAGCATGGAATGATCCATCAGATTGGCATTGTGAAGGATTACAATATCCTGCACACAACAATCCTATTATTAGTGAACAACGTTTTAGTACAGTATGTAATTTTAGATTAATAGGAGATCCTGTAAATTCTAGAATAAGATTTGCAGACGGAGATGAAAAATTACAAAAAGCCACAGAAGAAATTGTAAATGATTATATACATAAAGAAGTCACAGTAAAAGAATCTAAAGATATTTTTAGCAATATCAAACCAAGGTCATACACAGAAGATGAAAGTTTAATGACAAGTAGTCCAAACGATTATTTTTGTAAAGCAGATGTTTGGGAACCACATTTAAAACAAGTTGCAGTAAAAGAAGGATTCAAAAATCCATTTTTATTAAACTTAGCAAGATGGCATAAAGTTGAAATAGAAGACAACACACCAAGAGTAACATTGAGATTGATGGCAGAAAAAGATATACCATTCAGTGTTTGGGAAGAGATGGTGGACACAGGAACCTTTTTAAGGTAAAAAAATTTTAATAAAGGATAAGTACAGATATGTTAATAGGCATTACAGGATTTATAGGCTCAGGAAAAGACACAGTAGCAGGCATGCTAGTTGAAAAAGGATGTGTCCAAGATAGTTTTGCTTCTCCCCTAAAAGATTTATGTGCAAGTATATTTGGTTGGGACAGAGACCTTATAGAAGGCGATACTATAGAAAGCAGAGACTTTAGAGAAACACCTGACCTTTATTGGACTAGAAAATTAAACATAGATAATTTTACTCCAAGATTAGCATTACAACTAATCGGTACTGAAATAATGCGTACACACTTTAATCAAAACATTTGGTTAGATAGTTTAGAATATCGTATTAGAAAACAAGCAAACGAAGATAAATGTATTGTTGTAAGCGATGCTAGATTTAAAAATGAACTAGACTTAATCAAAGAACTTGGTGGTGCTGTAATACATGTTGTTAGAGATGACCTTCCAGATTGGTATGACATAGCCGTTGCGGCTAATCAAGGTAGTGTTCCTGCTAAACATACTATGGAAACAAGGTTTCGTTCTGTACATGCTAGTGAGTGGAAATGGGTTGGATATGATTTTGACTATGAAATTGAAAACACTAGCACATTAGAAGACTTAGAACTTAAAGTGTCTGATATTTGGCAAGAAATACAAGATAATACCAAACTAAGACTTATTAAGTAAAAAACCTGTATTTATAAAAAACCAATAAAAACGTAATCTCCCCTTGCGTAATAATACCATTTACCTCTTTATTTGATAAATATTCATACTAACATATAATACTATGTAGAATTAATTAGGAGATTATAATGGCAGAATTAGTATCACCTGGTGTAAGTATTAGTGTAAGTGATGAATCGTTTTATGCGTCGGCAGGTGCAGGAACGGTACCTTTAATCATCATAGCAACTGCTCAAGATAAGAGTAGTCCAGATGGAACAGGAACAGCATCGCTTACTAAGAAAGCAGAAGCAGGTAAATTAAAATTAATTACGAGCCAAAGGGAATTATTACAGAACTTTGGTAATCCATTGTTTTATAGCAGTGGTAGTACAGCCTTAAATGGTTATGATCTCAACGAATACGGCTTACTAGCGGCCCATAGTTTCTTAGGACTTGCCAATAGAGCATTTGTTGTAAGAGCAGACATCGACCTTGGTGAATTAGAAGCGACTTCAGTTGCACCAACAGGCGCGATTGCTGACGGCTCATACTGGTTTGATACAGCAAGTTCATCTTTTGGACTTAGAGAATACTCTGGTAGTGCGTGGGTAAAGAAATCCGTAAAAGTTGTAGATTCATCAGACATTAATAGTGGAACAGGAGCACCTAAAAGAGCATTTGGACTTAATGGAGACTATGCAGTAGTGGCTAATACAGCCGCTGGAGGCACTTCTTCAAGTGTTAAGTACTATGAAAAATTTAGTGATGACTGGTACGAAATCGGATCAACAAGTTGGTCAAGTGCTACAAGTGGCGACTTCCAATTTGCATCACACTTATCAGTTCCAACATTACAAAGCGACGGCGTAAGTGCCTTAGCAAGTGGAGACGTCTTTATACAAAGAACCACACCTAACACAGGTGCAAGTCTTTCAGTTAAAGTATTCAGTGCTACAAGCAAAACTTTTAGTGCAGTAAGCAGTCCTGTATATGCATCAACAGATGCGGCATACACAGACATTGGTCTTGCTAACGTAAAAGTTGGAGATGTAGTTGCAATAACTGGAAGTACAGCAGAATTAACACTCAAAAGACATAACGGTAACAGCACCGTTGTTGCAAACGGTGGAAACATATCTGCAGGTGTTGACGTAAGCGGTAACAGTTCAATCCAAATCGTTTATAACGGCACAACAGTAAACGTTACATTGGCTAATACAATTAGTGGTAACGCAACTAACTCTACGGCGGAAGATGCTGTATTTGATATTAACGCAGGTTTATCAGGTGCAGGTGTTTCTGAAGTTGTTGCTAGTGAAGGTTCAGCATCTAATGTTGTACTTACATCAAGCACAGGTAGAGATATCGCAGTAAATAGTTTACACAGTGACTTTGGACCAAGTTCAATTGGACTAGGATCCGGAGCCGCAACAGCAAACATTGTTTACAGTAACTTTGCAGATTTAAGTTATGTTGCGAGTAAAACAACAATTACAGGTACATTAGCAGAAGGTACTTTCTGGTACGATGCAGGTGTATCTAAATCAAATATTGATATCCTTGAAAATGACTCAGCAAATGGTTGGGTATCATTTAGTAAGGACTTCCAGGTTACTTCAAGTGAACCATCAACACAAAGTGATGGAACAGCACTTGAATCAGGTGACCTATGGTTAGACAGCGATGAAACTGAAGCCTTCCCATGTATTTACAAATACGTTGGTAGTGCTTGGGTGAAAGTTGACGGTACTGACCAAGTAACAAGCGATGGTATTGTTTATGCAGACTTTAGGCAATCAAGTGTATCTAGTTTAGATGCAGATGCTCCTGCAAACACTTCTTATCCAACAGGAATCTTAGGATTTAACAAACGTGCTTCAGGTGGTAATGTTAAAGAATATAAAATTAACTACACACCAGCAGGTACAAATGTTGGTAATGTTTGGGTAGACGCAAGTGGTAACCAACCAGACGGTAAAATGTATGGTTTAAGAAAAGCAGTACATAACTTGGTTAAAACAAAAATGCAAGCCGCAGTTGTCAGCAACGATGACGTAAGGGCAGAAACAAATTCATTTAACTTGATAGCCGCTCCAGGGTATCCAGAACTATTAGATGAAATGATTGCATTAAGTGGTGATAGAAGAAATACAGCATTTGTAATTGGAGATACACCATTTAGACTTAAAGCAGATGCAACAAGCACAAAAAACTGGGCAACAAACGCCAACAATGCTAGTGAAAACGGCGAAGATGGATTACTATCAAGTTCTCCATATGCGGCAGTTTACTATCCAAGTGCTTTAGCAACTAACTTAGACGGTACGAACGTAGTTGTTCCACCATCACATGTTGCTTTAAGAACTCTTGCATTTAATGACCAGGTTGCTTTCCCTTGGTTTGCACCAGCAGGATTCCAAAGGGGTCTTGTACAAAACGCAACTTCAGTAGGATTTGTTAATCCAACTGACGGAGAATATACTCCAGTAACTCTAAACGAAGGACAGAGAGATACATTATACTTGAACAAAGTTAATCCTATTGCATCTTTCCCAGGTAGAGGACTAGTTGTGTTTGGTCAAAAAACACTTAATCCAACTGCAAGTGCATTGGACAGAATCAATGTTGCTAGATTAGTTGTTTACATCAGAGAAAGACTTGACGATATCGTTAAGCCATTCTTATTTGAGCCAAACGACGACATCACAAGGCAGAATGCTAAAGGTGTAGTAGATGGATTCCTTTCAAACTTGGTTATCCAAAGAGGATTATTTGACTATGTTACAGTTTGTGATAACTCAAATAACACTCCAGCAAGAATCGATAGAAATGAACTTTATATTGATATTGCTATACAACCAGTGAAAGCAATTGAGTTTATCTATATTCCGATTAGAATTCAAAACACATTGGGTTCAACAGCATCGTAAGATTGAGAATAAACTAAGAAAAAAGGGCGGTTTTACTGCCCTTTTTTTGTGCCGATTAAAACGTACTTTAAAAAAAATTGGCGTAATTTGATAAATAAATGTAACGTAAACCCAACAGTGGTTTATAAGTTAGGAGAAAACAAATGGCAGATTTATTTGGAAACAAAAATAAGTTCGGTGTTCCTGTAGATGAAGCCGGAAACGCTGGTATTTTAATGCCTAAACTTAAATTTAGATTTAGGGTTAAGGTAGAAGATTTCGGCGCTCAAGGTAATGCCAGAGAGTTTACACAGAATGTGATGAACGTCAGCAGACCTAAGATTAACTTTGAAGAGGTAGAAATACATTCTTACAACTCTAAAGTTTATGTACAAGGTAAGCACACATGGGAAACTGTACAGATAGTTATTCGTGATGACATTCAAAATACTGTGTCAAGACTTGCTGGTAAACAAGTACAAAGACAGTTAAACCACTTTAATCAACAGTCACCGTTGGCTGGAGAAGATTATAAGTTTAACACTAGACTTGAAATCCTAGACGGTCAAACTACAGCACCTATGGAAACATGGGGACTTGAAGGTTGTTTCTTGCAGAACGTAGACTACAGTGATTCAGACTACACTACTAACGAACCAGTT
>MDTG01201163.1_pt1 | contig 12675 bp, 5 predicted proteins | sample 811421 | NCBI WGS metagenome assembly MDTG01 (sample SAMN05326645, study PRJNA326480) | marine metagenome | isolation source: seawater | place: Pacific Ocean: South East | collected 2011 | reverse complement strand
TATACTTAAACTGAGAAGCATTAAAGTTTTGTTGTACTTGTGCTGGTGTTAGAGCTCTTGGATAGATACGAAACTCACCGATGCTACCATTGAAAGCATATGGGGCATTGTCATATCTTGCTCCAATTCTTAGGACATGATCGACAGCAGGGTGTGTTGGTGTTCCAGTATAACTAGTAGATTGAACGTCTTGAACACCATTCTTATAGATGGTGCTGGTTCCATTATTAAAAGTACATACACAATGATGCCAAGTTCCGTCAGGGAAATTGGTAGAAACTATTTCATTCTGACCGAAACCAGATCCATTATTCACACTAAATTCAATGGTTCCAGCTTGTGAGTTGCTCCTTTCAATTCTCCAAGCAGAATCACTATCAGAACCACCACCCATGAAACCTTGAGTGGCGATGAATTGTGCTACTTGTCCTGGTCGTGTGTTAATACCATTGAACCAAACCTCAATAGTAAATCCAGTAGCAATCAAGTTGGTATCGTAATCTACTTCAATGTAATTACCTGCAAACTTTGGAGAAGATCCAGTAGTAACAAACTCCCAGTATCCAGCAGCGTTGTGGGTGGCACCATTCACTACACCATCATTACCTAAACCTGATTGATCTTCCCATGTTCCACGAGGATCAACTAAAATAACTCCATCAACTTCAATGGCAGCAATTCTAGAGAAAGTATTATTGTGTGTCCAGTTTATATTACTAATAGTTTTTCCAGCAGCACCCGTAATGTCATACCATTTAAATGTATTGTCAGCAGTGAAACTATTGAATGTAGAAGTATCTGTAAAAGTGACGGTGATGTTATCAGTTGCAGCTTCTCTAGCAGCATATAATCTTAAAGAACTTAATACTGCTAATCCTCCAGATGGGGTCCAAGTCAATGAAGTTCCGTTTAAAGCGGTCGTCCAGTTGCTAAGGTTTCCATCAAACGCATGTTCTTTTGGATTGGAAACATTGAACTGTGTTCCACTAATCTGAGCTGTGTAATTTGTTCCTGTCGCTGCAACAATACCATCATCACCCAACAGGTTAATTTCTTGAAAATCAGCAACTCTAATAGCAGGACTACCACTGTACTGAAAACTACCAGGACCATCCATCTGTCTCTTCTTGTTCGTTACTTGAGTAGACAAGTCATCAAACAAAATATTGTTAGCACCAAAAGGATATGCAATTAGATCACTAGTATCATTTCTTACAGAACCATCAGATAGTCTGCCAATTTCATCTGGTTCAGCAAGAATTTCATAATCAATTGTTACTCCAGTTCCTTCTGTATATTGGAAAGCACCAAGACCATTTCCAGAAGAACTTACCTTACCGTAAGTATACTTGTCTGGTGTACCATTCAATCCACTAACTGGACTGTCAACATACAACAAATAATAGAATGATGGATCAGAATATAGAGATAAAGAAGAAAAAGTATCTGAATTGTTAAAAGAACTTTGTAATTTTCTTCTAAAAACTAGATCACCATTTCTAGAATACTTACTTAGCAAACCAACGACATCATTTCCATCATCATATGTTCCAAAAGTAATTGTCTGTCCTGTTTCACCATCAGAAGAAACCTGTTTGTATGAGATACTAGCACCAGTTTGTGCTGTCTTTCTCTGCCACTGCATGTTACCTTCAGGAGTATACTTAACGAGGTAACTATCAGTAGCACCAGTTACAGTAACATAAATTTGATCCTTACTATCGATATAACAATCAGTACACAGAATTGTATCATCTGCAGATAATGTCCTGTCCCACATTACATCACCAGTATTGGCGTTGATCTTAATAATATATCCTTTGTAATTACTATCGTCTTCTAAGTATCCAACTGCAACAGCTTCACCTCTATCATTAACATCAATAGATTTGAGGACAACATCTCTACCTAACATGTACCCCTGTTTACCCCAACCAGGATTACCATTGCCATCAAATTTTTCTACAAATGCTTGAGTGTCAGAAGCAGTTAAAGATGTTCTACCACATGCATAGTAGTTTCCACTGCTATCTGATGCAAGACCTAAGTAACGAACGTCTGCTGTATTAGTAGTTGCAAACCATTGTATTGCTCCATTATTATCAGACTTTGCAATCCAAGGTACATTACCAGCTATTCCAGCAACAACCAGATTATTATTAACATCCAACTCCATGGCACGTAGAGTTGTGTTTTCTGTAGGGATTGATGATTGCAATCCATATTCAAAATCCGCTGTCCCTGCCTCATCTCTCTTCTCAAACCATCCAAAAGTTCTTGAATTACTATCAGATGCAGTACCAGCAAGGAAATACTTCTGATCAATTACATTGTATGCAATTTCATCAGGTGCATATACACCATCAGTTCCTGCAGACTTATCGATTGTCTTAAAGAAATTTCCTACAACCTGTGAACCAGTAGAACCTAGAAGAAAAAGGTTTCTGGCGGGACTATTAAAACCGACTGGCATCTATCTATCCTCAGCTGAAGTCTGTATTGCCTTGTCCAAACACTTTGGTAATACCAGCGTTATCTCGGACAATAATAAATGTTAATATATCTGTGTTTGCTGTAGCGATTGGTGGTGAACCACCTGACCATTGTACGCCATTGGAAACAGCGTTTCCATCTACACTACAGGCATCACCATATGTAGCAGCATTGTTAGCAGTCAAGATTAATGTGATTGTTTTTGACTGTCCATTAGTCAATCCAACTCCAGTAAACGCCCACTCATTGATTGCTTGTGTTGCTGGTGTTCCAAGAATAGTATTAGCACCTGCAATATTAATAGTGAGGATGTTAGCAGATGGAGTTAGAGTTGTAGCATAGTTATTAAATACTTTTTCAGTAACAACACCACCAATAGTAACAGATCCATCAACACTCAAACTGGCAAGTGTGCCAACAGATGTTAGAGAAGAGTTGACAACTGTGGATCCTAGTGTGGTTGTATCTAATACAAGTTGGTTGTTGATCGCTAACTTCTTACCGAATGCAAGTTCCAGGTTCTCTGTCATCACCCAATACTTGTCGGTTCTACTGTGATCGTAGTAGATCCTCTTGTCAGTAGTTCCTTTAACTCTAATACCACCTTGATCTGCCGATAGGTCAGATGCACCAGTAGAAGTAAAGGTACATGTACCATCACCAGATACTGTGTTAGATAGAACAGCAGTGTTTCCAGAGATAGACAAGATAGTAGTTCCACCAGGAACACTGATACCACCTGTCTGAGCAACAACTTCCATTCCAGGAATTAGTCCTGCAGTTGGAGTGATTGCTGTGATGTTTGCATTGTTATTGACAACAACTGCTGAGAATGTTGCAGCACCTACAGATGCTAGTTCAATCTCTTTGTCATCAATTGTAATTACGTTTGAGTTGAATGTAGTTACAGTACCATTGACTGTCAATGATCCGCCAATTTCTACATCACCATCAACGTCAAAGTTTCCAGGGATGTTTACCTTAAAGTTACTATCACCTCTGATCCATGCTTCAGTACCAGAACCAATAACAAGTTGTCTATTACCTGCGCCGTTTGGTGGTAAGTATGTAGCGTTAGTTGAGTTTGCATCATCAGCAGGTCCGATGATAACGTTACCAGTAGCACCACCAGTCAATCCATAACCAGCATAGTGTCCAATACAGACGTTAGCATTACCAGTCTGAATACTCTCAAGAGCATTGTTACCAATCGCTAGGTTTTTATCTCCAGAAAGGGCAGTGAGTAGTGCATCTTTACCGATCGCAATGTTGTCAGATCCTACTCCGTTTGCTCTCAGAGCTCTGTTACCATATGCAGTATTGGATGCACCAGTATTTGTTGTGAACAGTGCTTCAAATCCAACACCAGTATTTTGAGAACCAGAAGATACAGATTGAATTGCTCTACAACCAAGTGCAGTATTAGTATTAACACCACCAACACCACGTCCAACTCTCATTGGATCGCCATCTGTACCACGGATCAGGATGTCATTAGTATCACAGTTTAGTGAACCATTGAATACAATATTATCAGCAAGAGTAGTACCAACTGTTAGATCCTTAGGAAGAACTACATCATTCTGAATTGTTGTCGTACCACTAGTAGCACCCAATGTAATTGTGGTTGCCGATCCAAATGCAGTGATCGTTGTAGCACCAGAATTGAGTAGGGTAAATGTGGAAGATGCTGTTACTAGACTTGTTAGAACAGTAGGACTTGTTCCAAACATCAACGCACCTGTACCTGTACTATCAGGAACAAGACCTCTCATCTGTGTAGAAGTCGTGGATGCAAATGTTGCTAGTGTGTCTGATGTATATGCAATGTTACCACCCAATCTACAGTTGACTGTAACAGAAGCAGAGTTGTTATCAGATGTAAAGACTAAATCTCTGTCAACATTGAGGGTTTTAGATGATGCAATATCAAGTGTTGCGGATGCAGTTGATGTAATTGCAAGACCATTGATTGCTGTAGCAGTAGCATTACCAAGTTGAGGAGCAGATAATACTGGTGATGTAAGAGTTTTGTTTGTTAGAGTTTGAGATTCATTTTCAGTTACAAATCTTTTTTCAACTGAACCGTCCCAAGATCTCCAGTATCCACCAGAGTTATACCACTGCAGTTGTCTGTAACTGGTTACGTTGTCTCCACTATCAGTTGTAAGGTTGACTTGAATACCACCATCAGTTGCAGTAAGACTTGTACCTTTTCTAAGTTCAATAATATTGTCTTCGACAATCAAGGTCTGTGTTTCTAGAACTGTCTGAGTTCCTGTAACAAATAAGTCACCACCAATTGTAACTGTTGATCCGTTATCAGTGATGATGCTATTTGCCAACTGACCGTTACCACTGTCCCACTTCATCAGAGTGTTACCAGTGAAGTTTCCAGAGTTCTTAAGTTGGAAATCTACACCAGATTGGATAAGACCACCAGATGCAGTTAGAGATGCACCAGTATCACTGTTAACAGAACTAATTGTGATTACTTTTGTAGTACCACTAGTTGATGTAGTAAGTGTTGTAGCACCAGAACTTTCAAATCTGAAGTCTCCAAATGCTAGTGCTTCTGAGTTAGCAGCAAGTTTAGTTACATCATTAGTATCTGTACTATCAATTGAAATAGTATTTCCTGCTTGACTGACTGTTACATTACCACCAGCACCACCGACGATAGTGATGTCAGCACCAGCAGCAGTAGCAGGAGTAAACGTTCCTGTAGTACCACCTCTTAATCTGGTTACTGTGTCAGTAGAACTGTATGTAATAGTAGCATCACCGTTAGCATCTTGTCCTTGAGCAACAGTAGTAGCACCCGTGCCAAGGAAAGTAAACCTACCAGATCCAAAAATCTGACCAGCAGTTGCTCTCAGTTCTGTAACTGTATCAACATAGGATGAATCAATTATGAATGTTCTATTAGCAGCATCCTGAGTAACTGTAGTAGATCCAGTTCCTTTTAAGATCAGTGTTCCTGTCTGAGGACTACCACCAGTGAATGCTTCAACAGTAGTGATAGTGTCTGCGTCTAGTACAGTACCAGAGAGTGTAATTACATCATTAGATCTACCTAATGTAAACTCTAGTGCTTTGTGTCCTGCAGGGATAGAAGCAGGAGAAGAAACTGCGATAGTGACATCATCATTTGCACTTGCACTATCAGTCAGTCTAATAATTTTTTGTGAGGCAGACAAACCATCTTGAGCACTGATCGAATAAGTGGTGTTGTCATTAGGTGTAACTACAGATCCACCTAGAGCAATAGTTTGACCGTTAACTGTAATACCAGGGTTTACAAGAGCACTGTTTGGAATATTAGTTAACGTGTTAATAGATCCAGAGATGACTGAACTCTCCAGAGTTTTATTAAGAAGGGTTTGTGTTTGAGTTAGGTATACATCACCTGGGTCTCCCCAAGAAACTACCGTACCATCACTCGTTAGATACTTGCCTGCGCCATTGTTCCCACTGATAACAATATTGTTACCCGTGAGGTCTAAATTGTCACCCGATACAAGTTCTTCAATCTTCCTTGACGTGGAATTAACGATTAATGGAAAACGATCAGCCATTTAACTTGCCAATAGATACTAGTGCTCAGACTTATTTATGCCTTAGGAAATAACGATCTGTCCAACCATACCACCATGGAACTGACAGATGTAATAATAAGTTCCAGGAGCAACACCATAAGTGTTCCAAGTTACTGTACCAATAGAAGCACCTTGGTTAGTAACAGTTCCTGCGGTAACTTGATTACCTGTTCCAATAGTAGGAGAATTCTTAATATAGAATGGATGACCAGATGCACTTACATTGAATACTAATTCATCACCAGCATTGCACTGCAACTGCGGATCACTTGCATTATTGAATGTGTTATTTCTATCAGAACCAGTAAATGTATAGTGAGATGCACCAGAGTTACCAACACTGAAGGTAAATTGTGGATGTACAGTTACAGAGTTTCCATTACTACCAAAATATTCTCCTACTAATGCAGTCATAGCATTTGTAACTTGGTGTGTACCACTAGCATCATATAAGAAATCTACTTTAGTGTCATCTACAGCACCAGGAATTTCATAGGTAACAACTCTTGCGCTCTGATAGTTTCCAGCAGGGAACCCTGAGTAAATCCTACCAGTTGAGATTATACTTCCTTGATAACTTGCTGCTTGTGCAATTCTAAATGCACTGTTAGGAGCAGATAGGAAAGTAGTACCAATTGCTGAAACTAAACCTCCGTTATAAGGAATTACATTATCATTTACTGTGTTCATACACAAGAAGTATCTATGCGGCACAGTTAGAGGACTGATATTAGGAGTGTAAGAAGTATCATATCCAGCATCTGATCTGCTACTATCTGTATTCTCATGGTTAGATGGTTTAAACCATCCAGATGCTCCAGTGTATTGGTCATCATGACACTGAGAAATAATAGAACAAATGATATCAACTCTATTAGCAACAGGATATTCCATACCCATTCTTAGTGCCATGGCACCACCATTAGATATACCTAAGAACCTAATCTTAGTAGCATCTACATTAGTAAATTGTACACACTTCTCAATCAATTCTTCCAGAACATCATAGTCTGGTGCGTCACTCTCATCAATGATGTTCCATACATTATTGTATCCAGTTGGTGCAACTAGAATTTGATCTGTAATTACATTACTCCATTGAGAAATCATTGCACCACCATTACCACCTGCACCATGCAGGAGAATGACTACACCATAAGGAGCGGTTCCTGTAGTAGGCATATGAATTTGTGGTTGCCAGGTGTATGTTCCTTGGCTCCACGATTTTGTAATAGAAAGATCAGAACTACTAGACATAACATTAGTGTTCTGTGTAAACAGAACATTTCTTCTAGGAAATGCTAGTTGTTCATACACATCAACTTTTTTCTCATCTTTTCTTCTATGCTTACGATCAAACATAAACCCTGTTTCTGGTCTTGGGTTCTTGATATGTAAGTATCTGTTCTTACTATTTTTTCTAGCAGTGCTATCACCATATGTACCACCAGCAGTATCAAAGGTCATGTCACCTTCAATAGAATTCTGCTGTAAATATCCTATGGCATCAAACTGTGTGAACCTAGGTTTTCCTGTAGCAATACACGCTAATACACCAGCGACCTGTGGTGATGCCATGCTAGTTCCATTTAATGATCCATAAAAATTTTGTCCACCATACTTACCATCTAATGTTCCCTGGTTATTAAATGCAGATAGAATATTTCTACCAGGAGCAAACACGTCAATACATGTACCATACTGTGTAAAATTAGTTCTTCTAAAATCACTGTTGGTATCCAATGCTCCTACACAAATACTGTTACTGTCTGAAGCATTAGGCCAAGCACCCCTTTGATATGGAATAGTTCCAAACCCAGCAATTGTAATTTTATTGTTCCAATTATAATCTTGTGGTCTAGACATGAGTAGATTATCATTTCCAGCAGCACCTACCATCACAACACCATCAGCAATCATTGCTTGAACGTCTGCTATGATAGGACCACTATATCCTGGATAATTTTCTACGTTAAATTCTACACCAAAGTCTGATCTTACTCCTGCTTCTGTCCATCCAGATGGACCAGGGTTGCCAGCATTATATACTACACCATTATATTCTACTGAAGTAAGATCGTTAAAGTTAAATATCTCATCAGATAAAGAATTGAAATTGTATATACCACCATAACTATGGTTTGTAATCGTAGGATTTTTTAATCCTGTTACTGGGTTTACAGGTTTACTACGATGAAATGCTCTAAGGTAATCATATGCAAGATAGGGACTAAGAGTTTGACCCGAAGGCATGGTTCCTAGGATTTGCAAACCATAAATGTTTGCCTCTCTCGCCCACCCATAGTGTTGTCCTGCTACTGTTCCAGCAACATGGTTACCATGATACTCTGGGTTACTTCCATTTGCATAGTAAGAAACATTACCAGTAGGTTGTGTCTGTCCATCTAAATCATTCAGTCCAAGTACAGCAGCGTTCAACTCATTGAACCACTGGTACTGAACAAATCTTGTATCACCTGTAGATGGACTGTTCCATTCAGCACAATCATATGATACAGGATCGTCAACAATAACTACATCAACATGTTTTCCGTCACCAAAATATGTTGCTGTATCACTTACAGTATTACTACTCCATATTCCTTTTCTTCTTTGCACCTGATCACCAGAGCAGTGAAGATGACCCCATTGATACATCGTAGGAGAGTTTCCACCACTCTTCCAGAATGTACCTGAAAAACTTTCTGGATCGTAGTTCAGGTTATAATGCTTTTTTATTTGTAAACTATCTTCTCTAACTACATCCCAAACTCTCTCATCTTTTCTAAGTTCTTCTGCCTGCGAGGCAGTCATCCAGTAATGTGTGTTTCTACTAAGAGGACGTTGAATGTGAAGACGGAAACCTTTGTCTGCCATCTCAGTATAGAAGGCAGGTAGATCCTCTTCTCTATAAAGAGTGACAATGTATGCGATTTCCTCCATATCAAGCCTCTAGTTGTAAATAGTGAAGAGTAATTTGATGATTAGCTGTTGCGTTAGATCTATCGTCAACTCTTATGTAAGTTGCATTAGAACCAGCAGAATTAAAACACAGTGTTCCAGGTGTAATTAACTGTGTAGTTTGACCAGAAGAAATAACCTCTGCAAGAACACCCGATCCAGGTAAAGGATCACTATCAATATTTCTGCCTTGATCTGCTGTTCTTACTTGGGCATCACAATATAGTCTCAACCAACATGCTTCACTTACTTCTACTTTCCATAGCATGTATGATTTTGGAGTAACTATCGTAGCATCAACGTAACCGCCTGCTCCAACAGAATATGTACCTGAAACTGATGCTCTAGATTGCAGTCCTGTTACATTGTTGACACCATTTACCCAAGCACTACCATTGTATTGCAGAACATCATTGTTCTGTACATTAGTAATCGTTACGTTGGTGAGAGAATCTAAGTTTGGTGCAGGAGCTGTACCAGTGATACTGATATTATATGTTCCAGTTAGTCTAGCAGAAGGAACTGTACCTGCATTTAGATTACCAGCATTTCTGTAGTATGAACCTTCTTGATCATCTAGTTTATCAGCATTGAGATTAGATCCAATACCATCATTGACACCAGGACCAGATAACCCACTCAGATCAGGTGGCACATAAGTAAACACGCCATTGTTCTGGTTGTATGAAAGAGCTGAAGAACCAGAGGCAGCGTTTGTTACACTGAATAAAGTTCTATTAGTTGCACTAGCACCAGCACCTGCTGCTGCCCATGACGATCCATTCCATGCGTATGTAATACCCGCTACTGTATAAGTATATGAACCGTCAGTTGCCTGCCCTGCTGTTGAGGGAAAATTGATTGCCATTTCTTAAGATGCTCCTTCCGTATTATTTAGAATTACCAGACTGAGATTGCTACTCTCTTCCATGCGTTTGTACCAACACAAACGTATATAAAGTCAGTGTCCATTCTAATGTCACCCAAAGTACCACTGGAAGTGGCATTAGCAGGAGCATCAGTTGACAATGCCGATGAGAGAGGTGGTGCAACATCAACCCATTGTGTACTATCAGTATCTTGATATCTAATCTTTAGACGACCGCTGTCGCTTTCCCACCAGAGATCTCCAGGAGATGCAGCAGGTGGTGTGTCAGAGATAGTAACACTAGCACCACCACCAGTAGGAGCAGAGTTTACCCAAGCACTACCATTGTATGTGAGAACATCATTAGTTTGTGGTGATGTGATAGTTACATCCGAGACACCGTTAAGTGCAACTGTCGTTAGATATCCTTGTGCTGAATGATTTCCCCATGCATATGCAGCATTCCAGTTAGTGGAATTGTCTGTGATGGATGTATAAGTTCCAGCAGCAGTTCTCTTCATCAAACCATTGCTTGAGAAGTCAGCATCTTGAATTGCATCTCCAAGAGATGTGAGATAACCAGCAGAAGCATGGTTGCCCCAACCATATGCTGCGTTCCAATTTGTTTTGTCTTGTGCTGTTGCAACTAGATAACCTGCCGATGCATGATTACCCCACCCATGTGCAGCATCCCAGTTTGCAATACTTAAGTTTGCTGTTTGAGCATATGGAGTAAGATCAGGTGGTGTGTATGTAAAGACACCACTGACATTATTATATGATAGTGCAGGAGAACCAGCAGAAGCAGTAGTAACAGAGATATCTGTGAGACTGATGCCTCCACCACCTCCACCACCATCTGCTGCTGCAGTCCAATTAGATCCATCCCACTTCAGAACTTGTCCTGTCTGAGGTGCAGTTGATAAATCTACATCTGCAAGTTCACCAATAGAAGAACCAGTGTCAAGCATCTGGATCCAACCACCCGCATGTGCAAAGTATCCATGACCTTCAGCATGAACATGAGCGAACATACCATGATAGGTAGATGCATTAACTGCATTGAGTGCTGTTAGATCAGCAAAATTATTTGAGTAGTATAACTTACCTGTAGTGCTAATGTCTCCAGATCCTAGAGCAATATTACCATTGACAGATACGCCTTGACTTGTAACTTGAAATCTCAGGGTCTCAGAAATAGCAGTGTAGAAATTAATGCTGTTAACACTTCTGATTTCAAGATTTGCAAGAGTGTTTGCATGTCTAATAGTAGAAACATGACTTTGATCGTTGTGAGAAATAGTCAAATCACCCTGACTATTTCCACCTAGAGCACCACAACCAAAGTAAGATGCTTTGATGCCAGATGTTCCAACAATTCTTACATCAGTTAGAACACCAAATCCTCCACCACTGAGAGATGTTTTTCCTCTCTCACATACACTATCAAGAGTATCTACTTCTGCTGTTAGGTATCCAACACTAGCATGATTACCCCAACCATATGCAGTGTCCCAGTTGGTAGAGTTAGAAAGATCTGGTGGAGTAAATGTAAACTCACCATTTGTAGAGTTGTATGCAAGTGCAGCGGAACCAACGGCAGTAGTTGTTACACTAGGTTGAGCAGGTACGATTGGTTTGTTTAGAATTCGTGCAAGACCACCAGATGCATTCCAGTCTGATGGAACTTGTGCTGCAGGAATAGTAGGTGTATTTGTTAGACTATTGTAGTCACCATCAAAAGGAGTGATCCACTGAATAGTAGCACCAGTAGAACTTAAAACTTGACCTGCTGAACCAGCAACACCTGATGCTTGTATGGGTTTGCCAGCAGGAATGTTGAGACCTTCTTTGATCTCAATGGGAGCATCGTCCCCGTAATTAGCAATTTGGTTTGCAAGTAACTTTGACATACTTCTAGTCCTGGTGACACTTATTCCGAGCTAGAAGTATTTATTAAACTGACGAATAGACATAAAAAAGGGGGGTGGTCAACCCCCAAGGCACATGCACGCCACCTGTTTTATTATTTTAGTTGCTAAACAGGAAAACAACCACACGGAAGGGGTCAGTTTGGATCCACCACTTACTTTTTACCAGAAATAAGAAACTGGGCGGGAGAGATATCCCATCCGCACCAGGGTAAGTTTAATGTCATTCCAAGACACAGGGGTCATAAGACCATCCCGACCAGGGCAAGTTTATAGTCTATCCGAGACTAGTCAAAACGATACTCTTGACTTTTGTAATCTCCAAAAGAGATTACATCTTCACCAAAAGCACCAGGCATATTGACTGGACCTGCAGCGAATGTAACGTCATCAAGTGCATCCATATCACCGCCAATACGGTCGGTCTTTAGATAATCAGATGACAAACTAAAATTGTAGTTAACTTTTGGGTTAACTTTTTTATTCAAATCACTGACTGCCTGATACTGTGCAAACAGTTCAGACAGATATTCATCTTCGCCCTCAGCAAGAGCGTTAATCAGTGCTTGACGTAGTGCTTCTTCAGCAACTTGGACTTGTGATTTTACGCTCATAGTAACCTCAGTTGTATTTGCGGTAGGCACCGACCTCAGGGTCAGGGTCTAACCATTTGGTGTATTCAAAGTCCTCGATGGCATAATCTAGTTGAATAGAATTGTCAAGGAGGTACATATCAGAGTAACGCTTGGTCCAGTCGTTGTACTTCTGGATGCGATAGTCTGGCATACCGTTGATCTCTAGCGTACCGCACTGGACGTAGCGG
>MDTG01156332.1_pt1 | contig 12675 bp, 2 predicted proteins | sample 811421 | NCBI WGS metagenome assembly MDTG01 (sample SAMN05326645, study PRJNA326480) | marine metagenome | isolation source: seawater | place: Pacific Ocean: South East | collected 2011 | reverse complement strand
TGTATCTAAAATATACTTTGCTTTATTTGATAACTTAATTAATTTACTTTCATATGCGTTGATTAAAGCATTTTTTCTTTTATTATAGACTGAAATTCGAACGTTATAATAATCATCAATGATTTCAGGAACAGAATTATATTTTCGAAGTTTTCCTTCAGAATTAAACATGTGAATATTTGTATTACTTACAGTAGTTGTTAATTTTAATACTTTTTCAATACCATTGATACCATTAACATCTATACTATTTTCAATGTCTTTCAATTTACCACGTGGAAATGTAATTTTAAAACGGACATTAACTTCAGTAGATAATGAACTAAAATCACGAATTGTAGGTGGAACTCTTTTACCATTTTTATCTGTATGACCATCCATTAATGTTTCTAAAAATGTTGTATAAGACATAGTCCATGTTCCAACAGGTAATTCAGTAATTAGAACAGTATCATTATCAATTTTTTCATAAACACCTTTAATTAAATATTTATTTTCATTATCTTTACATTTTTCAACAGAGCCTTTAAAGCCTTCATAATAAGGATTAAATACAATATTATTATTTGATTTATTAGCGAGTTTATTTTTCAAATATTCTAAAATGTTTAATGGATTGAACGGTGTAATATTACATGAAAATCCGGTTCCGATTCCCGAAATACCATTTATAAGTGCAAATGGTATAATTGGAACATAATATTCAGGTTCAACCATGGTTCCGTCATCATTTAAATACTTCAATACATTGTCATCTAGTTCTGGGAATATACATCTAGTGATAGGATTTAATTGTGTAAATATATATCTTTCAGATGCACTATCATCACCACCATGTAATCTAGTACCAAATTGACCATTAGGCATAAGCAAATTAATATTATTTGAACCAACATATGTTTGAGCCATGTTTACGATTGCGCCATTTAAACTTGCTTCACCATGATGGTAAGAACTATGTTCAGATACGTATCCTGAAAATTGCGCAACTTTAACTTCACTATTTAATTTACGTTTAAATGCACAATACAATATTTTTCGTAACGAAATCTTTAATCCATCAACCATATTTGGTATAGATCTTGCACAATCATACGAACTAAAATGAATAAGTTCATTATTAATAAATTCATCATATTTTACACTTTTTTTACTTGTATCTAGGTAACTTGTTTTATCATAGTTTTCTAACCATGTTTTTCTTTCATTTGCACGTTTTTTATTAAAGATTTTATCTATGATATCATCAGATTCTGGTCCTGTATAAACAAAATCAACAATTTTTTTATTTGCAAAATATTCTTTGAATTCTTTAGATGTTGATGTTCCTAACCCTTTAAAATATTTTATTGTATATCCTGATGTATTATTACTATTTTTCCATTGTTCATATTCACCATCGTTATAAAATAGTTTAGTAGTGTTACCTTTTTTAGCTCTTAATATAGGAGTATTCATAAATGATATGAATCCTGGTATTTTAATCAATGAAGACCACTCGCTATGAAATAAATTAATACACAAACCTTTAATATGTGAACCATCTGTATCTTGATCACATAAAATCATTATTTTTCCGTATCTCAAGTTTTTATATACATCATCTAATGTTTCATAAACCATATCACTTGACAATCCTAACACTTTTTTAATATCTGTGATTTCTTTATTATCTGCTATTTTTTTTAATTGCTCTCCTCTTACATTTAATAATTTTCCTTTTAATGGATAAATACCAATAGTATTTCTATCATCACTTGATAATCCGGATACAATTCCAGATAATGCACTTAATCCCTCACATAATATCAGAATACAATCTTTTGAATGTTGTGTTCCACTATTATTTGCATCTATAAAATTAGCAATTCCTCTAATGGTTTTAGTCTTGACGCCATCTGTTTTTTTAACCAAACGTAAATCTTTTACTTCTGTTAAACTACACGCTGTTTCCATTATACCCATCTTTGCTATTTTTTCAATAAAACTATCACTTACAATACATGTCGAACCAAACTTTGCAATAGGCGTATTCATGTAATCTTTTGTCTGACTATCAAATGAAGGATTTTCAATATCACATCTTATAAATAACATAATCTGTTCTTTGATTGTTGTAGAATTTACCTTTATTTTTTTCTTTTTCTCAATATAATCTGATAATTTTCTGATTATTTGATTTAGTATATAATCTACATGTTTTCCACCTTTAAACGTGCAAATACCATTTACAAATGATACCTGTGTAAATTCATGAGTTGGTGATATACATACTGCATATTCCCATCTTTCTTCATATTTCTCATGAATACGCTTCATATCACCTCTTGACCCAATATACATGTTAATATATTGACTAAAATTACTTACATTTATAAGTTCTTCATTAAAGAATAATTTTACTTTTTTTACTGAATGATCAGTTACTGCTGCAATATCATGAACTCTTTTTTTTAGCAAACTTTTAACATCATATGTCATACCTTCAATTCCAAACCTTTTATAATCAGGAATAAACGTTACTTTTGTATATGGTTTCACTCCTTTCACCTTTGTTATTGTTGGTTTACATATTTCATCTAGATTATTTTTGAATTCTTGAACATATTTCAAACCTCTAATATGATCAACTGTTTCTATTTTACCATAGGTTGACCAAATCAACACTAATTTAAAACCAAATCCATTTTTACCACCTACTATTCTTTTTTCATTTTTTTTATAATTTGTTGATGTTCTCAAATGACCAAATATCATTTCTGGAATCCATATATTATATTCTGGATGTTTTGCAATATCAATACCATTTCCATCGTTCATTATTTCAATCAATCCCTCTTCATTAATATTTACTTTTATTTGAGATACAAAATGTTTATTTAATATTGGTGAATTTATCATTCTTACAACATGGTCTCTACTATTTACAATACCTTCATCAAATAATTTATATAAACCTGGTATATATTCAATTGTTTTTAATTTAATATTTTTATTTTCTTCATCATATACCCAAAGATTTGAATCTACATTTTCAATTGATCCAATATATGTATCTGGATTATCTAAAATGTGTTCTTTATCTGTCTTTTGTTGATATTGCTCTGATAAGTTTTCACCGGACATACTTTTATAGTAAAATTAGTTTTAAATCTTTTATTTTTTAAATTATCCAATCAATTTTATGATTTTACATAAATGCCAAAAAATTGATTATTTTTACATTTTTTATTTAATATTAAAAAATAATCAATTATGTCATCTGAAAAAGCGTGTGTTTCAATGAATCATTGCAATTGTAATAATTGTGATACCCTTCCTCCTAGTCCTCCTGAACATGTTACTATTAGAGTTAATACTTTAACCCCTAAAAAAAAAGAAAAAAAAGAGAACAAAGAGAACAAAGAAAAAAAAGAAAAAAAAAGAAGAAAAAGATAGATGCGCTATTTGCATTGATGTAGTTGGAAATCAATTATCTAAAACTGCATGTGGTCATACATTTTGTTTAACATGCTTGCATGAACATTTAAAAACAAATCATCTCTGTCCATTATGTAGAGCAAATATTCTAGATGAACAACCAAAAAAACCTATTAATGAAGTATCTTTAGAAAAAACAATCGATATTATTAATGAAGAAATAGAACAATGGGACATTAATCGTATGATGGAATTATGTAAAGCATTTCCTCAATCAGCAAAAAAACGTATCCGTGTCGATATGGAAGAATTTGCTTATGAAATTGCAAAAAAATTTCGTCATTATCAATTTTATGACTCTGACGATGAATATGATATTGAATATGATTCTGAAGATGAACGTGATGAACAAGACTCTTATTCATAAAATATATATAAAATTAAAATTACATGTTTTTTTATTTTTGTATTATATATGTCACAAAGTAAAATTAATAAATTATGTTATTTTAAATTAAATCCTGACGGTACATATTCTAGAAGTAGTACTTGTCAAATTAAATATAATAAAATATCTACCGCTGGTAATGACCCTTCTATATCTCAAAAAATGAGATATGCTCAATATATAAGGAATGCTACTGCTAAACCAAAAGAACCTTTAAGACTTGTTGAAACAGATGGAACTATTATTACTTATTGGAGAACAGACTTTTTTGTTGATGCTTCTGGTAATGCATTCTTATCTAAGTTACTTAAACATATTCCTGATTATCAATTTTATAATTTTTCACCAAATGGAGTAGCTACTAATATAGTTGGATTAATTAATATATTTTTTGAAGCAGATGGTTTAGAAACAGCTGGAAAATATAGTTTTTCAAAATCTAATATTCAAACTATTAATTTTCCTAATACTTTATATTTTATTGATAATAATGCATTTGAAAGTTGTTCCGATTTAACAAGTATTAATTTGTCAAGATCTCTTAATACTATTAATCCTTTCACTTTTAATAATTGTATTAATTTAACCTCTGTTCAAAATATATCAAATATTGTTAATATTTTAGAGTATGCTTTTGCTAATTGCTCAAACTTAACAACATTAGATGTTATTGATTCTATATTTTTAATTGACAAACATGCTTTTGAAAACTGTAGTAAATTAACAAATATTGATTTAACTAGTTTATCTATTATAGGAGAATCTGCTTTTCAAAATTGTTCTTTACTTAATAATATTAATTTACAAAATATAAGAAATATTAGTGATAATTGCTTCAATAATTGTTCTTCTTTATCTAATATAACCTTTTCTATGTTTTTAAATTCTATTGGAATTTCCAGTTTTAAAAATTGCTCTAGTCTCGAATATCTGGTTTTACCAGATAATTTAAATACTATTGGTAATAATGCTTTTGAAAATTCAGGATTATTTGATATTTCTTTTTCTCAAAATCTTGAGAATATTAGTGATTTTTGTTTTTATAATTGTAGTAATTTAACTTACCTCTATATTACACCTAATATTAAACAAATAGGTAATAATTCATTTGAAAATTGCATAAATTTACAAAGTATCTTAATTGAAAATAATAATAATTTAAACGCTATTAATAATTATGCCTTTTATAATTGTAGTAAACTTAATTCTCTTCTTAATTTCAATAATTTGAAAAGCATTGGCGAATATGCTTTTTCTAACTGTAATAGTTTAATTGATATTGATATTTCTGCTAATACTATTAGTAATCATGCCTTTTTTAATTGCAATTATTTAGAAACTGTAAAAATTGGTCAAGGTATTCAATATCTAGATTCAAGCACTTTTCAAAATTGTTATTTTTTAAATGATATTACATTTAATGGTCAAATCGAAAATATTGGTGAATCTTGTTTTCGTAATTGTTCATTCTTAAAAAATATATTTATTCCATACGTTACTGAAATACAAAAAAACGCTTTTGAAAGTTGCACTTCTTTGTTGACTGTCGATTTAAGTAATGTAATTCAAATACGTGAAAAAGCCTTTTATAATTGCAGACAATTACAATCTATATCTAATCCTACAAAATTGAACTTTATCGGCAATAACGCCTTTTATAATAATAGATTTAAAAAATTCTTTTTTCCACCTACTTTAAAAATTATTAATCAATATTCTTTTAATAGATGCAACCTAGTTGAAGAATTTGAATTTGATAATAATTCTGTTGAAATTATTCAATCATATGCTTTTCAAAATTGTTCTAGTTTAAATCATTTATTATTACCGGATTCTTTGTTATTTATTAATTCATTTGCTTTTTTTAATAATACATCTTTGAAAGAAGTGTATTTAAGACAGTCTGTTGCGGATAATATAAATGTTACACATGGATTCGATAAGCCCTTCTATGGTGCTATCACTAATATTACAATAATTGATGATTTACCAAAACCTTTACATATTACTCATGAAAATATTATTATTAATGGTGAAAAAGCTGTTTTAAATAAAATTTATTTATATTTTGAAAACAATATTAATTATTTATTAGCTAACAATATTTCTATCAATATAACTGAAGGTTCGATTATTAATAATTCTAATTACCCTTCTTTTTTTACTCTGGATGGTTCTCAACCTATATACATTCCTATGCAATATTCAAACATGAATAATTTAAGTAATCAAATTTGGTTTAATAAAAATATTAATGTTCCTTCTAATACTTATTTTCAAATTGCACAGTTTGTTACTACTTATAAAACATTCGGTAATGTTAAATATACTTATTCTGACCCTAATCGTAATGATTATTTGGAATACAATTTAAAATTTATTTATGGAAAACTACTCAATTACAAATACATTCCACCTACTATTACATATACCTATACTAATGTTTCTTTACCTCTACATGTTGAATATGAAAATATTGTTATTGATAATAATAGTTATGTTCTTAATAAAATTTATTTATTATTTTCTTCTGTCAAAACTATATATTCTCATACTATTAATACTAATATAAATGGTACTGTTTATTTAGATAATAATAATTTAGATAAATCTACATATTTAACAGTTGATTCTAATACACCATATCAAATACCTAATGTAATTACTAACTGGAATAATTTAAATAATCAAATTTGGTTTTATCCTAACTATCAATCTACACCTAATAATAAATTTATGATTATGCAATTTACATTATCTTCCAATTCTAATGGTAATTTTAATTATATTTATTCTGATATTACCAAATCTGATTATAATAATTACTATTTAACAATAACTAATGGTTATATCGGTGGTTTTGATTGATTAACACAAATTCGTATATATATATTTTAATATTCAATTAATATATATATACAGTAATATGAATAGGTCAAGAGGAGACTTTAACAAAGATTATAATATTGATAACGATGATTTAAACGTATTAATTCAAAACTGGAATTACAATGTTACTGATTTGAATAATATGCTTGAATTTTGGAACACACAAATTGAATATGAAGGACCACCTGAACCAGAACCTGAACCTGAACCTGAAGTTGCTGAACCTGAACCTGAACCTGGATTACTTTGGCTTTATAATTTGAAATATATTATATCTGGTATTAATTATGACCGGTTATATGACCAATATACTTTAAAAAATAATCTCCAAACTATTATTCATAATATTTTAAATATTTCACAAAATGATATTGTTAATTATTCTATTTATGGAGATGATAAATTATATTTACAATGGGAATATTATGCATACGAACAAGATATTAATGAGAAATTATTTGATTTAGGAGAGACAATTATTAGTGAAATTAATAAATTCATTTCTAATCTTAATTTACATTTTTCTTACACTATTAATGCTTCTTTGATCTATGAACCAGAGCCTGAACCTGAACCTGAATCAGAACCAGAACCAGAAACCGAACCAGAAACTATTATTATTGATGACCAATTTAAAGATAGTGATATCCAATTTAGAATTATTGATAATCTTTCTAATGATATTACTATTGTTCAAATTAAATCTAAATCTGATATTGGACTATCTGGATTTAAATTAACATTTAATGAAAACCTTCAGCTTAACAGTGATTTATTAGACTTCTTAAATGTTGTTCCTATTAATGGTTCTTTACAATTAAATTATATTAGTGAGCTAGCTAAAGCTGTTCATTTATATAATTGGACTTTAAATATTTATGATAATAATGTTATTCAAGCTTATACCGGGACAAATTCATTGATACCTACACAAAAAGATGACTGGATTGACTTATTTTATACTAGAGCTTCTATTTTAAATTTTAATATTTCCGCTCAACAAGAAATATCGTATCTTTCTCCTAATAAAACTATTAATACTCAAGGATATTTAACATGTCCTAATCCTTATATTGGATACTTTTATGAATTTTATCCTGAACCTGAACCTGAACCTGAACCTATCCCTTTTGAAGAAAATGTTCAATTCAAATTTATACCTTCTGTCAGCGGTTCTGGAACAACATTGCAAATTAAATGTTTAGATGATTATAAAATATCTGGTTTTATTTTTACTTTAAATGAATCATTTAATATCACTAATAACTTATTAGATGGCTATAATGGCATTGCTAATTATAATGATTTTGATTTAATTATTCAACCTGTTTCTGAATTAGCCAAAGCTAAATACCCATCTACCTCTGTTCCTGATGATGAAAAATGGAATTTTACATTTGAAAGTAATTTGAAAAAAATTCAAGTCTTTACTGGTGGTGTAAATTATATCCCTTCTATAAATAATACTTGGGTTGATTTATTATATTTCCCTAATGATAATAATTTATCTTTTAGTTCCAATGGACAACAAGAAATTTCTTATATTAATACTTCACATGATAATGCAACTAAAAATGGTAGTAATTTTAATTTTACACCTAATAAATTAGCACTTATTGAATCTATTCCTGATAATTTAAATTCTCATATGTATTTAATGAGTAATAATTTATTTATTTCTAAATTCCCTACAAACATGTCTTATATGAAAACTAGACCTAATAAAAAAAATGTTACCTCTAATGCTACCTCTAATATTACTTCTAATGTTACTTCTCATCTTGGTTATACTATTGGTGATATTGATAATGATGGAGAACATGGTAAAATTAATGATATTGTTTTACTTTCACAGTATAATTTAAACCAAAATTGGAATACTTCTGGACTTCCTAATTGGGTCGGTGATTGTGATGGTGATGGTGAAATACCTGCTAAAATTAATGATGTTGTTGCTTTAGCAAGATATAATGCTGGAAAAGGAACTTTACCTATTATTACTTTTGAACCTGAACCTGAACCTGAACCTGAACCTGAAACTGAACCTGAACCTGATATTTTAGTTAACCCTATTGATTTATCTTTAACAAAAAATGATTATTATAATAATTTGGAACATTCATGTAATCTTTATCTTAGAATATCTATTGATGGTGTCGTTCAAAATGATTCATTCGGTAAATTTGTTGCTGCATTTGATATTAATTCCACTGTTTTAACTAATGATAATATACATGGATTAAAAACTTCACATATTATCTGTCCTGATGGACCTTATGCTGGTGACCATATGTTTATTATTACAGTACGTTCTAATTACCCTGGACAAAATATTCGTTTTTGGTTTTATAATTCTACTCAATTTTATAAACTTGTCCCTAGTCATACATTTATTATTAATAATACTAATAATTTTTATCAACCATTATTATTAACAAATGAATTTCCTGTTATAATAACTGAACCTGAACCTGAATCTGAACCTGAAGTCATTAATATACTTGAATTATTTGAATTATCTTTTACTTTAGAAAATGTTGGGTATGTTGAAGTTTCAAATGCTGGTAAAATCGATGAACTCAAAACATATTTATTAAATTTACCTAGAACTAATGGTCTTATTACAAATGTTCCTAATGTCGATAATAATGATACTGAAATTCTTAACCTATATCTAGAATCTGGCTCTCTTAAAACTAAATGGGAAATCCTATCCACTTCACAATTTTATCAAGGATTACTTGATAAAGAATTAAATAATAATGATATTACTGATTTTGTTACTGGTATTGATGGTATTACTGATTGGGTTAAATATGTTTTACAAACAAATAACCCAAATTCTTCTTTTTATAATAGAAATATTACCTATGACCCTAATACTTTTGAATTTACTCGAAAATTATATGTTCCTCAACCTGAACCTGAACCTGAAGTTTCTGAACCTGAACCTGAAGCTGAAGCTGAAGCTGAACCTGAACCTGAAATTGCTGAACCTGAACCTGAACCTGAAATTGCTGAACCAGAACCTGAACCTGAACCTGAATCTGAACCTGAACCTGAAATTGCTGAACCTGAATCTGAACCTGAAATTGCTGAACCTGAATCTGAACCTGAAATTGCTGAACCTGAATCTGAACCTGAACCTGAACCTGAAGTTTCTGAAGCTGAACCTGAAGCTGAACCTGAAGTTTCTGAACCTGAACCTGAACCTGAATCTGAACCTGAACCTGAACCTGAAGTTTCTGAACCTGAACCTGAACCTGAACCTGAACCTGAACCTGATGATGATGATGATTTTGTATTAAGCGGATTACCTTTTGGATTGAGAGTCAATGGTGGTCATGTTCAAATTCGTAAAAATTCAAATGTAATCTCAACTGCATATTTATGGACAATTAGTGGTATTCAATTAATAGATGGAACGATTAATGGTATTTCAACAGAATTTGCAAATAATTATAGATACACAACATTTATTAATAACAAAGTGCTAGATGAACAAGACCTATTAGAAATACCAAATAATTGGACTAATTTATTAAACATTACTTCTACAGGCATAAATACCCGTATTTATAATGGCACTAATCCTGTATTAGAATTAACATACGCTACTACTCAAACTACTCAAGCGTCACAGACAATCGGACAAAATTATACTAGTATTGCCCAGCAATTTGGCCTTGCCGATAAATATAAAGTATGGTTACCTGAAGATGCTGATTCAAGTGCATTAAGAAGTAATTTATTGTTGAATAAATCAAATATAATAAATGTTAAACATAATGTATCATATTACAAAACCAAAACAAATAACAATATTAATTTAACTACAAATCAAGGCACTTCTCACAGTTTTACAAATAAATCAGATTTACAAACAGCAATAAATGCTTGGATTTCTAATGAAACAAATGCTACAACCACATATGGAGATATTAATACTTGGGATGTTAGTGCTATTACTGATATGGCGCAATTATTTCAAAATAAATCTACCTTTAATTCAAACATTTCTAATTGGAATGTAGGTAATGTCTATCATATGGGTCAAATGTTCGAAGGCGCCACTGCCTTCAACCAGGATATATCACAATGGAATGTAGGCAATGTCAGACATATGCATACTATGTTCCATGATGCGTCTGCCTTCAACCAGGATATATCACAATGGAATGTAGGCAAAGTCATCCATTTGTATACTATGTTCCGTGATGCATCTGCCTTCAACCAGGATATATCACAATGGAATGTAGGCAATTGTACCAGTATGTCGTTTATGTTCTATGATGCGTCTGTCTTCAACCAAGATATCTCACAATGGAATGTAGGCAATGTCAAGACTATGACCTATATGTTTAATGGAGCATTATCATTCAATCAGGATATAAGTAGTTGGAATGTTTCTAATGCCATTTCTATGAATGCTATGTTCGCTAATGCCTTTGTCTTCAACCAGGATATATCACAATGGGATGTGTCCCAGGTAGGAAAAATGGATTATATGTTCTATCGGGCCACTGTCTTCAACCAGGATATATCAGAATGGGATGTGTCCCAGGTAGGAGAAATGGATTATATGTTCTATCGGGCCAATGTCTTCAACCAGGATATAAGAAAATGGGATGTTTCTAATGTTACAAAATTTGATGAAATGTTTGGTGCTTACCCCGGTAGTTCTATAGCAATGAATGGACCTCCTTACAATGCACCAGCTACTCCAGATGCAAGTTGGTTTACGTATATTTCTTATGAATTTCAACAAAAATCTGAACTTTCAATAGCAATAAATGCTTGGATTTCTAATGAAACAAATGCTACAATCACATATGGAAATATTAATAGTTGGGGTGTTAGTGCTATTACTAATATGGATCAATTATTTAAAGATAAAACCACTTTTAATTCAAATATTTCTAAATGGGATGTTTCTAATGTAACCAGTATGAATAATATGTTTGATAATGCTCCAGCATTTAATAAAGATATAGGTGGGTGGAATGTTTCTAATGTAACCAGTATGGCTGCCATGTTTGTGGGTGCTATTGCATTTAATAAAGAAATAAGAACTTGGGTTTTAAATCCTAATGTTAACCTTTATCTTATCTTTTTAAATGCTACAGCATTTCAAACAACTTATGGTCTAAGTCATCATACCCCTACATTTGCTTTTTTTAATAGTTACTTTACAACTAAAACAGATTTACAAACAGCAATAAATGCTTGGATTTCTGATGAAACAAATGCTATAACCACATATGGAGATATTAATACTTGGGATACTTCATTAATTACTGATATGTCGGAATTATTTAAAGATAAAACCAGTTTTAATTCAAATATTTCGAATTGGAATGTATCCGCTGTGAGAAATATGAATAAGACCTTCATAGGTGCCACTGCTTTCAACCAGAATATCGGAGGATGGGATATAACAAATGTCACACGAACGAGTTATATGTTCCAGGATGCCACTGCCTTCAACCAACCTATTGGAAGTTGGGTCATGTCCAATGTTACATATATAGGACGTATGTTCAAAAATGCTTCTGCTTTCAACCAGGATATAACAGGATGGAATCTGTCTAAAGTCGAGAGTATGAAACAATTTTTCTATGGTGCTAGTGCCTTCAACCAGGATATAAGAGGATGGAATATTTCTAATGTTACAATTTTTGATGAAATGTTTTATGATGCTACAGCAATGAATGGAACTCCTTACAACGCACCAGATACTCCAGATGCAAATTGGTTTACTATACCACAACCTGAACCTGAACCTGAACCTGAACCTGAACCTGAAGTTGCTGAACCTGAACCAGAACCAGAACCTGAACCTGAAGTTGCTGAACCAGAACCAGAACCTGAAGTTGCTGAACCAGAACCAGAACCGGAACCAGAACCGGAACCAGAAC
>MDTG01444015.1_pt1 | contig 12676 bp, 10 predicted proteins | sample 811421 | NCBI WGS metagenome assembly MDTG01 (sample SAMN05326645, study PRJNA326480) | marine metagenome | isolation source: seawater | place: Pacific Ocean: South East | collected 2011 | reverse complement strand
GGCGGGCCTCGCGCATCAGGTCGCGCGCGACCTGCCCCGAGCGCAAGGCCTCCCGCTCGAGCGCTTCGATCAGCCCGGTCGTGCGCAGGGTCGCCGCCGCCAGGGCGCCCAGCGCGCTGAGGAAGGGCAGCGAGACACCGTCGAAGGCGTCCGGGGACTTGGCGTCCGCCGTCAGCGCGCCGACCACCTCACCCTCGATCGTGAGCGGACAGCCGAAGCAGGCGTGCACGTGGTCCTCGGCGAGGAGGTCGTCGGCGAGCAGCCCGTCGAAGGGGTCGGGCAGCGAGCTGTCGGGAGGGAACACGGTCGGGCCCGTCGAGCTGCAGATGATCTCCAGGCGCGGGTGCTCACTCAGCGTGAAGCGCTGAGCCCTGACCCCCTCGGTCAGCCCATGACTCGCGAGCGGCACGAGGGCCTCGCCGTCGCGACGAAAGAGGACCGCGGCGTCGCAGGGCAGCGCGCGCCGCACGGCCGCGACGAGGCGCTCGTAGCGATCGGTGGGCGAGAGCGAGGCGTTGAGCGCCATGCCCAACTCGAGCAGGAGCTCGAGCTGCTCCGAGGGCAGGTTGGCTGTAGTGGGACTCATAACGGTTGTCGTTGTAGCAACGGCAGCCCGTTGTTGGAACCGCAACCGCAAGCCGCTCCTGCATTGAGGCAAAAGGGCTTACACGTGGCGCTCGGGTCGCTAACCAGCGAGCCGTGAAAGGAGCGTCGTGAAGAACACGGACGTGAAGCTGTGGGCCCTCTTGGGCTCGGTGTTGATTGGGACCTTCCTGCTGCTGGGGTTCTTTGGGCGAGAGATCTACCGCAAGGCGCCGCCGATACCGGCGCGGGTCGTGACCGAGGACGGGACGCTCGTCACGACCGCGGACGAGATCCTCTCGGGGCAACAAGCCTGGCAGAGCATGGGCGGACAGCAGGTCGGCTCCGTCTGGGGCCACGGCGCCTACCAGGCGCCGGACTGGTCGGCCGACTGGCTCCACCGCGAGTCGCTGGCCCTGCTCGATCTGTGGAGCCAGCGCGAGCAAGCGCAGCCCTACGAGGCCCTGCCCGCCGAGGCGCAGGCCGGGCTGCGCGAGCGATTGCGCCAGGCGATGCGGGCCAACCGCTATGACCCCGCCAGCGAGACCTTGACCATCGGCGCCGACCGGCTCGCCGCGATCGAGACCACCGCGCGCCACTACGAGGCGCTCTTCGGAGGCTCCCCCGAGCTGGCTCAGCTGCGCGAGGACTACGCGCTGCGCGCCAAGTCCCTCGAGGACCCGACCCGACTGCGCAACCTGACACACTTCTTCTTCTGGACCGCCTGGTCGTGCGCGGCCGAGCGCCCGGACGGCGGCGGGGTGTCCTACACCAACGACTGGCCGCACGAGCCGCTGGTCGGCAATCGGCCCTCGCCGGCCAACGTGCTGTGGTCGATCCTGAGCGTCGTGCTGCTCCTGGGCGCGATCGGCGGCCTGGTGTGGTGGCGCGCCCACAACCACCAGCCCGACGAAGAGATCACCCCGCCCGAGCGCGATCCCCTCAACGCCTTCGAGCTGACGCCTTCGATGCGCGCCGTCGCCAAGTACTGCGTGGTGATCCTGGCCCTGTTCGTGGTCCAGGTGCTGCTCGGCGCCCTGACGGCCCACTACACGGTCGAGGGGGACGCCTTCTTCGGGCTGCCTCTGGCGGACTATCTCCCCTACGCGCTGACTCGGACCTGGCACATTCAAACCGCGGTGTTCTGGATCGCCACCTCCTTCCTGGCGGCAGGCCTCTTCCTCGCCCCCGCAGTGGGTGGACGCGAGCCCCGCTACCAGCGCCTGGGCGTCAACCTCCTGTTCGGAGCGCTGCTCCTGGTCGTGGGCGGCTCGCTGATCGGGGAATACCTCTCGATCCACCAGAGGCTGGGCCTCGACGCCGGCTTCTGGTTCGGGCACCAGGGCTACGAGTACGTCGAGCTCGGCCGCTTCTGGCAGATCCTCCTCTTCGGCGGGCTCGGCCTGTGGCTGGTGTTGATGCTCCGCGGGCTGTGGCCCGCCATGACCCGCACGGACGGCCGGCGTCAGCTCGTGCTGCTCTTCGCCGGCGCCTCGGCTGCGATCGGCCTCTTCTACGGAGCCGGGCTGTTCTACGGGGCCCGCACCCACCTCTCGGTCGCGGAGTATTGGCGCTGGTGGGTCGTCCACCTCTGGGTCGAGGGCTTCATGGAGGTCTTCGCCACCTCCGCGCTGGCCTTCCTCTTCTCGCGCCTCGGGCTGATCGACCCGCGCAACGGCGCGCGCGCCGTCCTGGCGAGCGCCGCGATCTTCCTGCTGGGCGGCATCCCCGGAACCTTCCACCACCTCTACTTCAGCGGGACCCCGGTCTCGATCATGGCGATCGGCGCCACCTTCAGCGCGCTCGAGGTCGTGCCCCTCGTCTTGATCGGGCACGAGGCCTACCAGACGCTGCGCATGGGCACCCTGGCCCCCTGGATGCACCGCTACCGCTGGCCGCTGCGCTTCTTCGTGGCTGTGGCCTTCTGGAACCTGGTTGGCGCCGGTCTGTTTGGGTTCATGATCAACCCGCCCCTCGCCCTCTACTACATGCAGGGGCTGAACACGACGCCGGTCCACGGCCACGCGGCTCTGTTCGGGGTCTACGGGCTCCTCAGCCTGGGCCTGGTCCTGATCATTCTGCGCCGGCTCGCGCCCGAGCGAGAGTGGCGCGACGGCCCCCTGCGCCTCTCGTTCTGGGCCATGAACGGCGGCCTGGTCCTCATGATCGGGCTCAGCCTGCTCCCGATCGGGCTGCTCCAGACGATCGCCAGCGTTGAGACCGGCCTGTGGTACGCCCGCAGCGCCGAGTTCCTCCAGCAGCCCGCCCTCGAGACCCTCCGCTGGCTGCGGATCGTGGGTGACTCCGTGTTCTTGCTGGGCGTCGGCGGGCTGGTCTGGTTCGCCCTCGGCCTGATCGGCGGCTGGTCCTACGAGCAGGACTCAGGCCCCGCCGCCCCGGCTCCGCGCAGCGACGAGTTGGTCGCGACCTAATGGTTACCGCGACGACAACGGACGTTGTTCCCGCAACAACCCGACGGTTGTCCACACCACAACAGCGAACCCCTGGCAGCCCAGGTTTCGCTGAACTTATGTCACTGGGCTGCCGCTCGCTAAAGGAAACCCACCGCACCAAGGAGGAAGCCGAATGACCGCCACCCTGAACCCGAGAGACACCCTGGCCGAGCTCGCGACCCGAATGCCTGGCGCCAGCCGCGTGTTCCACCGCCACCGCCTGGACTTCTGCTGCGGGGGTCGGCGCAGCCTCGAGGCCGCCTGCCTGGCCAAGGGGCTCGACACCGAGTCCTTGCTCGCCGAGCTGGCGCTCGAAGAGCAGGGAGCCGACGGGACCGACTGGAGCGAGCGGCCCTTGCCCGAGCTGGTCGATCATATCCTCGAGCGCTACCACGCTCCCCTGAGGGGCGAGCTAGCGGAGCTCGAAGCCATGGCGCGCAAGGTGGAGCGGGTGCACCAGCAGAAGCCTGGCTGCCCGCACGGACTCGCCTCGCACCTCACGGTCATTCGCCACAACGTCGAACAGCACCTCGCCAAGGAGGAGCAGATCCTGTTCCCCATGATCCTGCAGGGCCGAGGCGCCATGGCCAGCGGCCCCGTGACCGTCATGGAGCACGAGCACGACGACCACGGCGCCAGCCTCCGCCGCACCCGCGAGCTGACCGGCGACCTGACCCCCCCACCCGAAGCCTGCACGACCTGGCGCGCGCTCTACCTGCGCCTCGCTCAGCTCGAGCGCGACCTCATGGACCACATTCACTTGGAGAACAACGTGCTCTTCCCCCGAGCGCTCGGCGGTTGATGACACGCCGAGAGAAAGGAGTGAATCGAACGGGATAGGGAACCTGCGCCCTCTTCCCTTGGTCGGGGCTGAGGGCCCTCGCGTCACGCGAGGGCCCTCAGTTTGTGTCGGGCTGCCTCGAACGAAAGAAACCCTCAGGAGACTTCATGCGCCTCGCTCTCTTGGTCCTGGTCCTGCTCTGCGCGACAGGCTGTCCGTCTGAACCGCCTCCCCCTCGCCCTAGCCCCAGGCCCACCCCGAGCGCAGCTGCCCCCGCGACCCCTGTCGGCTCGGAGCGTGGGCGAGCGCTCTTCCAAGGGACCTGCGCGGTCTGCCACGGACCCAAAGGCCTGGGGCTACCCGGCCTCGGCAAGGACGTGACGACCAGCGAGCTGGTGCGCAAGAGCAGCGACGACGAGCTCGTCGCCTTCCTGGTCCGCGGCCGCGCAGCGGACCACCCCGACAACTCGACGGGCGTCCCCATGCCACCCCGGGGAGGGAACGCTTCCCTGAGCGACGACGACCTGCGCGAGATCGTGGCTCACCTGCGCTGGTTCTCCCGCTGACCGAGAGCCGCCAGTCCATGAGCCAGCCACGATCTGCGAGAGCGCGCCCCCTGCGACTCGCAGGACCGACCCCACCACGCGACCTGCGCCAGCGGCCCATGCGCAGCCTCCGCCTCTCGCTGACGGATCGCTGCAACCTGCGTTGCTCCTACTGCATGCCCCGCGCGCACTACTGCTGGCTCCCCAAGCAAGACCTCCTCGACTTCGAAGAGCTCGAGCGCCTGGTGGCAGCCTTCACGGCTCTGGGGGTCTCGCGCCTCCGTCTGACCGGGGGCGAGCCGCTCCTGCGGCGGCGGCTCCCCGCGCTGGTCGCGCGACTCCACGGCGCCCCCCTCGAGGACCTCGCCCTGACCACCAACGGCGTCCTGCTCCAAGACCAGGCCGAAGCGCTGATCGCCGCAGGCGTGAACCGGATCACGGTCAGCCTCGACACCCTCCAGCCGGCCCGCTTCCGCAGCCTGACCCGCTCGCAGGAGCACGCCCGCGTCCTGCGGGGGATCGAGGCTGCGGCGAGCCTCGGCGTGTCCGAGCTCAAGCTCAACGCGGTCGTGGTGCGCGGCTTCAACGACGACGAGCTCGAGGACCTGCTCGCCTACGGCGCCGAGGTCGGCGCGGAGGTGCGCTTCATCGAGTACATGGACGTCGGCGGCGCCACCCAATGGAGCCGCGACCGAGTCGTGAGCGGCGCCGAGATCCTCGCCCGGCTCGAGACCTCGCTGGGGCCAGTGCGCCCCATGGGACGAACACGCCCCTCCGCGACCGCCCTGCGCTACTCGGTGGCCGAGTCGACCTTCGGCCTGGTGCGCTCGACGACCGCCCCCTTCTGCGCCGACTGCGATCGCAGCCGCGTCACCGCCGACGGCCAGTGGCTGCACTGCCTCTACGCCAGCCGGGGCCTGGACCTGCGCCGGGAGCTGCGGCGGGGCGCGAGCGACGCGGAGCTGCGGGCCTTGCTGAGCCGGGAGTGGAGCCGACGCGACGCGAGAGGCGCCGAGGAGCGCGCAGCGGAGGCCGAGCGCGAGCCCTGGCGGGGAGAAGACGAGCTGCGGGCCCGCCCGCACCTGGAAATGCACACCCGCGGCGGCTGATCCAGCGCTATCCTCGGTGGGTGCACTTCCCGCAGACCTCCGAATACGCGCTCCGCATCATGGCCGTCCTCGTCAGCTCCGAGGAGAGCCCGCTCTCGTCAGCCCTCCTGGCTGAGCGCACTCGGATCCCCGACGCCTACCTCTCCAAGATCTGCCGCAAGCTCGTCGTGGCCAACCTCCTCGTGTCCCGCCGCGGCCAAGGGGGCGGGTTCCGACTCGCCCGACCCGCGGAGGAGATCACCCTGGGGCAGATCCTCGAGGCCGTCGACTTCGACCCGCACCCGGACCGCTGCGTGTTCGGCCAGCGGGCTTGCAGCGAGCAGGCCTCGTGTCCGCTCCACGAGCCCTGGGCGCGCTTGCGCGAGGTCTACACGGAGTGGGCCGAGGGCACGACCCTCGCCAAGCTCGGCTGAGGGGCGCTCGCGCTCAGTCGGGCGAGCCCTCCGCCATGACGCGCAGCCGCGACGCGGCGGCCCCTGCGACCTGCTCCAGCTCGACCTCGCTCGCGTCCTCGTGCTGGCGCTTCCGCAAGCCGAGGTCCTCGCTCAGGACCAGCTGCTCGGTCGGACGCACCCCGTGGCGGGCGAGGGCGCTCTGCACGCAGCGGAGCGGGCAGCCGTCCAGGGCCAGGATCGGCCGCCCCGAGGTGGCCACGCGCACCAGCGGCTCGACGTCGCCCCCCACGCCGGCGATACACGACATCTCCGCGCGACCCTCCCGGTCGAGGCGCACGGCGACGGCGTTGGCGAGCTGAGCCAGGTTCGAGCAGCCCGAGCAGGCGTAGACGAGCGGGAGCTTGCGCCGAGACTTCACGGGCTGATCCTGTCTGCTGGGCGGCGAGGCCGACCGCCGCGGGCCTGGGCGATCTCGCGCACGCCCCGCGCCAAGTCGGGGACGCGCACCAGCCGCGAAGGCTCGTGGCCGAGCGCGACGCTGCGGCGCAAGAACTCCTCCGTGCAGCCGACCACCCGGGGCGAAGCGGCGAAGTCCTCTAGGAGCGCGACCAGCTCGTAGACCAGGCTGACCGTCTCGGTCTCGCAGCTGGTGAGGCGCGAGAGGTCCAGCAGGAAGGAGCGCCGCGCCCCGCCGACGCCGAGGGTCTGCAGCACCGCGCCCCGGTAGCGATCGGCCACGGAACCCGCGGAGGCGCGCAGGACCAGCACGAAGACCCGCGGCCACACCTCGAGCACGATCGGCGCGCTCGACTCCTCGAGCGCGCGCTGCTCTGCGCCCCAGGCCTCCTCTTGGCCGCGCTCGTAGCCGGCGAGCGCCAGCGAGATGTCGAAGAACACCAGCTTGGTGAGCGAGCGCGCCAGGGCCAGCAGCTCCTGCGGATCGCTCGCCAGGTCGGGCGCCGCCCCCAGCCGGTCGAGGAGCAGCTCGAGCAGGTAGGCGTAGGAGGCGACGTAGTCTCGCGGGCCGACGCCGACGTTGCGGTGGATCTCGCCCACCCAGGCCCGCGAGAGGGCGTAGGTCTCGTCGACCTCGGCCCCGAGCAGCGCGGCCAGGTAGCTGGTGTGCTTCAGCTTGCACTGGATCAGGTGCCCCTCGAGCAGCTCGCTCAAGGCGGGCACGGTCTCGATGTGAGCGTAGAGCTCCTCGGCGATCTCCTCCGCGTGGGGCAAGAGGGCCGGCCCGTGACGCCGGATCCTCGCGAAGTCCTCCTCGGCGAGGCCGAGGAAGGCCAGCTGCTCCTGAACGCCGCGTTCGAGTCCGCCGGCCATCTGGGTCAGGCCTTTAGACGTCCTGGACCCAGGTCCAAGCAGCCACGGTCGCCGGGAGCCCGATCGTACTGGCGGCCAGCGCGACCACCTGCTCGAGCTCGGCGCGGCTGATCCCCGCCGCCGGGGCCTTGCGAGCCGCCGAGTGGACCGCCCCCTCGCGGGCGGCCCCGATCGCGAGCGCCAGCTTGACCAGCCGCCGCTCTCGCTCGCTCAGGCTCCCCTCCTGGCCGCCTTCGGCCAGGAGGCCCCAGGCCTCGCCGAGCTTGGGGAAGCGCGCGACGAAGCGCTGGTAGGTGTCAGGGGGCGGAGGAAGCTCTGCGCTCATATGCGGACCTCAGGCGGTGTTGTGACGGTAGACGTCGTGCTTTGCGTCGTAGGGGTCGCGGACGACGTGGGGCTCGTCGAAGGGCACCCGCGCGACCTCGTCGCCCTTCCCGTCCCAGCCTACGACCTCTTCACCCTTGCGCTCGAAGCGCTCGATGATTCGGTTGCTGGCGCCGAAGAGGAGCAGGGCCGCGAGCAGGTCCGGGTCGTCCTTGGCCTTGCGGTAGGTGGCCTTGGCCTCGGCCACCCCCGGCCCGAACATCTGCTCCAGGATTCCGTCGGGGACGTGCAGCGGGGGGATGTAGTAGACGTTGGGGCTCGTCCCGAACTGGGGATAGAGCGGAAGCGCGATCTTGCGCTCCTTGATCAGGTAGTCGTGCGGGTTGTCGCTCCGCGGCGCCCCCTGGGTCGTGAGGAAGCCGTGCAGGCGGATCTTCCCGATACAGGACTCGACGCAGAGCGCCACCTCGCCTTGCTCGACGCGCGGGAAGCAGCCGATGCACTTCTCGCTCGTGCGCGTGACCATGTTGAAGAAGGTCTTCTTGTAGGGGCAGGCCGCGACGCACTCCTGGTAGCCGCGGCAGCGCTCCTGATCGATCAGGACGATCCCATCCTCGTCGCGCTTGAAGATCGCCTTGCGCGGACAGGCCGCCACGCAGGCCGGGTGGTCGCAGTGGTTGCAGATCCGCGCCAGGTAGAACATCCAGCTGGCGTGGGTCCCCGCGAGGTAGGCCCCGGGCTCGATCGGCGCCGAGAGGTCGTCCTCGCCCAGGTTGGGGAGCGCGTAGTCGCGCTCCTTGGGGTGGTGCCCCGTGGGGGGATCGAGCGGGCCGTGATCCTCGAAGATCGTCTCGCTCGCGAGGCTGCCGTCCTCTTTCCAGCGCGCTGGGTCGCGCTTCTCGAGCAGCTTGAGGTCCCAGCCCGTGGGGTAGCCCCCGTAGGGCTTGGTCTCCACGTTGTTCCAGAAGACCGTCTCCTGGCCCTTGCCGCTCGTCCAACAGGTCTTGCAGGCCAACGTGCAGGTCTGGCACTCGATGCACTTGTTGGTGTCGAAGATGTAGGCGACCTGCTTCTTGGGCGGGGGCGCGTCGTAGGGGTAGGTCATCAGCCGTCGGAGCTGCCAGTTCTTCCGCTTCGCCATGTCTGCTCCTTAGCCGCGCTGCACGAACTTGCCCGCCATGAATGCCTTCAGGCGAGCGTTCTCCTTGGTGGGTCGCATTCCGGTCTCGGCCGGGCGCCACACGCCCTTGCCGCCTCGTCCGCCGGACTCGGCGCGAACGATCCGCACCATGGCTTCGCGCGGCGCCCCGGTCGGACAGTGCACGTCGGCCTCGAAGCCCTTGGTCATCTCCTGACCGAGGGCCTCCTTGACCACGAGGCTGTCGGTCATCCAGGTCGGCTTGAGCCAGCCACGCGTGCAGCTCTGGTGGCTGCCGCCCCGGAACAAGCTCTGATAGCCGGTGTCGGGTCCCTTGGCCATTCCGTTCTCGTTGACCTCTTGGCCGCGGACGGAGCTCCAGGTGGCGCCATACATGTTGTGCCACATGCGCGTGACGCCGCGCGGCGTCCCCGGGTAGTAGCGGGCACGGCAGAGCAAGCGGGCGACCTTGTAGAACTCCGGCTTCTCCTGCCAACCATGAAAGGGCCGGTCCTTGGGGTCCGCGTCGATGTAGACGTAGTCGCCGTCCTCGATCCCCAACTCCTTGGCGTCGAAGGGGTTGATGTCGACGTAGGCCTCGGTCACGAAGGGCATCCGCGGGTCTTCGCGGTGCATGTCGCCGAAGGGGCCGAACCACACCGCGACGATGTCGGTGTCCACAGGGGTGGTGTGCGCCCCGTGGCGGAACTTGGGCGTGTGGAAGATGAAGCGGAAGCCCTTGTCGATCAGGGGGTGCTTGCTGGCCAGGACCTCGTCCACGGTCTTGATCACGTGACGCGCCTGGCGGGCCTCGCCCGAGACGTCGCCGCGCGGCATGCCGTAGTCCTCGGGCGTCTTGGGCCGCAGCAGCGGGTGCGGCTTGGCGACGATCACGTTCGGCTCGTAGAAGGTCGAGTCGATGGGCTCGCGGTGCACGACGACGTTCTCGCCGCTGTCGAGGAACTCCTGCTCGCCCCGGTAGAACTCGAGCCGCCCGGACTTGGTGTACCAAGGCTTGCCCTCGGTCCCCTGCTCCCAGCCGCCGACCTTGGGGTAGGTCCGGCTGAGCAAGAGCGCGGGGACCCCCTCCTTGGCCTTCTTCTCCAACTCCTCGATCCGGTAGCCGCGCGTCGCGTTGCTGTGATCGAGGATCCGCTGAATGTAGGGCATGACCTTGCCCTTCTCGACGAAGCGCCAGTAGGGCTCGTGCCGCGGGTCCTTGGTGACGCGCCCGATCGCGCGCCCCAGCCCTGCCGCGACGTCCATATCACTGCGGGTGTCATGGATCCGCGGCAGGGGGGAGCGAGGGAACACGTAGAGGAAGGGGTTGGTGACGCTGATCGTCATGTCCGGGTAGCGGAACTCGGCCCAGCTATCGACCGGGAACACGACGTCCGCGTATTCGCAGCTCGCAGTCCACCACCACTCGTTGACGGCGATGAAGTCCACCCGGGGCAAGACGTTGGCGACGGTCTCGTAGTGACCCTTGGCGTTGCCGATCAGCGAGTTCGAGTTGCTCACGCAGATCGACTTGGTCGGCGTGGGCATGTGCGTCTTGCCCGTCAGGATCGCGTTGCCGTAGCGGAGGATCTTGTCGCCGTGGTTGAAGTAGTGGACGCTCTCGCCCCGCCAGAGCTTGCGCGAGCGCGCGGGCTTCTTCGGATCGAGCTCAGGGTCGAAGGGATCCTCGGCGATGTACTGGGTCAGGCCGTTGAAGAAGCCCGCCCGGTAGTTGCCCGCGTAGCTGCCGACGTTGCCCGTCAGCTTGCCCACGTTGCCCGTCATAGCGGCCACGAGGAACACCGCCCGATCCTTGAGGTCGCTGTTGAAGTATTGGTTGGGGCCCATACCCATCGCGAACAGGGTCTTGCCCTTGTTCGCCGCGATCTGGTGGGCCAGCGAGGTCACGGCCTCGGCCGGCGCCCAGGTCAGCTTCTCGACGTCCGCCGGCGTGTAGCTCTGGTCGAGCATCTGCTTGGTCACGTCGAGGACCGTCCGGCAGGTCACGGTCTCGCCGCCGGCCAGCTCGACCTCGTAGGTCCCCGTGAGCGCCGGCTCGATCCCTGCCCCCTGCCAGGCCTTGCCGACCTGGTCGCGGGTCACGGCGGCAGGGGCCTTCTGCTTGGCGTCCCACATCACGTAGTCGCCCCACTCCTTCCGCTGCGCCTGGGAGATCACCGGCCCCGGCTGCTTGTGCATCAGCGGGCCCTTCTTCCCCTCGGGGGTCACGAGGACGTGGTTCTTCAGCTCCCCGAGCTCGTAGTCGGGGAACACGTCCTCCGCCGAGAGGAGCTGCCCGGTGTCCATGCGGACCAGGAGGGGGAGGTCCGTGTTGGCCTTGACCTCCTGCTCGTCGTAGAGCTTCTCGGCGAGGATCACCTGGGCGAAGCCCAGGGCCAGGGCCGGCGTCGTCCCCGGCCGCACGACCACCACCTCGTCGCCCTTGTTGGCCGTCGAGCTGTACTCGGCCGAGATCACCACGATCTTGGCGCCCTTGAGCCGCGCCTCCGTCAGCCAGTGGGCATCCGGCATCTTGGTGGCGATCCAGTTCATGCCCCACACGAAGATCAGGCTCGCCCGCTCGACGTTGCACAGGTCGAAGTCCACCGTCTGCTGGCCAGTGACCATTGGGTGCCCGGGCGGGAGGTCCGTATGCCAGGAGTAGTTGTCCCAGCCGCGCCCGCCCACGGCCTGCTCGGGCCCGGTCCCGCGCAGCTTGTCGTCGAGCAGCGCCATGCTGTTGGCGAGCCGGTACTGCGCGAACACGCGGGTCATGCCCAGGGGCGGCATGCCGCCGCGGAACTTGAGCACCTGGGTGCCCGCCCCCTGCGTGGTCTTGACCATCTCGGGGTCGTAGCCCTGCTTGAGCAGGCGCTGCTGGCCCTCCTCGCCCTGGTAGGTCCGCGCAACGTCCACCATGGCGCGCGCCGAGAGCCCGAAGGCCTCCTCCCAGCTGACGGGCTCGAAGGGGTCCAGCCCCCGGTTCAGGTACTCGCGCGGGATGACGCCCGTCTCGGCGTCGCGTGGGCAGCCGGCCTCGACCCAGCGGCGGAAGCCGCGTCGGACCATGGGCCGCTTGCAGCGCCGATCGCCATAGAAGCGGCGCACGAGCGCCAGCCCCTTCTGGCAGCAGCGCGGATCCCAGCGCCCGCTGGCGCGGTTGCCGGAGAGGTCGGTGGCCTTCCCGTAGCCGTAGGTCGGCGAGATCCGGGTCACGACCCCGTTCTTGATGTTGGCCCACATCAGGCAGTTGTGCGTGTCGTTGGGCGCGCACAGGAAGGTGTAGCGCGAGTCCGAGCTGTAGAGGTTGCGGTAGACCTGCTCCCAGTCCCGGTTGGGGTAGCCCGAGAGGGGGTTCTCGATATCGACCGCGGCCAGGCCGTTGTCACCCCCCAACGAGAGCTTCGAGAGCAGGAAGGCGCTCGCGCCGCCGCTGGCTAGCTGGAACAGGAACTTTCGGCGTGAGACGGGCATCGAGGCCTCCTTTAGTGGCAACCCGAGTCGGCCATGCCGCACTCGTAGGGCGTCCCTGTTTCGGGCACGAGGGGGAGCGGGCGGTCCCGGCGGAGCTCCAGGCCGTGGTGCTCGCCGAGCGCCTCCCAAGCCAGCTCGAGCAGGCCGGCGGCGTTGGTGTAGAGCTGAAGGCCGCTGGTCTCCGCGAGCCGCTCGCAGAAGCCCGTGAGCCACTCGCTCAGGTGGTCCTCGGCGAAGCTGCGCCAGGCGGCCTCGCAGACCTCGGCCCGCTCTGCGCTCGACTCCTCCAGCGCTCGCGCCCAGAGGGTGAACAGGACCCCGCAGTAGTCGAGCTCGCAGCGGAGGTGATCGACCTTCTCGTGCAGGGTCGGGGACACCCGGACTCCGAAGGCCGTGTAGAAGCCGGCGACGTCGCCCAGGATCGGCCCCTTGTCGCGCCGCACGTAGGCCGTCTCGTTGATCGGACACACGACGCCGCACTCGAAGAGGCGGCTGTGCTCGGCGACCCACGCGTCCAGCGGCGTCTGGTGCACGAGCTGGACCGTC
>MDTG01443870.1_pt1 | contig 12676 bp, 12 predicted proteins | sample 811421 | NCBI WGS metagenome assembly MDTG01 (sample SAMN05326645, study PRJNA326480) | marine metagenome | isolation source: seawater | place: Pacific Ocean: South East | collected 2011 | reverse complement strand
TATTGTCACTCACTAAATATATTTCTACAGTAGTTTTTGAAAATTTGATTGCATTACCAATAAAATTTCTTAATCCATACATAATTTCAGGAGTTCGTTGTATATTGATTTTATTCTTATCGTTATCTAGATTTAATATCAAATCCTTTGAGGTATTTTCTTGAAATGATGCAATTATTTCACCTAAAAGATTTTCAAAATTTGTTTTACTAAAAAAGTTATCTTCTTTTATTTTTTTTTTTGAAATTTGTTCTAAGATTTCACCACACCTTTTTGTTTGACTTATCAATAAATCTATATCTTTTGAATATTCGTGATTATCTCCTATTTCTTTCTTAAGCTCACTTGCAACTACGTTTATAGTTGCGAGTGGAGTGCCTAGCGAATGAGCAGCTGCAGCTGCTTGGCCACCTAAAGACTCTAATTCGTATTCTTTGGCAATTACTTGTTGTAGTTTATTTACAGCATCAGATCGCCTTTTACTTTCACCTGAGAATCTAATACCAAAATAACATAAAAAAATTAGACCAACAATTATAGCAATGAAATATCCGGTCAAGTATAACTCTGGAAAATTTATTTTACTATCATGAATACCTGGCAATGGATAATGAAAGATTGTTAATAGGAATAAAAAAAATATTGTTAAAAGCCCCAAAATTAATGTTGTTCCCATACTTAAAAATGTTGAAGATACTATTGCTGGAATTATCATTAGAATAGTAAATGGATTAGAAATTCCCCCGGTTAAGTATAATAGGACAGATAATTGTATCAAGTCATATACAAGGAATATACTTGCATGAAAATCTTTTATTAAAATAGATTTAATTTTAAATTGAAGTATTAGATTGGTTGTTATTCCGATGATAATGACTAAATAACTTAAATAAATTTTAAAATCTAATTCTAAATAAAAATATACAAGATTTATTGCGATTAGTTGTCCAATATGAGCTATCCACCTTAAGATAATTAATGTTTTTCTATCTAAATTAAGGTTTTCTCCTATTCTAAAAAGAGTAGAAAAATTCATTATTATAATTAAATGTCTAAATTAACGACATCTAAAGCATTGCTGGTAATAAAATCTTTTCTAGGAGCTACTTCATCACCCATCAAAACTTTAATCATTTTTTGATCCTCTTTAGATTTCTCTTTAGTACCTTTTGTGTATTGGACTTTAAGCATAGTTCTATTGTCAGGATTTAAAGTAGTTTCCCATAACTCTTCTGGATTCATTTCTCCAAGTCCTTTAAATCTTTGTATTGATAATTTTTCTCTTTGATCTTGAATGAGTTTTAAATATTCTTGCGATCCTTTTTTTATTTTTTTAAGATTTATCTCTGAATTTTCTAAAATAAAATTATCTAATTCTTTTTCATTTTTAATGTAGACACTTTTATTTGATTTGGTCACTTTGAATAAAGGAGGTTGTGCGAGATAAATATGTCCATTTTCAATTAATTGATTAAAAGGATAGTTGTTGAAAAAGGTTAAAAGCAATGTTCTGATATGAGAACCATCAACATCCGCATCTGTCATTATTATTATCTTTTCATATCTTAAATTTTCAATATTAAAATCCTTTGAGCCAGTGCCAAGCGCGTTGATTAAAGTAACAATTTCACTTGATGACATCATTTTGGATAAAGCTTTTGTATTTTCAGTTGATCCATTTGTGGATCCGTTTACATAGGTATTTAAAATTTTTCCTCGTAAGGGTAAAACAGCTTGATACTCTCTTACTCTACCTTGTTTGGCAGATCCGCCGGCCGAGTCTCCCTCCACTATAAATAGTTCAGTGCCTTCTTTTTTTTGTATTTGACAATCAGCGAGTTTACCGGGCAAGCCAGTTAACTCAAATGTTCCTTTTCTTCTTACACTATCTCTAGCTTTTCTTGCAACATCTCTAGCTAATGCTGCTTGAGTAATTTTTTCTAATACAGTTTTTGCTACTGATGGATTTTGATCTAGCCATGTTGAAACTTTGTCATTAATGATATTCTCAACAATTAATCTAATTTCTGACGATACAAGTTTATCTTTCGTTTGAGATGAAAATTTAGGATCAGGCATTTTTATAGACAAAACTGCTGTTAAACCCTCTTTGATATCTTCGCCTGAAATGGATAATTTATTTTTTTTATTACTCCTCTCACTTGCGTATCTATTTATGACTCTGGTTAAAGCACTTCTAAAACCTAATAAATGTGTACCGCCATCACGTTGAGGAATGTTATTTGTGAATGGTAAAACTTCCTCCCCATAGCCTGCGTTCCATTCTAACGAACATTCAACAGTCACATTATTTTTGCTAGCAGAAACGTAAATTGGCTTTTTAAAAACAACTTTTTCATTTTTACTAATTAAGATTGGTTTTTTTTGATTAATGTGTTTTACAAATTCTGTAATACCTCCATCATACTTATGAATAATCTCTTTTTCTTTTTTTGATTTTTTATCTATAAGAGAAATGCTTATTCCTTTGTTTAGGAAAGCCAACTCCCTTATTCTTTTCTCTAATATAGTTGAGTTAAACTCAATAGATGAAAAAATATTTTTTGAAGGAAGAAAAGTAATTTTTGTGCCTCTTTTCTTTGTTTTACCTATTTGTTTTAATCTTTTATTTGTATTCCCATTATTAAAAGTAATCTCGTACTCTTTATTATCTCTAAATATTTTAAGTTCTAAATTTTCAGACAACGCATTAACTACAGAAACGCCTACGCCATGCAATCCACCAGAAACTTTATACGAATCATGATCAAATTTACCCCCAGCATGTAATTGAGTCATGATTACTTCTGCAGCTGACAACTTTTCAGTTTTATGAATGTCAACTGGTATTCCTCTTCCATCGTCCTCAACGGTTACACTATTATCTTTATTCATTTGGATAATGATGTTCTTACAATGACCTGCAAGAGCTTCATCTATAGCATTGTCAACAACTTCAAACACCATGTGATGAAGACCCGTTCCATCATCAGTATCCCCAATATACATCCCTGGTCTTTTTCTAACAGCGTCTAGGCCCTTAAGAACCTTAATGGAGTCTGCTCCATATGATGAGCTATTATTTATTGCGGAGTTTTTTGACATATAAAAAGATGCTGTTTTATATCATTTTTTCGAGTTAAGTTAAAACGCCCGTAAAGACTACATGCTTAAAATTATTCAATATCAACACTTTTAGATCAAAATAAAAAAAACTTTCTTAAAACAATGCAAATTAGATTTTCATAGGCATTATTACGTAATAACTGTTTTTATCTGATGTATCTTCAATTAAAACTGGCGAAACAGAATCTTTTAAATTCATTTTTAAATTTTTATCTTCAACCTCTGAGGCGATGTCAACAAGATATTTTGAATTGAAGCTAATATTTAAATTTTCAGAATTAAAATTAGCTTTAATTAATTCATTTCCCTCTCCCGAGTTAGCACTATTTACTGAAAGTTGAATATTTTCTTTATTAATAGCAAGTTTTACTCCTTCTTTTCTGTCAAGCGAAACACTAGTTACTCTTTCTATTGATTGAATAAAATCTTTAGATGAAACTATCAAAGTTTTATCATTACTTTTAGGCACAACTTTTTTATAATCAGGAAATTTTCCATCAATTACTTTTGAAATTAATCTAATATTTCCTAGCTTAAATTTTATCTTATTCTCACTTGTTTGCATGCTTAATTCTTGATTACTGTCTGTCAATAATGCACAGAGTTGAAAAACAACTTTTTTTGGCAATATGAGGGAAGAGAAATTATCAATATTTTCAACTTCTAAACTGCTTGATGATAACCTATGACTGTCTGTAGCAACTCCAGTCAAAAATTTTCTGCCATGTGCTTCTGATAAATGTAAAAATACACCATTTAGATAATGCCTTGTGTCATCATTAGAAATAGAAATTTTTGTTTTATTTAAAAGTTTTAAAAATTTATCCTTATTTAACGATAGTTCCATATCATTAAATTCATCAGAAAAAGTTGGAAAATTATCAGTTGGTAAGCAAAGAAGGTTAAAGTCAGAGTTTTCGCTTTTTAAACTTAGTTTATTTTCATTTTTTAAATCAAATGTAAGTTCTGAATTTGAGGAAATTTTTCTCAAAATATCGTAGAGGACTGCTGCTGACGTAGTTGTACTTCCCTCATTAATAACATTAACTTGATCTATCTCATCGTAAAAAACTATATCTAGGTCTGTTGCTATTATAGATAATTTCTTATTTTTTAATTGCAATAATACGTTAGATAAAATTGGGAGTGTATTTTTTTTTTCGACAATTCCTTGAACATAATTCAATGAATTAAGTAAGACATCTCTTTTTACACTAAATTGCATTTCATCTACTGATCTATTAAAAGACTTTTTATTTGATTTATATTTTTTTTCATTTCCTCATCTTGCTCCGACAGTCTGGTAACGGTCTTGACAGCATGAATAACTGTAGTGTGATCTCTGTTAGCAAATCTTCTACCTATTTCAGGCAAAGATCTTGAAGTCATTTTTTTTGCAAGGTACATTGCAATTTGTCTTGGCCTTGCCAAGGGCCTTGAGCGTCTTTGTGAAAGCATTTCATTTAATGATATATTAAAATAATTTGATACTATGTTCTGTATCTTATCAACTGTTATAACTCTTATTTGATTAAACACATCTTTAAGAATATTTTTACAATCTGAGACATTTAGCTCTCTGTTATGTACTCTGCTGAAGGCAATTACACGATTTAAAACACCAATTAACTCTCTAATATTAGTTTTTGTTTCATTAGCAATAAAATTTATCACTTCGGGACTTAAATTTATATTTTCTTTAAATTGGTTTTGAATTTGTTCAATTTTTTTATTAATTATTTTTACCTTTAAATCAAAATCAGGTGTATCAATGTCAACAATTAATCCTCCGGACAATCTTGATTTAATTCTTTCTTGCACTCTATCAAGTTTCATAGGTGTTCTATCAGCAGAAATTATTATTTGTGATCCCTTGTCCATTAAACTGTTAAATGTGTGAAAAAACTCCTCTTGAAGGCTTTCTTTTCCCCTAATGAATTGAATATCGTCAATTATAAAAACTGATGATTTTCTAAAAAAGTCTTTAAAGTTCACCATGTCATTTTTTTTAATGGATTTAATAAAATGGTACATAAATCTCTCAGCAGATATAAACATAACATTATTTTCTGACTGTAATTCAAGGCCAATTGCATTAAGTAAATGTGTTTTGCCCAAGCCGACGCCACCACAAATATATAATGGGTTATATCTTGATAAATGTTCACAAACCTTCTTAGAGTAAGAAAGTGCAATATCATTACTCTTGCCTTGAATAAAATTTTGAAAATTTAGGTTAGAGTTCAACCTATTATAGTTCAGTATGGAATCTTTAATTTCTGTTACTTTGCTAATTTCATCTATTTTAGATAATTCTGAATTATTCTTATTATCCTCAATTATCTTGAATTCTATCCTATTAAGGCTTAACTTATACTTTTTTACCTGCTCTAAAATTTTGTCTAAATACCTAGATACAATCCAATCCCTGAAAAACCTTGTAGGAACACCAAGTATTAAGTAATCGTTATATTCTTTAATTAATGAGAGTTTTTGAAGCCAACTGGTATAAATTTCATTACCAAAAGTTTTTTTAAATGACTCTTGTATTTCCACCCAACTTAACGTTTGTTCCTCTTCAGAAATATAAACGTTTTGTTTTTTTGTGTTTTTTGTATCCATGTAATTAATTCTTAAAAGAGATTCCTTTAAACTCTTTTTAATTATCATTTGCAACTATTTAGAGGTTGTAATTTAAAATAAAAATTTACTTAGGTTGTATGATTAACGTGAAGATAGAAAATTAATTTTTTTTATTTTCTACTATCCATATTTTGATTTTAAGAACTAAATATAGTTCTTTTAAAATTATTTTAACAACTGGAAATTGTTAATTTTAGAATTAAATTCTTTTTGAGATTCTTGAAATTTTTCTTGAAGCAGTTTTTTTACTTACTACGCCTGATTTAGCAACCTGCATTAGAATTGATTGGAATTTTGAAAAATATTTTTTACTTTTCTCTTTATCTTTCGACTTAATGTATATTTCCATTTGCTTAATAGCATTTTTGTACTTACTTTTTCTGATCCTATTAGCTTGAGTCTGTTTTTTTACCCGTCGAACACGTCTAATCGCTGATTTCGTATTTGGCATAATTTAAGATTGTATATATCCCAGTAATATGTGGGTCAACTTTATTATTTTTGACATTTAGGACAATAAAAACTTGCTCGATTAGAAATAACTAATTTTTTTATAGCACTATTACAATCAGCATTAGAACATTTCATGCCCTTTCTATCATAAACATTAAAATATCGCTGAAATTGACCGGATTCACCTCGACCATTTGAAAAATCTTTGATTGATGAGCCTCCAAGTTTTATTGCTTTTAGTAAAATCTTTTTTGTAAATAATAATATTTTTTTAATTTCTGAGTCTGTAATTCTATTTATCTTTTTAGCAGGGTTTATTCCGCTTTTAAATAATATTTCGTTAACATAGATATTGCCTAATCCAGAGACAAATTTTTGATCCATCAAAAAGTTTTTAATATTTCTTTTTTTATTTCTTATTTTCTTTTTAAAATATGTAAAATTAAATTTTTCACCTAAAGGATCGGGTCCTAAAATTTTTAAATGTGAGTTAAATTTGTATTTTTCGTTGTTTTCAAACTTTATGAAACCAAATTTTCTCACATCATTATAAACCAATTTCGATTTATCATTAAATGTAAATACAACATGGTCATGTTTCCTATTCTTCTCCTTTTCTAGACTATAATAAAAACTTGTTACTTTGCTGATATTCTTTTTACTAATAAATATAAATTTTCCAGTCATACCTAAATGGCAAATCATTATCTTTCCTTTTTCAAAGAAAAAGAGGAGATATTTAGATATTCTTTTGATTTGTTGTAATTTCAGCCCAATTAATTCTTTTAAATGTTTTTCATTGATCTTATATCGTAGATTAATCTCGTTAATTTTGATATTTTTAATTGTTAAGTTATTGATGAACTTCTTAAGAGACTTTTTAACAACTTCAACTTCAGGTAATTCTGGCATATAATTTATTTATGAAAACTAACACTCAAAATAAAACAAAACTAGTCAATAATGTTTTTTCTAAAGTACATAAAAAATATGATTTAATGAATGATATTATGTCTTTTGGCATTCATAGAGTATGGAAAAATAAGTTAGTAGATTGGATGAAACCTCAGGATGGGCAAAAATTAATCGATGTTGCTTCTGGTACAGGAGATATTGTAAAATTATTTTTAAATAAGTGCGATAATTTAAGTCAAATTGATTGTGTTGAACCGAACCAGAACATGTTTAATTTTGCAAAAAATAGATTTAAAAAATTTAAAAATGTTAAATGGTACAATGAGTACGCAGAAAGTTTACCATTTAAAGATAATTCTTATGATCTTTATACAATCAGTTTTGGTATTAGAAATGTTGTTGAAATAAATAAAGTTTTATCTGAAGCTTACAGAGTTCTAAAGCCCGGAGGACGTTTCATGTGTTTAGAATTTTCAAAAGTAAATAATGAGATATTTAATTTCTTTTATCAACAATACTCTAAGGTAATTCCTCATATAGGAAAGTACATTGTAGGCACCCCACAACCTTATGATTACTTGGTTAAAAGCATCAAAGAATTTCATTCGCAAGAGCAATTACAAAAGCTAATGGAAAACAACAAATTTTCTAATATTGAATACAGAAATCTTTCTAATGGTATATCTGCTATACATTCTGGATGGAAAATTTAAATGTTAAAAAGGACTTTACGATTATTTAAAATTGCCAGAAAATTATCAACTTCAGGTGCAGTTGATGTAATTAACCAAATTTATTCTTTGCCTCTAATGGTCAATTTATTTTTTGATTGTTTTTCCGTAGGTGTCTCTAAGAACAATTTAGATATCCATAAAAAACCAGGTGAAAAATTGTGTATTGCACTTCAATCTATGGGCACAACATTTATAAAACTTGGCCAATTTCTTGCAACTCGACCTGACATCATTGGTGACAATGTAGCCAAGGACCTTGAAAAATTACAAGATAAAGTTCCTGCCTTTGAATTGTACGAGGCAAAAAAAGTAATAAAAAAAGAACTGGGTGAGAAACAATATAAAGATATTACAGAAATTCAAGAACCAATCGCTGCTGCATCAATTGCTCAAGTACACATTGCAAAAATTAATCACGGAAGTGAAAGTAAAGAAGTTGCAATAAAAATATTAAGACCTGATATAGAAAAACTATTTAATGAAGAGTTGGATGCTTTAATGTTATTTGCCTATATAATTGAAAATACAGTTTCAAAAGCAAAAAGGCTAAAACTTGTTGAAGTAGTGCACTTATTGCGTGAAATTACTAACATTGAAATGGACCTGAGGTTTGAAGCTGCTGCAGCTAGTGAGTTATATGAAAATACAAAAAATGACAGAGGTTTTAATGTTCCGAAAATTTATTGGAATTATACAACTAAAAAAATTCTAACTTTAGATAAAGTTAATGGGATTTCTATAAGAGAACAAAAAAAATTGGAGGAATATGGTGTCAATTTAAAAAATTTAGCAGAAAATTTGATACAATTTTTTTTAAAGCAAGCTGTAAGAGATGGCTTCTTTCATGGAGACATGCATCAAGGAAATCTCTTTGTTGATAAACAAGGTAATATAATTCCAGTAGATTTTGGTATTATGGGAAGGTTGGATAAGAATAATAGAAAATATTTAGCTGAAATTTTATACGGTTTTATTTTAAGAGATTATACAAAAGTAGCAGAAGTACATTTTCAAGCAGGTTTGGTTCCCAGAGATACATCTAAAGATGAATTTGCTCAAGCCCTAAGGTCTGTGGGTGAACCAATCTTTGGCCAAACAATAAAGGATATATCGGGAGGCAATTTATTATCTCAATTATTTGAAATAACGGAAAAATTTAATATGCCTACACAGCCCTCACTACTTTTGTTACAAAAAACTATGGTAGTGGTTGAAGGAGTTGCTCGAAAACTATGTCCAGAAACAAATATTTGGGAAGTATCCCGCCCAGTGTTAGAGGACTGGTTAAAAAGTATTAAAAGTCCAAAATCAACTATTGATACAGCAATAAATACTTCGGCAGAAATATTGAAAAGAATGCCAGATTTTCCTCAAATAATGGATAAAGCAAATTATGCTCTTCAATTGATGGCTGAGGGAAAATTAAGTATTACTCCTAACATTAATAAAAGTTTAGAAATTGAGCAAATGAAATTAAAAAACATCAAAAATAATATTATTATTAGTGTATTTGGTATTGTAATTTTTGTTTTATTAGTATTTTAATTAATTTATGTCATTAAAAAACAAAAAAATTCTGTTGATCATTGGTGGCGGAATTTCAGCATATAAATCTCTCGATCTAATAAGATTATTAAAAAAACAAAATGTAAATATAAGAACTATAATAACAAAAAGTGGAAAAGAATTTGTTACTCCTTTATCTGTAGCAACTTTGACGAAAGGTAAAGTTTTTGAAGATATCTTTGATAAAAAAAATGAAACTGAAATAGATCATATATCTTTGTCCAGATGGGCCGATCTAATAATTGTTTTACCAACTACTGCAAATTTTATGAGTAGATTGAGTTTAGGCAAAGCAGATGATTTGGCAACTACAGTTTTGCTTGCTTCTAATAAGGATATTCTTTTGGTCCCAGCTATGAATGTCAGAATGTGGCTTCATAAAGCAACACAGCAAAATTTACGAATTTTACATGATTATGGTTATAATTTTTTAGGCCCTGAAAAGGGAGAAATGGCTTGTGGTGAATATGGGGAAGGCAAAATGTCCAGTCCAAGACAAATTTATACTTACCTTAAAAATTATTTTGATCAAAAAAATTTGCTTAAAAAAAGAAATTTTAAAGCATTGGTCACTACAGGACCTACCAGAGAATATTTAGATCCAGTAAGATATATATCGAACGAGTCGAGTGGAAAACAAGGTTATGAAATTGCCCTAGCGTTAGATAAATTAGGAATTAAAACCAAGATAATTTCCGGCACATCAAATTTAATTCCTGCAAAGAATTTAAGTATAAAAAAGATAGTTTCTGCTGAAGATATGATGAGAGAGGTAAAAAAATCATTACCCGTAGATGTTGCGATTTGCGCTGCAGCAGTTTCGGATTTTAAACCAATAAAAAAAAGTAAACAAAAATTAAAGAAATCATCAAATTTAGAATTTATTAAGTTAACAAAAAATCCTGATATCCTGAGTTTTTTAGGCCAAAATAATAAGGACAGACCAAAAATAGTTGTAGGTTTTGCTGCTGAAACAGAGAATCTAATTAAAAATGCTAACTTAAAAATTAGGGATAAATATTGTGATTTAATTATTGCTAATAATGTTTCGGAAAATGGAATTGGATTTAATTCTAGTTTCAATAAAGTCTTAATAATTGATAAAAAAGGTAAAATAAAATCTATTCCCAAAAATAAAAAAAGCTACATTGCTAATGTCATCGCAAAAATTATATTAGATAAACTTTTATTAAATGACAAAAATATTAATTAAAAGGTTATCAAAAGAAGTTTTATTACCTAAATACGAAACGGCTGGATCATCAGGAATGGATCTAGCTGCTAACAATGAAGTCTCTATTATAATTGCACCTAACAAATCTGCTATAGTTCCTACTGGAATTTCAATATCTATACCTAAGGGTTTTGAAGCACAAATTCGTCCTAGATCTGGTTTGGCAGCAAAAAAAAATATTACAGTTTTAAACACTCCAGGCACTATAGACTCGGATTATACTGGTGAAATTAAAATAATCTTAATCAATCTTGGTAAAGAAAGTTTTAAAGTTGAAAAAGGTTTAAGAATAGCACAAATGGTCATATGTCCTGTAACTCAAGTTGTATTGGAGGAGGTTGAAAGTTTAGAAAAAACTGACAGAGGCACTGGAGGATTTGGATCTACTGGAATTAGATAATTAAAAAATGAAAATTAATTTGTCTCAGGCACGAAGATTCGAAAAACAAATAATTCTAAAAAATATTGGTATTTCAGGACAAAAAAAGATTGCATCATCTAAAGTTTTAATAGTTGGTATTGGTGGTTTAGGGTGCCCTTTAGCAACTTATTTAGCTGCGTCTGGTGTGGGCACTATTGGTATTGTAGATCATGACAAAGTTGAGATTTCAAACCTTAGTAGACAAACTTTATTCAAATCAAAAGATGTTGGTAAATATAAAGTAATACAAGCTAAAAAGGTAATCTCTAATATTAACAATAAGATAAAGATAATAACTTTTAAAGAAAAATTAAAATCTGAAAATATCAGAAAAATTTTTAAAAATTTTGATATAATTTGTGATGGAACAGATAATTTCTATACCAGATATCTAATAAATGATTATGCTCTTAAATATAGAAAAATATTGATATCTTCAGCTATTAATAAATATGATGGTCAATTAATGAAGTTTAATTTTAAAAAAAAAGGGCCGTGCTATAGATGTTTCATGCCTGATATTCCTAACGCAGATAACAACTGTCAAAACGATGGAATATTTTCGCCTGTAGCTGGTATAATTGGTACTCTTCAAGCTAGTGAGGTATTGAAAACAGTTTTAAATAGTAGTCCAGATTTAAATGGTAAAATGATAATATTTGATGCCTTAAAATCAGATTTTAGAAAAATTAAAATTTCTATTAATCCAAAATGTCAAAATAAATGTTAAGAATTTTTTTCTTTTTAATCTTACCAACTGTATTATTTGGAAGTAATAGTTTTGCCAATGATGAATACTTTTTAACATTACGTTATGATAAAGTAAATTTAAGGCAAGGCCCCTCCAAAGAATACCCTATAAAAATCTTTTACAAAAAAAAATATTTACCTGTTTTAATACAAGATAGGTCAGACAATTTTAGAAAAATAAAAGATCATGAAAATAACTCAGGATGGGTACATATCTCCCAACTTTCTAAAAAAAAGGCTGCAATAATAAATGATGATGCGATAATGTTTAATGACTCGACTATTTACTCTAAGCCATTGGTTATATTAGAAGCAGGAAGATTATGTCTGATTAAAAAATGTAAGAACGATTGGTGTAGAGTTAAAACTGGAAAATTTAAAGGCTGGGTTAAAAAAGATAAATTATGGGGACTCCTTTAATCTCCGATTTTTTTCGAAACTTTTGAAGCCCAAAATTTATCGAGTAAGAAATACCACACGGCATTGGCTAATGGTTCAACAATCGCATCCGTTAAAGCTACCATAAAAGATACATCTGCGATTAACATTAATACGGTAATAGCAATTACAAAGTGTCCAATTGTATAAACTACAGTTCTTAAAATTGAACCTCTATTGTTACTATATATCGATTTAGCAGCGTTAAAAATTCCTGATGTTAATTCTATCATGTTAATTCAATTTTCTTAATTCTTGTCTGTCAGCGTTCATAATTTTTGTCCATGCATTTACAAAATCCTTTACAAATTTTTCCTTATTGTCGTCTTGAGCGTATACCTCAGCATATGATCGTAATATTGAATTAGAACCAAATACTAGATCTGCTCTAGATGC
>MDTG01092278.1_pt1 | contig 12676 bp, 11 predicted proteins | sample 811421 | NCBI WGS metagenome assembly MDTG01 (sample SAMN05326645, study PRJNA326480) | marine metagenome | isolation source: seawater | place: Pacific Ocean: South East | collected 2011 | reverse complement strand
TGATCGCCCCGATCGCGATGGAAGACGGCCTGCGCTTCGCCATCCGTGAAGGCGGCCGCACCGTCGGCTCCGGCGTCGTCTCGAAAATCCTCGAGTGATGCGCTTGCGGTGACGGGTGGCGCGAGCTGCCCGACACTTGCCAGAGCTTACAGACAAGAAGAGCGGGCCCCGGGGCCCGCTCTTTCTTTTTGTCGACGTCGCCGCGTTGCGCGCGGGGCCTGTCCGCAAACTTTGAGGGGCGCCTGAACGGCGCCCCTGTGGTTCGTTCCGTATCCCCTCGGGGACCGGAAGAGAGCCCGGTGAGGGGCTCTTCTTCTGGAACCTTGCCTTACTGTGCGTAGTTCGCGATCATTGCCTGAGCGCGTGCCTTGGCGTTGGCTGCACCGTTCTCGGTCTGCACGACCTGGTACACGGCGACGGCTTCGGCATTGCTCAGGGCGGCGATGTTTGCGTTCGGAGCGATGCGCTCGAGCGCGGAACGTGCGTAGTCACCGGTGTTGGCGGTCTGTGCCGAAGCGGTACCGACGATTGCGGAAGCAGCGGTCAGGGCGGCGGCGGTAAGAACAACAAAGCGTTTCATGGTCATTTCCTTTTCGATGTCATGTCGCGCCAGCGGCGCGGTTATCAGTGTGTCCGTGTCGTCTGGACAAGCGAGATATCGTTACCCGACAGCGATTTAGCAAATCACGGGACGGCTCACGGTGCGTGTCGGATATGTGAACTTGAAAGTGACGGAGTGGCTTCTAAAGCTGCTTCACTGACCTGAAATGCGCCGCAAACATGCGATTTTCCGAGGCGATGGATCACGCAAATGAGAGCGCTGCGTGAGCTGTGCGCCAATTTTGTGTGTTTGTGGTTAGTTCAGACCTTTTGTGCTTTTTTGCACAGGTTCAAAATGCGGCCCGGCGCCCTTCGATCGGGCGCCTTGCCGGGCGCACGGCGGAGGCTATTCTTGCGACATGACAACGCTCGTACCCCTTCCTGACGACCTCATTCAGATGGCCTACACGCTCGACGGGCCGGACCACGGCAAGATGCTGAACGCGGCGGAAGCTCCGGCGCTCTTGCGCAGTGAAACCCTGGCCTGGGTTCATCTGAGGGCGCAGCACCCCGACACGCCGACCTGGATCATCGAGAACCTGTCCTATCTCGATCCAACGATCATCGACGCCCTCGTTGCGGAGGAGACGCGGCCCCGCGTCACGCGTGTGGGCGAGGGGCTGATCGTCATCCTCCGGGGGATCAACACGGTCGATGGAGAGGACCCCGAGGACATGATCTCGGTCCGCCTCTGGATCGATCCGAACCGCATCGTCAGCCTGTCACGGCGTCCGGTACGCGCAGTGGAGCAGATCGCCGAGCAGTTGTCTTGCGCGCAGGGGCCACGCGACTGTGCGGAATTTCTCGTGGAGCTTGTCGAACGGCTGACACAGAGGATCGAGAACTTCTGGACCGAGCTCGACGATGAAGCGGACGAAATGGAGGAGAGCGTGCTCGATGGCAGGGTAGGCGACGAGGTGCGTGGGCGTCTCGTCGAGGTGCGGCGCACCGCCATCATTCTGCGCCGCTACCTGCAGCCGCAGCGCGACGCCATGCGGATGTTGCAGGCGGCACATCCCCGCTGGCTCGAGGAAGACGACCTGCGGCACCTTGCGGAAGAACTGGATGCGCTCGAGCGCGTGGTCGAAGATGCGGATGCGATGCGCGAACGCATGGCGCTCGTCCGCGATGAACTGGCCGGTCAGCTGTCGGAGCGACTCAACAGGAACATGTACATGCTTTCGGTACTCTCGGCGCTGTTCCTGCCGCTGGGTTTCCTGACGGGGTTGTTCGGAATCAACCTCGCCGGAATGCCCGGAGCGAGCGATCCCTCCGCGTTCTGGATCTTCGTTGGCGCGCTATGTGCGGTCGTTGTCGTTCAGCTCGCAATTCTTCGCCGCCTGCGGTGGATCTGATCCGGTTTTCCTGCTTGCATTGCCGTCCGGCCTTCCTTAAACGAGGCCTCGGCCCTAGGGGTATAGCTCAGCTGGTAGAGCGACGGTCTCCAAAACCGTAGGTCGCGGGTTCGAACCCTGCTGCCCCTGCCAATTTCCGTAAAATTGAGAATAAAGCGGTTCGTCTCGGTGGCGGATACTTTTTGTGCGTTTCCTTCACGCACAAAAAAAGGACCGCGCAAAAGCGCGGCCCTTTCTCATCGCATGTCACGGAGCTTACGAGAGCACCATCTCGATGCGCGATTTCTGCTCTGCGTCGTCCTGGTAGCCGTAGAGCGCGGCACGGATCTGCTCAACCTGCTCACCGGTCAGCACGGTCAGGTCCGCCTCGGGGACAAGGTCCTGAACAGCGTTGACTTCAGCGTCGGTCAGTTGCGGCTGGAGGTCGCTCATGCTCTCCACGAGTTGCACACGCAGGTCGTCCATGTCACCGCCTTCGGTCACGAGCGCGGTGAGCTGCGCGATCTCGGCGTCGCTCATCTCGGCCAGGCGCCATGCCGGCACGTAGGCCGTCAGGTCGACGTCGCCGGTGGTCGCGGTGGTTTCAACGTCGGTGGCATCCTCGTTCGCGATCGTCTCGATGCGCTCGGCCTTGTCGTTGTCGCTCATGCCGCCGTTGGCGATGGCAAACATCTCGGAGACCTGGTCCTCGGTCAGCGTTTCGAAATTCGCTTCCGGGTAGTAGGTGGTGATTGCGTTCTTCTCGGCTTCGGTCGCCGCGATCGCACCGGTTGCAAGAACGGTCGACAGGGCGGTAATGGTAAGGAAGCGTTTCATGAAGATAATCCTTTCTTCGATCTTTAACTCAGAACTGTGCAGGGCGGTGCTGCCCTGCGCTTCTGGCCACACAACACCCGAAAGCGCGGCGTGGTTCCCGTCTGGGATTGCAGGAAAAACACCACGAAGTGATTGTCATGGCTCGGAAAAATGAAAACGTGCGCGTGAACGCCGAGCGCCACGATTGGTTGCCATGAAAATCATGCCGAATGCTCAGTTTTTCGTGATCCAAACGCGCGACGGCGCGAGCAGGCGTGACCTGTTCGTGATGCTGCCGGAGTTTTCGGGCGCGCCGCGGAAGGCTTGCCAGCGCTGCACGATCTGCGTATACGCCCCCGAAACCCGCACGAAACGGAAAGCGAGCCGAAATGGCCAATCCCATTCAGTTCATTCAGCAGACCCGCGCCGAGGTCTCCAAGATCGTCTGGCCGACGCGCCGCGAGGTCATCCTCACGACGATCACCGTCTTCATCATGGCGGCCCTCACGGCAGTGTTCTTCGCGCTGGTCGACATCCTGATCCGGAGCGGCCTGCAGGGCCTGCTGTCGTTCTTCGGCTGAACCCGGGCGTCACGGCGCCTCTGCCCCTTGAAATGAACAGGGCAGAGGGGTAGGGGACGTTCAGACTTTCCTCAGGCGGGCGTGCAGCGATTCGAGTTGCACGCCGGTTTTCGTTTGGGGCATGTGATGTTTCGAAGCGGCGCGAAGGCGTCGCACGAAACAGGAAATGACCGGCCAAGGCCGGCGAACGGTTTGAAGAGGGGCCAGATGGCGAAGCGGTGGTACTCGGTCAGCGTTCTGTCGAACTTCGAGAAGAAGATCGCGGAGCAGATCCGGCAATCTGTCGAAGAGCAGGGGCTGGAGGACCAGATCGACGAGGTTCTCGTTCCGACCGAAGAGGTCATCGAGGTGCGTCGCGGCAAGAAGGTGACCTCCGAGCGCCGCTTCATGCCGGGCTACGTGCTGGTTCACATGGAGATGTCGGACCGGGGGTATCACCTGGTCAACTCCATCAACCGCGTGACCGGCTTCCTCGGGCCGCAGGGCCGGCCGATGCCGATGCGTGACGCCGAGGTCGAGGCGATCCTCGGCCGCGTTCAGGAGAACGAAGAGGCGCCGCGCACGCTCATCCACTTCGAGGTGGGCGAGAAGGTCAAGGTCAACGATGGTCCCTTCGAGGGCTTCGACGGCATGGTCGAGGGTGTCGACGACGACAACCAGCGCCTGCGTGTGTCGGTGTCGATCTTCGGCCGGGAAACCCCGGTCGAGCTGGAATTCACCCAGGTCTCGAAGGAGGCCTGAGGCGAGGGGCGGGTCCGACCCGTCCTGCGGCCGAAGCGCCGCGCACACGTGGGAGGCAGGGTCATCGCGATGACCGGTCTGACCACGCAACATGGGCGGGGCAACCCGCCTGAACCGGCCCCGAGGACGCGTCCGAGGGGTGTTGAAAAAGGAGACAGCCGATGGCCAAGAAGCTTGCCGGCAAGATGAAGCTGCAGATCCCTGCAGGCAAAGCCAACCCGTCGCCGCCCGTGGGCCCCGCCCTGGGTCAGCGCGGCATCAACATCATGGAATTCTGCAAGGCGTTCAACGCCAAGACGCAGGAAATGGAGCCCGGCGCTCCGTGCCCGACCGAGATCACCTACTATCAGGACAAGTCCTTCACGATGGACATCAAGACGCCGCCCGCGTCTTACTACCTGAAGAAGGCTGCCGGCATGAAGCCCGTGGGCAAGCGCAACCGTCCCCGCGGTGCCGAGAACCCGGGCCGTGAGACCGTCGCTACCGTCACCACCAAGCAGGTGCGCGAGATCGCAGAGGCCAAGATGAAGGACCTCTCGGCCAACGATATCGAGTCGGCAATGCAGATCATCCTTGGCTCCGCCAAGTCCATGGGCATCGAGGTGAAGTAATGGCAAAGCTCGGAAAACGCACCCGCGCCGTCCGCGAAGCCTTCGCCGGCAAGGAAGACCTGACCGTCGAAGAAGCCGTCTCGCTGATCAAGTCGAACGCCAGCGCGAAATTCGACGAGACCGTCGAGATCGCCATGAACCTCGGCGTCGACACCCGTCACGCCGACCAGATGGTCCGTGGCGTGATCGGCCTGCCGAACGGCACCGGCAAGACCGTCCGCGTCGCCGTCTTCGCACGTGGTCCCAAGGCTGAAGAAGCCCAGGCCGCTGGCGCGGACATCGTCGGCGCCGAAGACCTGATGGAGACCATCCAGGGCGGCACCATCGAGTTCGATCGCTGCATCGCGACCCCGGACATGATGCCGGTCGTCGGCCGTCTCGGCAAGATCCTCGGCCCGCGCAACCTGATGCCGAACCCCAAGGTCGGCACGGTGACGATGGACGTGGCCCAGGCCGTCAAGGACGCCAAGGGTGGCCAGGTCCAGTTCCGCGCCGAAAAGGGCGGTGTGGTCCACGCCGGTGTCGGCAAGGTCTCGTTCGACGAGGCGAAGCTGGTCGAGAACATCCGTGCCTTCATCAGCGCGGTGTCCAAGGCCAAGCCGGCCGGTGCCAAGGGTACCTACATGAAGCGCATCTCGCTCAGCTCGACCATGGGCCCGGGCGTGACCGTCGACGTGGCGGCCGCTTCCGCCGAGTGATCCTCGGAACGACGTGATTTCGGAAAGGGCGGTCCCGAGGGGCCGCCCTTTCTGCGTTTATCGGTGGGCGCGCTCAATATCGTGCCGTCGATGCAAGTCGTTGCACGTGCCGTGCCATCCAGAACGCGGTTGGGCCGACGAGCATGGACAGCACGAATGCGATGGGCCAGGCCGTCGCAAATCGCAGCATCCACTGCGCCACCCAGCCGGGCGCGAACCCCGAGGGCAGGGCGGTGAAGGTGCCGGTCATCAGGAAGGCCATCATGCAGGAAATGAACACCTGAGCGAGAATGACGGTGATTTTCGTGGGTGGGGTCGGTGGCGGTCTCATGCCGTTGGTCTCCGTATGGTGTACGCGGGGATGCGGGGAAGACCGGGAAGCCTCGGATCCAGCGCAGCCCCGGCTTGATTGCAGGGTGCGCCGCGGGTTCGAGGATCGACTAACTCCCGCTTGCGGTGGAAGCGGGGGCCGGGATAACCGAACCGGCCAGACGTTTTTCGGCCTGCTCCGGGTAGGCCGGTTCCGGCCGCCGGTCAAGCGGCGGAAGGGCGCAGCGGGTGATCGTGCAGAAAAAGGGCTTGCATCAATTCGCCATGGAGCCTAAGAGGCCCTCCTGTCCGGCATGGCGCTTCGCGTTCCTGTCCGGACGATTCGTCCGAGACGGTGGGTTGGAGCAATCCAATAATTCCTGCCTGAGACGGGAAGAGACATACGTACCGGACTCTACGTGTTCCGGCGACGCGATGCGACGACCCGATTTCGGACCTTTGCGGCCGGGGAGACCCGGTCATAACGAGCCGGAGGGGTCGCCCCTCCATCAACTGGAGTAAAACTGTGGATAGAGCCCAGAAAGAGAAAGTGGTCGAGGAACTCGGCCAGATCTTCGAAAGCTCTGGCGTCGTGGTGGTTTCCCGCTACGAGGGTCTCACGGTTGCCGAGATGACGGACCTGCGGGCGCGCGCAAGCGCGGCCGAAAGCCAGGTTCGCGTCGCCAAGAACAGGCTCGCCAAGATCGCCCTCGAAGGAACGCCGAGCGCAAGCATCGCCGACTTCCTTGAAGGCATGACGGTTCTCACCTTCTCCGAAGACCCCGTGGCAGCAGCCAAGGTGGTCGAGGATTTCGCCAAGGACAACAAGAAGTTTGAAATCCTTGGCGGGACCATGGGCGGTGAGCACCTGGACCGGGCCGGTGTCGAGGCCGTGTCGAAAATGCCGTCGCGTGATGAACTCATCTCGCAGATCGTCGGCTGCATCGGCGCACCCGCATCGAACATCGCCGGCGCGATTGGCGCACCTGCTTCGAACATCGCTTCCATCCTTTCCACGATCGAGGAAAAGGCTGAAGCGGCGTAACGCGCAGTCAAGAGACACTCGTGGGGTTGCACAACCACACGTTGGAACACATCTAGAGATACGGAAAACGCAAAATGGCTGATCTTAAAGCACTTGCAGAGCAAATCGTCGGTCTGACGCTGCTCGAAGCCCAGGAACTGAAAACCATCCTCAAGGACGAGTACGGCATCGAGCCCGCATCCGGCGGCGCTGTCATGATGGCCGGCCCCGCAGGCGACGCCGGTGGCGAAGCCGCAGAGGAGCAGACCGAATTCGACGTGATCCTCAAGTCGGCAGGCGACAAGAAGATCAACGTGATCAAGGAAGTCCGCGGCATCACCGGCCTCGGCCTCAAGGAAGCCAAGGAGCTGGTGGAAGCCGGCGGCAAGGCGATCAAAGAGGGCGTCGCAAAGGACGAAGCCGAAGAGATCAAGAAGAAGCTCGAAGAAGCAGGCGCCGAAGTCGAGCTCAAGTAATCGCGTCCGGTGCGCTTGCACCATACGTGATCGCAATTCAGGCTGGGTCCGGGCTTTCCCGGGCCCAGCCGAACCCGTCTCAGAGAGGCCCTTTTTGCAAGGGCTTTTCTCAGGCGAGTTCCAAGGATCGGGAGGCCTCTGGTGGGACAGGGGCCAGGAATGGATCGGAACCGTCGTCTCGGATGGATGTGCCGCTGGTGCCCGACAGCGCGCATGTCCGGTGAGAAGCTGAAAAGGTGACAAACCTCATGGCGCAAAGTTTCCTTGGCCAGAAACGACTCCGCAAGTATTACGGCAAAATTCGCGAGGTTCTGGAGATGCCGAACCTCATCGAGGTTCAGAAAAGCTCCTACGAACTCTTCCTGAAATCCGGCGACCAGCTCGAGCCCATGGATGGCGAGGGCATCAAGGGCGTGTTCCAGTCGGTTTTCCCGATCAAGGACTTCAACGAGACCGCCGTTCTCGAGTTCGTGTCCTACGAGCTCGAAAAGCCCAAGTACGACACCGAAGAGTGCATGCAGCGCGACATGACCTACAGCGCTCCGCTGAAGGTCACGCTGCGCCTCATCGTCTTCGACATCGACGAGGACACCGGCGCCAAGTCGGTGAAGGACATCAAGGAACAGGACGTGTTCATGGGCGACATGCCGCTCATGACTCCGAACGGGACGTTCATCGTGAACGGCACCGAGCGCGTCATCGTGTCCCAGATGCACCGGTCTCCGGGCGTCTTCTTCGACCACGACAAAGGCAAGACCCACAGCTCGGGCAAGCTGCTCTTCGCCTGCCGCATCATCCCCTACCGCGGCTCGTGGCTCGATTTCGAATTCGACGCCAAGGACATCGTCTTCGCGCGCATCGACCGTCGCCGGAAGCTGCCGGTGACCACGCTCCTCTACGCTCTTGGTCTCGACCAGGAAGCGATCATGGACGCCTACTACAACACGGTCGACTACACGCTGCGCCGTGGCGAAGGCTGGGTGACCAAGTTCTTCCCCGAGCGTGTGCGCGGCACACGCCCGACCTATGACCTCGTCGACGCGGACTCCGGCGAGGTGATCGCCGAGGCGACCAAGAAGATCACGCCGCGCGCGGTCAAGAAGCTCATCGACGAAGGCCAGGTGAAGAACCTGCTGGTGCCGTTCGAGCAGATCGTCGGCAAGTTTGTCGCGAAGGACATCATCAACGAGGAAACCGGCGCCATCTACGTGGAAGCCGGCGACGAGCTGACCTGGACCGTCGACAAGGACGGCGAGGTCACCGGCGGCACCCTCAAGGAACTGGTCGACGCGGGCATCACCGACATCCCGGTTCTCGACATCGACAACATCTCCGTGGGTCCGTACATGCGGAACACCATGGCGCAGGACAAGAACATGGACCGCAACAGCGCGCTCATGGACATCTACCGCGTCATGCGTCCGGGCGAGCCGCCCACCGTGGAGGCTGCCTCGGCCCTGTTCGACACCCTGTTCTTCGACTCCGAGCGTTACGACCTCTCGGCCGTCGGCCGGGTGAAGATGAACATGCGTCTCGCGCTCGAGAAGCCCGACACCCAGCGGACGCTGGACCGTGACGACATCGTCAAGTGCATCAAGGCGCTGGTCGAGCTGCGCGACGGCCGTGGCGAAGTGGACGACATCGACCACCTCGGCAACCGTCGTGTCCGTTCCGTCGGCGAGCTGATGGAAAACCAGTATCGCGTCGGCCTGCTCCGCATGGAGCGCGCCATCAAGGAGCGCATGTCGTCGGTCGAGATCGACACCGTCATGCCGCAGGACCTGATCAACGCGAAGCCGGCGGCGGCTGCGGTCCGCGAATTCTTCGGCTCGTCGCAGCTGTCGCAGTTCATGGACCAGACCAACCCGCTGTCGGAAGTGACGCACAAGCGTCGCCTGTCGGCCCTCGGGCCCGGCGGTCTGACCCGCGAGCGTGCCGGCTTCGAGGTGCGCGACGTTCACCCGACGCACTACGGCCGTATGTGCCCGATCGAGACGCCGGAAGGCCCGAACATCGGTCTCATCAACTCGCTGGCGACCTTCGCCCGCGTCAACAAGTACGGCTTCATCGAGACCCCTTACCGGGTGGTGAAGGACAAGCAGGTCACCGACGAGGTGCACTACATGTCCGCCACCGAGGAGATGCGCCACACCGTCGCCCAGGCGAACGCCAACATCGACGATGGCGGCATGTTCGTGAACGAGATGGTCAACACCCGCCAGTCGGGTGACTACACGCTCGCGCCCGCCGAGAGCGTCGACCTGATCGACGTCTCGCCGAAGCAGCTGGTCTCGGTCGGTGCCTCGCTCATCCCGTTCCTCGAGAACGACGACGCCAACCGCGCACTGATGGGCGCGAACATGCAGCGCCAGGCCGTGCCGACGCTGCGCTCGGAAGCCCCGCTCGTGGGCACCGGCATCGAGGGCAAGGTTGCCATCGACTCCGGCGCTGCGATCCAGGCGACCCGCGCCGGCATCGTCGACCAGGTGGACGCGCAGCGGATCGTGATCCGCGCGACCGAGGATCTCGAGCTCGGCGACGCCGGGGTCGACATCTACCGGATGCGCAAGTTCCAGCGCTCGAACCAGAACACCTGCATCAACCAGAAACCCCTGGTTAAGGTGGGCGACACGGTTCAGAAGGGCGAAGTGGTTGCAGACGGCCCGTCGACGGACATGGGGGAACTGGCGCTCGGCAAGAACGTCATCGTCGCCTTCATGCCGTGGAACGGCTACAACTACGAGGACTCGATCCTGATCTCCGAGCGGATCTCCAAGGATGACGTGTTCACTTCCGTCCACATCGAGGAATTCGAAGTGGCGGCGCGCGACACCAAGCTTGGGCCGGAAGAGATCACCCGCGACATTCCGAACGTCGGCGAGGAAGCCCTGCGCAACCTCGACGAAGCCGGTATCGTGTATATCGGTGCGGACGTGGAGCCGGGCGACATCCTCGTGGGCAAGATCACCCCCAAGGGCGAAAGCCCGATGACGCCGGAAGAAAAGCTTCTGCGCGCCATCTTCGGTGAAAAGGCCAGCGACGTGCGCGACACCTCGCTGCGGGTGAAGCCGGGCGACTACGGCACCGTGGTCGAAGTCCGCGTCTTCAACCGTCACGGCGTCGAAAAGGACGAACGTGCGCTGCAGATCGAGCGTGAAGAGGTCGAGCGCCTCGCCCGTGACCGGGACGACGAGCTCGCCATCCTCGACCGCAACATCTACGCGCGTCTGCGTGACCTGATCCTCGGCAAGACCGCCGTGAAGGGCCCGCGTGGCGTGAAGCCGAACTCGGAGATCACCGAGGAGCTGCTCGAGACTCTGAGCCGCGGCCAGTGGTGGCAGCTGGCGCTTGCCGAAGAGCAGGACGCCCAGATCGTCGAGGCGCTGCACGAGCAGTACGAGGCGCAGAAGCGGACCCTGGATGCACGCTTCGAGGACAAGGTCGAGAAAGTCCGTCGTGGCGACGACCTGCCGCCGGGCGTGATGAAGATGGTCAAGGTGTTCGTCGCGGTGAAGCGCAAGCTGCAGCCGGGCGACAAGATGGCCGGCCGTCACGGCAACAAGGGCGTCATCAGCCGCGTGGTTCCCGAAGAGGACATGCCGTTCCTCGAGGACGGCACGCCGGTCGACTTCTGCCTCAACCCGCTGGGCGTGCCGTCGCGCATGAACGTCGGGCAGATCCTCGAGACCCACATGGGCTGGGCATCGCGTGGCCTCGGCATCAAGATCGACGAGGCGCTGCAGGACTATCGCCGCTCGGGTGACCTCACCCCGGTGCGCGAAGCCATGCGCATTGCCTACGGCGACGAGGTCTACGGCGAGGGCATCGAGGACATGGACGAAGGTCAGCTCGTGGAAGCGGCCGGCAACGTCACCCGTGGCGTTCCGATCGCGACCCCGGTCTTCGACGGTGCCAAGGAAGCCGACATCAACGACGCGCTGTCGCGTGCCGGCTTCGATACGTCCGCCCAGTCGCGCCTCTTCGACGGCCGCACCGGCGAGGAATTCGCGCGGAAGGTGACCGTCGGCGTGAAGTACCTGCTGAAGCTGCACCACCTTGTCGACGACAAGATCCACGCACGTTCGACCGGCCCGTACTCGCTCGTCACCCAGCAGCCGCTCGGTGGTAAGGCGCAGTTCGGTGGCCAGCGTTTCGGGGAGATGGAGGTCTGGGCCCTGGAAGCCTATGGCGCCGCCTACACCCTGCAGGAAATGCTGACCGTGAAGTCGGACGACGTGGCGGGCCGGACCAAGGTCTACGAAAGCATCGTCAAGGGCGAGGACAACTACGAGGCGGGCGTTCCCGAGAGCTTCAACGTGCTCGTTAAGGAAGTCCGCGGCCTCGGCCTGAACATGGAACTCCTGGACGCGGAGGATGAGGAGTAACGAAGAATTTTCGCCCGAAAATTCTTTCGCCCGGGATTTTTCGACCAGAAAAATCCCGGGCCTCTCCCGACGCACCCTGATGCAAAGGTTTTGACATGAACCAGGAACTGACGAACAACCCGTTCAACCCGCTGACTCCGCCCAAGGTCTTCGACGAGATCAAGGTCTCGCTCGCGTCCCCGGAGCGGATCCTCAGCTGGTCCTACGGTGAGATCAAGAAGCCCGAGACGATCAACTACCGCACGTTCAAGCCCGAGCGTGACGGCCTGTTCTGCGCGCGCATCTTCGGTCCGATCAAGGACTACGAGTGCCTGTGCGGCAAGTACAAGCGCATGAAGTATCGCGGTGTCGTCTGCGAGAAATGCGGCGTGGAAGTCACGCTGCAGAAGGTTCGCCGCGAGCGCATGGGCCACATCGAGCTGGCCGCGCCCTGCGCCCACATCTGGTTCCTCAAGTCGTTGCCCTCGCGCATCGGCCTGATGCTGGACATGACGCTGCGCGACCTCGAGCGGGTTCTGTACTTCGAGAACTACGTGGTGATCGAGCCGGGTCTCACCGACCTGACCTACGGCCAGATGCTCACCGAGGAAGAGTTCCTCGATGCGCAGGACCAGTACGGCATGGACGCCTTCACCGCCAACATCGGCGCCGAGGCGATCCGCGAGATGCTCGCTGCCATCGACCTCGAGGCCGAGGCCGAGAACCTGCGCGCCGACCTCAAGGAGGCCACCGGCGAGCTGAAGCCCAAGAAGATCATCAAGCGCCTCAAGGTGGTGGAATCCTTCCTCGAGTCGGGCAACCGCCCCGAGTGGATGATCCTCACGGTGGTGCCGGTCATCCCGCCGGAACTGCGCCCGCTGGTTCCGCTGGACGGCGGCCGCTTCGCGACCTCCGACCTGAACGACCTGTATCGCCGCGTGATCAACCGGAACAACCGCCTCAAGCGGCTGATCGAGCTGCGCGCGCCGGACATCATCGTCCGCAACGAAAAGCGGATGCTGCAGGAAGCCGTCGACGCCCTGTTCGACAACGGCCGCCGTGGCCGCGTCATCACCGGCGCCAACAAGCGTCCGCTGAAGTCGCTGTCCGACATGCTCAAGG
>MDTG01006569.1_pt1 | contig 12676 bp, 13 predicted proteins | sample 811421 | NCBI WGS metagenome assembly MDTG01 (sample SAMN05326645, study PRJNA326480) | marine metagenome | isolation source: seawater | place: Pacific Ocean: South East | collected 2011 | reverse complement strand
GTGGAATTTCTGAGATGAAAAAAATACCAGATTTAATATTTATTATTGATACAAATATTGAGTCTTTAGCGGTAGCTGAAGCAAAAAAATTAGGTATACCTATAATCGCGGTTTTAGATACTAATTCTGACCCAACTGGGATAGATTTCCCAATACCAGGTAATGACGACGCAAGAAGATCAATAAATTTATATTGTGATCTTTTAAAAAATACTATCAAAGATGCGGAAAAATTTATCAAAGGATCAGAAGAAAAAGTTGATGAAAAACCAACTAAAAAAGAAAAATAATTTTTAATTACCCTTAAATGTCAAATAAAGATCTACTAGATAATATAAAAAAACTAAGAGAGATGACTGGTGTTGGTTTTAAGGACTGTAAAATAGCTCTTGATGAAACAGAGGGAGATATAGAAAAATCAATTGAATTTTTGAGAAAAAAAGGAATTGCTAAAGCTTCTAAAAAAATGAGTAGAACCGCTTCAGAGGGTTTAGCTTTGGTTAAAGAGGAAAAAGGGGAGGTTTCAATAATAGAAATAAACAGCGAAACAGACTTTGTTGCAAAAAATAAAGATTTTATAGATTTTTGTAAAGAGTTATCAGATATAAACTTTGTTACTAAAGGAGACTTAAAAAAACTGGATGAAACTAAAATGGCCAATGGTATCTCTGTTAAAGATAATTTAGTGAATTTGATTGCAAAAATAGGAGAAAAAATCATTATTAGACGAGCAAATTTTTTTAATAATTCTAAAGGTTCTAATTTTTCTTATGTTCACTCAGCGATAGAAAAAGGTATCGGTAAAATAATATCAGTAGTAAAATTAGAGGGAGTTTCAAAAGGAAAAAATGAGGATATTGGAAATAAAATAGCCATGCATATTGCTGCATCAAATCCTTTAGCTTTGGATAAAGATAATATTGATGAAAAAATTATTGATAAGGAGCTAGAAATTATAAAAGCAGAAATTACAAATTCAGGAAAACCTCCTGAGATGGCTGAGAAAATTTCAAAAGGAAAAATATCAAAATTCTTGAACGATAATTCACTATTAAATCAAATTTGGATCATGGATCCAAAAAAAAAAGTATCAGATGTGTTAAAGGAAAATTCCACAGAAAATAAGCTCAAAATTTTAGATTTTATAAGATATAAAGTAGGAGAAGGGATTTAAAAGTGAGTAGCGAATTTAACGAGAAAAATTATTCATCAAAGATGGATAAAAGTATTCAATCTCTAAAAAAAGATATTTCCACCTTAAGAACAGGTAGAGCTAATACTAATATGTTAGATACAATTAAAGTTGATGTATACGGCCAATTAATGCCTATTGAGCAGCTAGCTACAGTAAGTGTACCTGAAGCTAGATTAATTTCAATTCAAGTATGGGATAAAGCTAACACTTCTCTGATTGACAGTGCAATTCAAAAATCAGAATTAGGAATTAATCCTCAAATAGATGGTCAAATAATAAGATTAAGAATCCCTGATTTAACAGAAGATAGAAGAAAAGAATTGATTAAAATTTTAAAAAATATGGGCGAAAAAGGAAAAGTAGCTATCAGGAATATTAGAAGGGAAGCTAACGAGGATTTAAAAAAAAGGCTTAAGGATAAAAAGATTTCCGAAGATGATAATAAAAATTTTGAAAAGGATATTCAAAAGATAACAGATTTAAACATTGAGAATATAGAAAAAATTTTATCTGAAAAAGAAAAAGAAATAAGTCAGATATGAATAAAATCAACCATATTGCCTTTATTATGGATGGCAATGGTAGGTGGGGAAAGAAAAAAAAGAGAGGCCGCAATTTTGGTCACTTACAAGGCGTTGAGGTAGTAAGAAAAATTGTACGTAGCTCTATCAAACTAAAAATTCCAATCGTTACATTCTATGTCTTTTCATCTGAGAATTGGACACGACCAAAGAAGGAGATTGAATTTTTATTCAAACTTATAAAAAATTACTTTTTAAAAGAAATAGAAGATACAATAAAGAAAGGAATCAAGATAAATATTTTAGGGGAAATCGATAAGCTACCTGCTGATATAAAAAAAACTTTAAAATCAACAATAGAAAAAACAATAAACAATAAAAGAATAGTTGTTAATTTAGCTATAAATTATGGATCAAAAAATGAGATAATCAATGCTGTAAAAAAAAACAAAAAAAAGATTAATATCTTTAATTTGGAAAAAAATCTTTACACAAAAAATATCCCAAACCCAGACATTTTAGTGAGAACAGGGGGCCGCAAAAGATTAAGTAATTTTATGCTTTGGCAACTAGCCTATACGGAACTATTTTTTTTAGATAAATTATGGCCTGATTTTAATTCAAATGACTTAAGGAAAATCATAAAAAATTATAAAAAAATTGTAAGAAATTTTGGTGGTATATGATTTTAACAAACTATAAGAAAAGAATTTTTACTTCTATATTATTACTATTAGTATTAATTTTAATTTTTAAATTTGATTTTATTCTAATATATAGCTTAATTATTTTTTCAACTTTTTCAATTATAGAGTTTTTAAATATCTCGAAAAAAATATTTAATAATAAAATAATCTTATCTTTCTTAAATATTTTCTTTATAATATATTTATTCATATTTTGTATTTTATTTGTTTATATTTCTAATACTGCTCAACTTAAAATTTTATTATTTTCTCTAATGGTTTGTTGTATAGGATCTGATATTGGAGGTTATATTTTTGGTAAAATTTTTAAAGGTCCAAAATTAACAAAGATAAGTCCAAAAAAAACAATCTCAGGTGCAATAGGTTCAATAGTGTTTTCCGCTTTATTGTTTTGTTCATTAATTTTTGCTTTTTTAAATCAATTTAATTATAAGTTTCTAGTGGTTGCAATAATTACATCTATTTTTTGTCAAATAGGAGATCTTCTTTTTTCTTTACTTAAAAGGAAAGCAAAATTAAAAGATACCGGAAACATTTTGCCAGGACACGGCGGTATTCTTGATAGATTAGATGGAATTTTATTAGGAAGTCCAATTGGTTTTACCTCTATATTTTTATTTTATTAATTAAATGAGAAAAAACATTTCAATTTTAGGCTCTACAGGTTCGATTGGACTATCGGTATTAAAAATAATTGATAAAAAAAAAAATTATTTTAAGATTAATCTTCTTTCAGCTAATAAAAATTATAAATTAATATGTAAACAAATTTCTAAATATAAACCAAAATATTTTATTATTAATGATCCAGTAATATTCAATAAAGTAAAAAAAAAAATAAAAAGTAATACAAAAATTTTTAATGATTACAAAAATATAAATTCAATAAAAATGAATGACATATGTGTTTCAGCTATTCCTGGAATTGCAGGATTATTACCTACAATTTTGATTATAAAAAAAAGTAAAAAACTGCTTATTGCAAACAAGGAGTCAATTATTTGTGGTTGGAATATTATCAAAAACGAGTCTTTAAAGTATAATACAAATTTAATACCTGTGGACTCAGAGCATTTCTCTATTTTTAAATTAATAGAAAACCATAGTTTAAAAGAAATTAAGAAAATTTATCTTACAGCTTCTGGAGGTCCTTTTTTCAAAAATAATTATCATTTAAAGAAAAAGATAAATCCTCAGGACGCGCTTAAACATCCTAAATGGAAAATGGGAAAAAAAATTACAATAGATTCATCAACATTAATGAATAAGATTTTGGAGCATATAGAGGCCCAAAAACTGTTCAATATTGAAAGCAAAAAGATTGATATTTTAATTCATCCGGAGTCTTTAGTGCATGCGATTATTGAACTTAAAAATGGATTGTTTAAATTTATTTATCACGAGACATCAATGATCATTCCACTAACAAATGCGATTTTTGACAATAGTTTTGAAATAGAAAAATTTTATATACAAAAAAAACAAAAAAAAAATATTATTAATAATTTAACTTTTTCGAAACCAAGTCAAAAAACATTTCCAATAATTAGATTAAAAGATAGATCGAATGAATATCCTGCTACCTCAATAATTATCAATGCGTCTAATGAAATATTAGTTGATCAATTTCTGAGTAAAAAAATACCTTTTTTGGCTATTTCTAAGATCATTATGAGTGTTCTAAGTGATAGAAATTACAAAAAATATGCTATAAGAAAGCCTAAAAACTTAAATCAAATCACTATAATAGACTCATGGGCGAGAAAAATAACATTAGAGAAACTTTCGAAAATTTTAAAATAATGAAAAATTTTTTCACTTTGTTATGCCTATTTCTTTTATTTTTTTCAACTCTAAGAGCGGAAGTTCTTAAAGAAGTTGTTATAAGTGGAAATGAGAGAGTTAGTGATGATACTATATTGATATATGGAAAAATCGAGATTAATCAAAACATTGATGAAAAAAATATTAATAATATATTAAGAAATTTATATGAAACAAATTTTTTTAAAGACGTAAATGTAAAACTTGAAGGAAATACATTACGGGTGATTGTTGAAGAATTTCCTGTTATAAATCAATTAATCTTAGTAGGTGAACCAAGCAACAGTACCGTTAAAACTATAAAAGAAAGTATTTCTTTAAAAGAAAAAAAATCTTTTATAGAGTCTAATTTACAAAAAGATATTGAAACAATAAAAAAGCTTTATTCATCTATTGGTTATAATTTTCCAACAATTGAGGCAAAGTTTAATGAAATTGATAATAAAAATATAGATTTAATTTTTGAGATTTCAAAAGGTGTTCAGACTAAAATTTCATCAATTACCTTTATTGGCGATAAAAAAATTAAGAATAAAAGATTACTAGATGTGATTGCTAGTGAGGAAGATAAATTTTGGAAATTTCTTTCACGAAATACAAAATTCAGTAAAAGCCTTCTTGATTTAGATATAAGACTATTAAATAATTACTATAAATCTTTAGGTTACTATGATGTTAAAGTAAATTCTAACATTGCTGAATTAAATGAGACTGGAAATTTTGATTTAATTTATTCTATAGATGCAGGAAAAAGATTTATAGTTAATAAAATAAGCACAAATCTAGATCCTACATTTGATAAAAAATTATTCTTTGAATTAGAAAAAGAGTATGACAAATACGTAGGAGACTATTACTCTCCTTTTAAAATAAAAAAATTATTAGATTCACTTGACAAAATAATTGAAGAAAAAAATATTCAATTTGTTGAACATAATGTTCAGGAACAGATAGAAGGATCTAATATATCTGTAACACTAAATATATTTGAAGGTGAAAAAGTTTTAATTGAAAGAATAAATGTTACTGGTAATGAAGTGACTAATGAGTCGGTAATTAGAAGTGAAATTATATTAGATGAAGGTGATCCTTTTACAAAAATAGGTCTAGATAAATCAATTGCTAATATCAAATCTAGAAATATCTTTAGAAGTGTAAAATCTAAAGTAAATGAAGGATCAGATAATAATTTAAAAATCATTGATATAAATGTTGAAGAAATGCCTACCGGTGAGATTAGTGCTGGTGCTGGAGTGGGAACAAACGGAGGAAGTTTTGCATTTAATGTCTCAGAAAATAATTGGTTAGGTGAGGGAAAAAAAGTTAAGTTTTCAATAGACACAGACGAGGAAACTTTACAAGGTCAAATAGATTACATTGATCCTAATTATAACTTTCTTGGAAACTCAATAGGATATTCTTTGTATAGTGTGGGGAATGATAGGCCTAACCAAGGTTATGAAAACACTTTAATAGGCGCTGGAATTAATACAGGTTTTGAACAGTACCAAGATATATTTATCAAGCTTGGACTATCAGCAAGTTATGATGATCTAAGAACTGACGGTTCCGCATCCTCAGCTCTTAAAAAACAAAGTGGAGAATTTACTGAATTGACTACCAGTTACGGATTTGACTATGATCAAAGAGATAGATCTTTTATGCCCACAAGCGGAAGCATAATTGGTTTTAGACAAACAATTCCAATTTATGCAGATAAAAATTTTATTTCTAATCGATTCACTTTAAGTAAATATATAAGTGTTAATGAAAACTTAATTATAGCTAATAAATTTTATTTAAGTGCTATTGATGGATTAAACAACGAAGATGTAAGGTTAAACAAAAGAAATTTTCTCAGCTCAAAAAGATTAAGAGGATTTCAAAAAGGCAAAGTTGGTCCAAAAGATGGTAAAGACCACGTAGGAGGTAACTATGCTGCTGCAATGAATGTTGAAATGAATCTACCAAAACTACTTCCAGATTCTACTAATTTGGACGTCGGTTTATTTTTAGATTTAGGAAATGTTTGGGGAGTAGATTACGATGATAGCATTGATGAGAGTAATAAAATAAGATCATCTACAGGATTAGTAGCCAATTACCTTTCACCAATTGGACCTCTTTCATTTACTTTTTCACAAGACCTATCAAAAGCCGACACAGATGAAACTGAAAGTTTCAATTTTAATTTAGGTACTACTTTTTAAAATGAAAAAAATAATATTACTTATATTTTTTCTAACATTTATACAATCCGTCACACACGCTGATATACCTCACTTTATAGATTTTAAATATATTTTAAATAATAGTGACGCTGGAAAAAAGGCTCAATCAACCCTGAAAAATAAATTAGATGTAGGTTTCAAGAACTTAAAAGATAAAGAAACCAAAATTCAAAATGAAGAAAAAAAAATTATTCAGCAAAAAAAAATTTTATCGCCAGAGGAATATAAAAAGCAAGTCAATAGTTTAAGAAATAAAGTTTCTTCGCTTCAAAAGGAAAGAAGCAACTTACTTGAAAAAATTTCTAAACAAAGAAGTAAAGCAAGAAATGAATTGCTGAAGAATTTGAATCCAATTATCAAGGAGTATATGGAAGAAAAAAGAATTAGAATGGTTGTAGATAAAAAAAGCCTTCTATTGGCTGATGAAAATTTAGACATTACAAAAGAAATAATTTCAAGATTAAATAAAAAACTCAAATCAATTAAGTTAGATTAAGCTTAATGATAAAATATGTTTTTTAAAAAAAAAAAAATAAAATTAAAAAAAATATATCCTGATTTAAAAATTAAAAACGATTTTTTTATTAATGAAGTAAGACCATTGCAGCATGCAAAAAAAAATGACCTTACTTTTTTTGACTCAATAAAATATAAAATAGAGGCAAATTCAACTAAATCAAAAGTTTGTATCACAACGTCAAAATTAGAGAAATTTTTACCAAATTCAGTAAGCAAGATAATTGTTAAAAACGTATTATTTGAATTGGCAAAAGTTTTAAATTTGATTTATGTAAATGCTGACGTTGATTTTCCTGACAAAACTCTAAAAAAACCAGGTAACAAAGAATTTAAATATGTAAATTTTGGAAACAATGTTTTAATTGGTAGAAACGTGAAAATTGGTAAAGGTAGTACAATTGGCTCAAACACAATAATTGAACATGATGTTGAAATAGGAAAAAACTGTGTGATTGGATATGGAGTGATAATTAAAAATTCACAAATAGGAGACAACGTGGTTATACAAGATAATAATAAGATTGGTCAGAAAGGTTTCGGTTTTATACCTTTAAAAAATAAAAATATAAAATTTCCACATATCGGTAAAGTTATAATAATGGATAATGTTGAAATTGCGTCCAGCTGCACTATTGATAGAGGTTCTATCGATGATACTGTAATTGGAAGAAATACTTATCTAGATAATCAAGTTCATATTGCTCATAATGTAAAAATTGGTGAGAATTGTATGATTGCCGGACAGGTAGGTTTTGCAGGTAGTTCTTCTATTGGTAACAATGTATCAATTGGTGGCCAAGCTGGAATTTCTGGTCATTTAAAAATTGGTAATGGAGTTAAAATTGGTGGAGGAAGTGGTGTGGTTAAAGACATAGAGGACAATCAGATTGTCATGGGTTATCCTGCAACTAATTTAAAAGATTTTTTGAAAAAAAATAAATGAGTGAAAAAGAGATAGATAAAAAGAAAATACAAAGTTTACTACCTCATAGGGAACCAATGTTACTTATTGATAAATTAATTAATATTGTTCCTTTAAAATCTGCTACGGCAATAATGTATGTGAAAAAAAATGGTTTTTATGTTCAGGGACATTTTCCAGATCAACCAGTTATGCCGGGAGTGTTAATCGTTGAAGCTTTTGGTCAAGCTGCAGCCGCTTTAACTGCTCATGGTATTGATCCAAAAGAATATGAAAATAAACTAGTTTATTTAATGGGAGTAGATAAAGCTAGATTTAGAAGCCCAGTAATTCCGGATTGTGAACTTCATTTAGATATTGAGGCTGTCAGATCACACGGAAGAGTGTGGAAATATAAAGGAACAGCGAAAGTTAATGGTAAAAGAATGGCAGATGCTGAATGGTCAGCAACAATAGTTGATAGAAAATGATACATAATACAAGTGTAATTGATAAAAAAGCAAAAGTTTCTAAAAATGTTAAAATTGGCCCATTTTGTTACATTGGACCTGAAGTAGAGTTGTCAGACAACGTCGAATTAGTATCAAATATTCATATCGAAGGTAATACAAAGATAGGCAGAGGAACTAAAATATTTCCATTCGCAAGTATAGGTACCCAACCACAAGATCTTAAATTTAAAAATGAAAAAAATAGTTTATCAATAGGTGAGCAAAATATTATAAGAGAGTATGTTACCATCAACCCAGGTACTGAGGGTGGGGGTTCTAAAACAGAGATAGGAAATAATTGTCTGTTTATGATTTCTTCACATATTGCCCACGATTGTAAGATTGGAAACAACGTTATTATCGCAAACAATGTACCTTTAGGAGGACATGTGACAATTGAAGACTCTGTAGTGATCGGAGGAAATTCTGCGGTACAACAATTTACTAGAATTGGAAGAATGGCTATGATTGGTGGAATGACAGGAGTTTTGAAAGATGTTATTCCCTTTGGCTTATCGATTGGAAATAGAAATTATTTACAAGGTTTAAATCTAATTGGCTTACGTAGAAAAAAATATGATAATAAAAAAATTATAGGTTTAGATAAGGCTTATAAAGAAATTTTTTCTTCCAAAAATTTATATGAGAATCTAAGTAAAATTAACGGTGAGTATAAAGATAATGAGTTAGTTACAGAAGTGATAAAATTTATCGAAAAAGATAAAAAAAGACCCATCTGTTCACCTCAAATTTAAATTATGATTGGTTTAATTTTTGGAGAAACAGATTTCCCAAAACATATTCACAGAAAAATAAAAAATAAAAAAAAATATCTAATCATAGATTTAACAAAAAAAAAATTTTTTAAAAAAGACAAAAATTCTTACTCAGTATCAATCGGACAATTTGGAAAAATTATATCAATTCTAAGAAAAAATAATTGTAAAAAAATATTATTTGCAGGAAAAGTTCAAAAACCAAATTTCGGGAAAATAAAATTAGACATAAAAGGTGTTTTTTATATTTCAAGAATCATTAAAAAATTAAAAAAAGGTGACGCAGCTCTTTTGAAAGAAATAATAAATATTTTTAAAAAAGAGAAAATTGAGACCATAAGCTCCACTTCATTGACACCAGAGCTTAGTTTAAAGAGGGGTAATTACACAAAATTCAAACCTAATAAATATGATAAACTTGATATCAAAAATGCATTAAATGTATTAAAAAAATCTAATCAACTTAATCATATACAAGGGGCTATCAGTCGAAATAAATCAGTTATTTTAGAGACAAGAACCGGAACTCACATGATGCTAAAAAAAGTTAAAAAAAAGAGGAATATCAATAATGGTGTTTTGGTAAAATATCCCAAAAAAAAGCAAGACTTTAGAATTGATTTACCAACAATTGGATTAAAAACAATCAAACAATGTAAAATTTCTGGAATTAGAGGAATTGTTTTAAAACACAAAAAAAATATTTTTTTAGATAAAGCTAAATCAATAAAACTAGCTAATAAAAATAAAATGTTTATTTTAGTAAAATGAAAAAAATTATTTTTATAAATTTATTATTTTTAATTTCTTTTACAAAATTGATTTCTAATGAGATGAAACTTGAGCAAGTGGTAAGTGGATTAAATAGTCCATGGAGTTTTTCTTTTGTAGATAGCAATAATATTTTAATTACAGAAAAATCAGGCAATCTAATTCAATACAACTTAAAAAGTAAAAAAATACTTAATATTAATCATAATCTTAATATTTTAGAGGATGGTCAAGGTGGATTGTTAGAAGTTTTATATTTAAATAATTCTGTATTCGTTTCTTACACTGAGAACCGGGGAGATGGAAATTCGAGTACTTCAGTAGCAAAAGCAAAATATAATAATAAAAGTTTAGAATTTAAAAATATTTTTAGGGCTGAGCCACCAATTAATTCAGGCTACCATTTCGGCTCTAGAATGGTAGTTAAAGATAATTTTCTTTTTATTACAGCGGGAGAAAGAGGCCAAGGTATGATAGCCCAAGATACTTCTAAACATCCAGGTAGTGTTATTAGAATTCATTTGGATGGGAAAATTCCAAATGATAACCCGAAATTCAAAGATAAAAAAAATTGGTTACCTGAAATGTATCAAATTGGAGTAAGAAATCCTCAAGGGTTGGCATTATCACCTTTTGATAAAAAAATTTATATGACAAATCATGGTGCAAGAGGAGGTGATTGGTTTGGTGAAGTTAGATATGGAGAAAATTATGGATGGAAAATTTTAGGATGGGGAGGAAAAAATTATACAGGGACTAAAATTGGACCAAAATGGAAAACAGGTTACACAAAAGCAATAAAATATTGGACTCCATCAATAGCTGTGGGTTCTATGATTATTTATAAAGGGAAAGAATTTAAAGAGTGGAACGGAGATGCTCTAGTTACCTCACTAAAAGATGAGTCTTTAATAAAAATAAAATTTAAAGAAAATAAAGTTTTAAGTGAAAAAATAATATTCAAAGGGAATATAGGTAGAATTAGAGATATTGAGTTAGACCAAAACTCAGGTCAAGTTTTACTACTAAGTGACTCTGGATCTTTATGGAGGCTGACTAAATGAAAAAAATTTTTATTCTCACAGGCGAAGCATCAGGAGATAAATTAGCTTCAGAAGTAATTATCAATTTAAAAAAACTAAATTCAAAAATAGAATACTTATCAGTTGGAGGTGAAAATCTTGAGAAATTAGGTATTAAAATAGTTTATAATATTAAAGAAATTACTTATTTAGGTTTCACTAATGTTTTTTTTAATATTTTTAAGATAAAAAAAAAAATTAATGAAACAGTAAAATTAATAGAAAAATTTAAACCCGATATTCTTTTTACTGTTGATAGTCCTGATTTTACCTTAAGAGTTGCGGAAAAAGTTAAAAAAAATAATCCTCAAATTAAAACTATTCATTATGTATCTCCACAAGTTTGGATTTGGAGAGAGGGAAGGGTAAAGAAGATTAAAAAATTTATTGATCATATACTTTTATTATTTAATTTTGAAAAACCATACTTTGAAAAAGAAAATATGAGTCATGAATTCGTTGGCCACCCTTTATTAGACACTAAAAATGAAAGTGCTATTGATATCAACCAAATTTTGAAAAAAGACAAAGCATTAATTTCAATTTTTGCAGGAAGCCGAAAATCAGAAATTGATGTATTAACGCCAATACTTTTGAATTTTGTTAAACTTATGAATAAAAGTTATAATGATTTTTCTTACGTTTTTCATTCAACAAAAGAATATTCAGATTTAATTCAATCATATATAAGAAAAAATAATTTAAACAACTGTGAAGTTATAAGTGATAATAAAATTAAATATCACATCTTAAAAAAATCGATATTTGCAGTTTCTAAATCGGGAACAGTGTCCCTCGAAATATGTAATGCCAAAATACCTTCCATAATTCTATACAAGATGGGTTGGCTAAATTTTTTAATTATAAAGATTTTAGTTAAAACTAAATTTGCTAATATTATTAATATTGCTGCTAAGGAAGAAATTATACCAGAACTATTACAATCAAAATGCAATCCAAAAAATATATTTAATGTAGTATCTAATTACTTAGATAATCCTAAAAAAATGGACAAACAAGTATCAAAAACTCAATCAATTTTAAAATATTTCAAAACAGAAAATTCATCATCAATTTTAGCAGCGAAAGCTTTAATTAAATATTTATGATCGTTTATACTCATAACGACTGTTTAAAAAAATTTAATGGTAATAATCATCCTGAAAGAAAAGAAAGATTAGAAATTATTATCAACTCTATAAGTTCATCGAAATTAAATGTTGAGATTAAAGAAGCGCCTATAGTTGATTTAGAAACGGTTTCACTAGTTCATCCTAAGCAATATATAGAGAAAATTTTTTCAAATATTCCTAAAAAAGGTATTATAGGTGTAGAGAAAGAACCTTATGCCGATACTATGCTTTGCCCTGACAGTAAAGATGCAATTTTAAGATCGTGTGGTGCTGGTATTGCTGCAGCCAACGATCTTATAGAAAATAATAAAAGAGTATTTTGTGCTGTCCGACCCCCTGGTCATCATGCAGAAACTGTAAGGGCAAATGGTTTCTGTTTTATAAATAATATTGCTGTATCAGCTAGATATTTACAAAAAAAATATAAAATAAATAAAGTAGCTATAATTGATTTTGATGTTCATCACGGTAATGGAACTCAAGAAATTTTTTATAAAGATCAAT